>OLOT01001011.1_pt1 | contig 18277 bp, 10 predicted proteins | sample 1671991 | NCBI WGS metagenome assembly OLOT01 (sample SAMEA3136634, study PRJEB25190) | human gut metagenome | biome: human gut; feature: human-associated habitat; material: faeces | place: Austria | collected 2013
CTGCCGCACCTCGCTCGCCGTATCGGCACTTAGAATTATGCGGTATTGCCTTAAGTTTAAGCTGCCAGCTTATGCTTCCGGGATCAGCACGCCGTACCCGCCATCAGCGCGGCGGTAAACGACCTGGATCTTATCGTTCTCGGTGCTGTGATACAGGAAGAAGCTGTGCCCCAGCAGGTCCATCTGCAAAATGGCTTCCTCAGTGCTGCAGGGCTTCAGGGCAAAGTGCTTTTCGCGCACAATATCCATGCTTTCTTCCGGCTCAGTAGCGGGTATTTCCGCTGCTGCGGCGGTCAGCTTGGTGCCAAGGCGCTTGCGGTACTTTACCACACGGCGGGTCAGCAGATCGACGGCGTCGGCCAGGGCATCTTCCATGCGCTCATCCGTTTTTTCGGCGCGCATGGCCAGATCCTTGCTGCGCAGCATGATCTCAACGGTCTGCCCGCTTTTTTCTACCGTGACGGTAACCTGTGCCTGTGCTTCGTCAGGGAAAAACTTGTCCAGCTTCGCAAGCCTCTTTTCCGCATTTTCGATAAAGCTCGGTTTGAGCGTAACGCGACGGCCGGTACATGTAACTTTCATAGGACAACCTCCCTTTGTTTTGGGTGCCCAGCACCCTTGCCAGAAAGCCCGCTGCCAACTTGGCTTCATTTTCGACAGCTGCTTCCTGTACCTCTATTATAGCAAATCTATACAAAAAGTCAAAATGTTTTTGCGGACAAATTAAAAATTTTGTAAAATGTTCACAACTTGCCGCACTCATCCAGAAAAGGACGAATTCATGGATAAATTTTCCGTTTTGCAGCAATACTTCGGCCACAGCAGCTTCCGCCCCGGTCAGGAACAGGTGGTGGATGCCATCGTTTCCGGCCAGGATGTCCTCGGCGTTATGCCCACCGGCGCAGGCAAATCTGTTTGTTACCAGGTTCCGGCCATGCTGATGCCGGGGCTTACGCTGGTCATTTCACCGCTGATTTCCCTGATGCAGGACCAGGTTGCCGCCCTGGAAGAGGAGGGCGTGCATGCTGCCTGCCTGAACTCCGCCCTGCCGGAAGGGCTTTACAGCACCATTCTGCGTGCCGCGCTGGAGGGGGACTATAAAATTCTATACGTTGCCCCGGAACGCCTGCTGACGGACAGTTTCTTATACCTTGCCATGCACGCCCGTATCGCTTTTGTGGCTGTGGACGAAGCCCACTGCGTGTCCCAATGGGGTCAGGATTTCCGCCCCAGCTACCTGAAAATTGCCGAATTCATCTCCCGTCTGCCGTACCGCCCGGTCATTGGTGCGTTCACGGCAACGGCAACGGAACAGGTCAAGCAGGATATCATTGCCCTGCTGCAGCTCAACCAGCCTTTTACGCTGACCACCGGCTTTGATCGCCCCAACCTCTATTTTGGTGTGGCCCGCCCGCGGGATAAAGAACGTTATATTGAAGAATATATCCTCGACCACCGGGATCGCAGCGGCATTGTCTATTGCGCTACCCGCAAATCGGTAGAGTCCGTCTGTAAGGAGCTGCGATCCGTTGGCATTTCCGCCACCCGTTATCATGCGGGCCTTACCCCGGAGGAGCGCAGCAAAAATCAGGAAGATTTTGTCTATGACCGCAAGCGGGTCATGGTTGCAACAAACGCCTTCGGCATGGGCATAGATAAATCCAATGTCAGCTTTGTGCTGCATTATAATATGCCAAAAAATCTGGAAAACTACTATCAGGAAGCGGGCCGCGCCGGGCGCGATGGCGAGCGCGCCGAGTGCATCCTGCTGTTCTCCCTGGGGGATGTGCAGACGGCAAAGTATTTTATCCAGAACTCCCACGATAACGATGAGCTAACCCCTGAACAGGCCGAAGCCGCCGCCAGGCGGGACCGCGAGCGGCTGGACGTGATGGTGGGGTACTGCAAAACCACCCGCTGCCTGCGCAGCTATCTGCTGGATTATTTCGGCGAGCACCACACCGGCGGCTGCGGCAACTGTTCCAACTGCACCGGCGAGTTTGTGCAGACCGACATCACCACCGAGGCACAGAAGATCCTTTCCGGCGTGGCGCGCATCCAGAAGCGTTGGCCCGGCGGGCTGGGGGTTGTGGCGCTGGTGCAGATGCTGCGCGGCGCCAAGGATCAGAAAACCCTGGAGCGCGGGCTGGACCAGTTCCCGACCTATGGCATCATGCGGGATGTGCCGCCCCAGCGCATGCGCCTTTACCTGGATGCATTGCAGGAGCAGGGCTACCTGGCCGAAACCGGCGATGAGTTCCCGGTCATCACCCTGACAGCCAAGGCTCCGGCGGTGCTTTTCCACGGTGAGCAGGTTACCATGCAGGAGCGCGCCGCCACCGCGCAGGAAACCCAGGCCAAGCGCCGTGCTTCCCGCAAAAAGACGGCTGCCCGCACCGCACTTTCGGAAGCGGACGATTCGCTGCTGGCAAGCCTGAAAACCCTGCGCAGCGAACTGGCCCAGAAAAACCACGTTCCGGCATATATCGTGTTCAACAATGTCAGCCTGGACGAGATGGCCGAGCTTAAGCCGCGCACCATGGGGGATTTCCGCCGCATTTCCGGCGTCGGCGATGCAAAAGCTGCCAAATATGGTGAGGCATTCATTAAGCATATTGCCAAATGGGTGCGCGAACACTCGGAGGAAGAATAAGCCGAAATGCCGCTGCCGGATGCAGCCCCGGCAGCAGCGCATAAAAGGCATAAAAAGCCGCAAAATGCCTTTAGGCAATACCGCACAATTCCCGCCTGACGGCTTAAGCACCGCTCCGGCGGCTGCGGCACTTAGAATTATGCGGTATTGCCTTTACAATTAAAAAGATCTATACTATAATGAAACAACAGTAAGTTGTACAAGACGAACTTAAGTTGTAAATGAACGACCAACAGCAGGGGAGGTCCGCTATGCCAGAGCAACAGGAAAATCAAACCGAGGTGTTCCACCTCAAAGCACCGTTCAAACCGACTGGCGACCAGCCCCAGGCGATTGAAGCGCTGGTGCAGGGCCTGAAAGCAGGGGATAAAGGTCAAACTTTGCTGGGCGTTACCGGCTCCGGCAAAACCTTTACGATGGCCAATATCATTGCACAGTGCAACCGCCCCACACTGATTCTGGAACCAAACAAAACCCTGGCCAGTCAGATCTGCACCGAGATGCGCGGATTTTTCCCCGATGATGCGGTGGAATATTTTGTGAGCTATTACGACTATTACCAGCCGGAAGCCTACATCCCCTCCACCGATACCTATATTGAAAAAGACAGCGCCATCAATGATGAGATCGACCGCCTGCGCCATTCGGCCACGGCGGCACTGTCGGAGCGGCGCAATGTTATCATTGTGGCGTCGGTTTCCTGCATTTATTCCTTGGGCGACCCTATCGATTACCGCAGCATGGTCATCAGCCTGCGCCCCGGTATGCAGATGGAGCGGGACGAGCTCTGCCGCCGCCTGGTCAAGCTGCAATATGAACGCAACGATATGAACTTTATCCGCAATAAGTTCCGCGTTCACGGCGATATTGTGGATATCCACCTTGCTTATAATGATGAATACGCCATCCGCGTCGAATTCTTCGGCGATGAAATCGACCGCATTTCCGAGTTTGATCCCCTGACCGGCGAGCGCAAAAATATTGTGCGCCATGTGGCCATTTTCCCCGCCAGCCACTATATCGTCGGCCCTGAAAAAATGAAAGAAGGTCTCGCCAAGATCCAGACCGAGATGGAACAGCAGGTGCAGGCCTTTACTGCAGAGGGCAAACTGCTGGAAGCCCAGCGCATCCAGCAGCGCACCCAGTACGATATGGAGATGCTACAGGAAGTTGGCATGTGCAAGGGCATCGAAAACTACTCTGCCGTGCTGTCCGGCCGTGCCCCCGGCTCCACCCCCACCACGCTGCTGGACTACTTCCCCAAAGATTTTATCCTGATGGTGGATGAAAGCCATGTGATGCTGCCGCAGGTCCGCGGCATGTTCGGCGGGGACTACAGCCGCAAAAAAACGCTGGTGGAATATGGCTTTCGCCTGCCCTCGGCGTTTGACAACCGCCCGCTGAAATTTGAGGAATTTGAATCCAAGGTCGGCCAGACGATCTTTGTCAGCGCTACCCCTGGCCCCTATGAACGGGAACATTCCAGCCGCGTGGCCGAGCAAGTCATCCGCCCCACCGGTCTGCTGGACCCCGTCATCATGGTGCGCCCAGTGGAAGGCCAGATCGAGAATCTGCTGGGCGAAATTTTGCAGCGCATCGACCGCGGCGAGCGTGCCCTAGTTACCACCCTGACTGTCAAAATGGCCGAGGACCTGACCGACTACCTGGAAGAACACGGCGTGCACACCAAGTATATGCACCACGAGGTGGATACCTTTGAGCGCATGGAGATCATCAAGGACCTGCGCACCGGTGCCATTGATGTGATTGTCGGCATCAACCTTCTGCGCGAGGGCCTGGACCTGCCGGAAGTTTCGCTGATCGCCATTCTGGATGCCGACAAAGAGGGCTTCCTGCGCAGCGAAACCAGCCTGATTCAGACCATTGGCCGCGCGGCCCGCAACGCAAACGGCGTGGTGCTGATGTACGCCGATGAAGTAACCCCCAGCATGGAGCGCGCCATCATGGAAACCGAGCGCCGCCGTACCATCCAGGATGCCTACAACAAAGAACACGGCATTACACCAAAAACTATCGTGAAAGCCATCGGCGGCGGGCTGGAAATCAGCATGAGCGAAGAAAACAAAAAGATGCGCCAGCACCGTATGAGCCGCGCTGAACGCGAACAGACCATTACCCGCCTGACCCGCGAGATGAAAGAAGCCGCCCGCCTGCTGCAGTTTGAGCACGCCGCATTCCTGCGTGATGAGATTGAAAAGCTGCAGCGCGGGGAGGATCCTACCGCCGATACCAGCACCCGCCGCGCCGCTGAAAAACAGCGCAAAACGGGCAAGGGGAGAAGGAGCTATAAAAAGTGAGCAACATTCAAATTGATGCCAACAACCGCATTACGATCAAGGGCGCGCGGGAGCATAACCTGAAAAACGTCAACCTGGTTCTGCCGCGCAACAAGCTGATTGTTATGACGGGCCTTTCCGGCTCCGGCAAGTCCAGCCTGGCCTTTGATACCATCTTTGCGGACGGCCAGCGCCGCTATATGGAAAGCCTTTCCAGCTATGCCCGCATGTTCCTGGGCCAGATGGAAAAGCCCGATGTGGACGAAATCACCGGCCTTTCCCCGGCGGTTTCCATTGACCAGAAAACCACCAGCCACAACCCGCGTTCCACCGTGGGCACCGTGACGGAAATTTATGATTATCTCCGTTTGATGTATGCCCGCATCGGCGTTCCGCACTGCCCGGTCTGCGGACGCGTCATCAGCCAGCAAACGGTGGACGAGATGGTAGACGAGGTGCTTAAACTGCCGGAACGCACCCGCTTCCAGGTGCTGGCCCCTGTTGTGCGGGGCCGCAAAGGCACCCAGACCAAAGAGCTGGACGCTGCCCGCCGCGGCGGTTACGCCCGCGTGCGCATTGACGGCAACATGTATGATCTGGACGAAGAGATCAAGCTGGAAAAGAATATCAAGCATACCGTTGAAATCGTCGTGGACCGCCTGTCCATCAATGATACGGTGCGCGGCCGCCTGGCCGATTCTATTGAGACTGCCGTTGCCCTGACCGGCGGCCTTGTCATCATTGATGTTATCGGCGGCGAACCGATGGAGTTCAGCCAGAACTATGCCTGCCCGGAGCACGGTGTTTCCATTGATGAACTTTCCCCCCGCATGTTCAGCTTTAACAATCCCTTTGGCGCCTGTGAAACCTGCACCGGCCTGGGCACCTTTATGAAGGTGGACCCGACCCGCGTGATTCCGGATCCGCACAAGTCCATCCGCGAAAGTGCCATCAAGGCCAGCGGCTGGTATTATGCGGAGGGATCCATCTCTGAAATGTATTACAAAGCGCTGGGCAAGCGCTATGGCTTTACGCTGGATACCCCCATCAAGGAGATGAGCAAAGAAGCCGTGCACGCCATCCTGTATGGCACCGGAACTGAAAAAATCGAGATGCAGCGCGAGAATATGTTTGGCTCCGGCACCTATATGAACACGTTTGAGGGCATTATCCCCAACCTGGAGCGCCGCTTCCGTGAAACAGGCAGCGAGTGGGTCAAGGAGGAAATCGCCCTTGTCATGTCCAGCGAGGAGTGCCCCACCTGCCACGGCCAACGCCTGAAGCCCACCAGCCTCGCCGTCACGGTGGGCGGCATCAACATTGCCCAGTTCTGCGATATGAGCGTGAACGAGGAGCTGGAATTTATTCAGACGGCAAAAGTGTCCGAGCGGGATGAAGTCATCGCTGCCTCCATCTTCAAAGAGGTCAAAGAGCGTCTGGGCTTTTTGAAGAGCGTGGGTCTGGGGTACTTGACCCTGTCTCGCGGCGCATCGTCCCTTTCCGGCGGCGAAAGCCAGCGCATCCGCCTGGCAACCCAGATCGGCAGCGCACTGACCGGCGTGCTGTATGTGCTGGATGAACCCAGCATCGGCCTGCACCAGCGCGATAACGATAAGCTGATTGCCACCATGAAGCGCCTGCGCGACTTGGGCAACACCCTGATTGTAGTAGAGCACGACGAGGACACCATGCGCCAGGCGGACTATATTGTGGATGTCGGCCCCGGTGCCGGTGTGCATGGCGGCGAGATCGTGGCCGCCGGTAGTGTGGAAGACATCTGCAATGCCCCGCGCAGTGTGACCGGCGAGTACCTTTCCGGTCGCAAATTTGTGGAAGTTCCCACCGCTCACCGCTCCGGTAACGGTAAAATGCTCACGGTGGTCAAAGCGCGGGAAAACAACCTGCAAAACATTACCGTGGATTTTCCCCTTGGCAAAGTGATCTGCGTGACCGGTGTTTCCGGTTCCGGCAAGTCCACGCTGGTCAATGAAATTTTGTATAAGTCGCTGGCCGCAGCGCTCAACGGCGCCCGCAGCCGCCCCGGCCAGTGTGACGAAGTTCAGGGTATGGAATGGATCGATAAGGTCATCGGCATTGACCAGTCGCCCATTGGCCGCACCCCGCGCTCCAACCCGGCCACCTACACCGGTGTGTTCGGCGATATCCGCACTCTCTTCTCCAACACCCAGGATGCCAAACAGCGCGGTTACGGCCCCGGCCGGTTCAGCTTCAACGTCAAGGGCGGCCGCTGCGAAGCCTGCGAGGGCGGCGGCATTGTGCAGATCGAAATGCACTTTCTGCCGGATATTTACGTCCCCTGTGATGTCTGCAAGGGCAAGCGCTATAACCGCGAAACGCTGGAAGTAAAATATAAAGACAAAAACATCTCCGATGTGTTGGATATGACGGTGGAGGAAGCCTGCAATTTCTTTGCCAACCAGCCCAAAATTGCGCGCAAACTGCAAACCCTGCAGGAAGTCGGCCTTGGCTATGTGCAGCTGGGCCAGTCGGCCACCACACTTTCCGGCGGCGAAGCCCAGCGTGTCAAGCTGGCCAACGAGCTTGCCCGCCGCGATACCGGCAAAACCGTCTATATTCTGGACGAGCCTACCACCGGCCTGCACATTGCCGATGTGCACCGCCTGGTCAAGGTGCTGGATAAGCTGGCCGATGCGGGCAACACCGTGATCGTGATCGAGCATAACTTGGATGTGATCAAGCGTGCCGACTATATCATCGACCTGGGGCCGGAGGGCGGCAGCGGCGGCGGTACCATTGTGGCAACCGGTACGCCGGAACAGGTGGCCCAGAACCCGAACTCCTTCACCGGCCAGTACCTGAAACCCGTGCTGGAGCGCGCCTGGAAACTGCAGGGCACAGCTCCGGCCCCCGTGCCGGAAGAGCCGGGACGCCCGGCGCCCGCAGAGGAAAAAGCCTCCGCCCAGCCGCCGCGCAAACGCAAAAAAGCAGACAAAAAATAACCACAACAGGGAACTTTGTGCAGCAAAAACGCAAAATTGGATTTGACAATTCCTGTCAACCTGTGGTTTAATTATCTTTACGCGCCTGAAAAAGCAAAATTCTGCGCGCACAGGGGTACGCAGCAGCGTGATTCCCTGCATCCAAAACGGGAGGGAACTGCCGAATGGCAAAAAAGAAGGAAGAATACGGCAACGAAAGCATCAAGAGCTTAAAAGGTGCAGACCGTGTGCGCAAGCGCCCGGCCGTTATCTTTGGCTCTGACGGTGTGGAAGGCTGTGCCCATTCCATTTTTGAGATCGTATCCAACTCCATCGACGAAGCGCGTGACGGCCACGGCAACAAAATCAACGTTACCCTTTACCCGGATCACTCTGTGGAAGTAGAGGACTTTGGCCGCGGTATCCCCGTCGATTACAATAAAGCTGAAGAACGCTGGAACTGGGATCTTGTGTTCTGCGAACTGTACGCGGGAGGCAAATATGGCGAGGGTAGCGGCAACTATGACTTCTCCCTTGGCCTGAACGGCCTTGGCCTTTGCGCCACCCAGTATTCCAGCGAATGGATGACTGCGGATATTTACCGCGATGGCATGCACTATCACCTGGATTTCAAAAAAGGTGAGAATGTCGGCGGGCTGAAAAAAGAGCCGTTCACCGGCCGCCGCACCGGCTCCGTCATCCGCTGGAAACCGGACACCGATGTGTTTACCGACATCAATGTTCCGGCGGATACCTTCAAGGATATGCTGCGCCGCCAGGCCGTTGTCAATGACGGTGTGACTCTCGTGTTCAACGACCGCACGGGCGAACGTGCCGAAAAAATCGAATATTTCTATGAGCATGGCATTCAGGACTATGCCAATGAGATCGCCGGTGAGGAAACCCTGACCCCGGTGTATTTCTGCTCCGGTTCCGCAATCGGCCGCGACCGTGATGATCAGCCGGAATATCAGGTCAAAATGAACGTGGCGTTCTGCTTTTCCAACGCGGTGCAAACGCTGGAATACTATCACAACTCTTCGTGGTTGGAGCACGGCGGCAGCCCGGACCGCGCTGTCCGCCTGGCCTTTGTCAACCAGATCAACAACTGGCTGAAAAATAAGGGTCTGTACAAGAAAAACGAAAGCTCCATCACCTTCAACGATGTGCAGGACTGCCTGATTCTGGTTTCCTCCAGCTTCTCCACCCGCACCAGCTACGAGAACCAGACTAAAAAGGCCATCACCAACAAGTTTGTGGCCCAGGCCATGACGGAGTTCCTCAAGCACCAGCTGGAAGTCTACTTTGTGGAGCACCCGGACGAAGCCGAAAAAGCCTGCAAGCAGGTGCTAATCAATAAGCAAAGCCGCGAGCACGCCGAAAAAGCGCGTGTGTCCATCAAAAAAACAATGACCCAGCAGATGGACCTGGCCAACCGCGTGCAGAAATTTGTGGACTGCCGCACCAAGGATGCCACCCGCCGCGAACTGTACATCGTGGAGGGCGATTCCGCTATGGGCGCGGTCAAACAGAGCCGCGATTCGGAGTTCCAGGCTATCATGCCCATTCGCGGCAAGATCCTGAACTGCCTGAAGGCCGATTACGCCCGCATTTTCAAGTCTGACATTATCACAGACTTGATCCGCGTGATGGGCTGCGGCGTGGAGCTGGGCGGCAGCCACAATAAGGACCTGGCTACCTTTAATCTGGACAACCTGCGCTTTAACAAGATCGTCATCTGTACCGATGCTGATGTGGACGGTTATCAGATCCGCACCTTGGTGCTGACGATGCTCTACCGCCTGACCCCCACCCTCATCAATCAGGGGTATGTGTATATCGCGGAATCCCCGCTGTATGAGATCAACACCAAAAATAAGACCTACTTTGCCTATACCGAGCCGGAAAAGGCCGATATCATGAAGCGGATCGACGGCCAGAAGTTTACGATCCAGCGATCCAAAGGTCTGGGCGAAAACGACCCCGAAATGATGTGGCTGACCACCATGAGCCCCGAAAGCCGCCGCTTAATTAAAGTTCTGCCCACCGATGTTCAGCGCACGGCGGAGGTGTTTGACCTGCTCCTGGGCGATAATCTGCAGGGCCGTAAGGAGCACATTGCGGAGCACGGCGCTGAATATCTGGACGATCTGGATGTATCTTAATCAGGGGAGGAGAGAGCAAAATGGCAAAAAAAGCAACCAAAAAGAAAGCCGCCCCTGCCCGCCCGCAGCTGGGCGATAACGTCGAGATCCTCTCTGCCGGTGAGGTCATCGAAAGCCCCATTACCGATACGCTGGAAACAAACTACATGCCTTACGCCATGAGCGTTATTGTTTCCCGCGCGCTGCCGGAAATTGACGGCTTCAAGCCCGCCCACCGCAAACTGCTGTATACCATGTACGGCATGGGCCTGCTGAAAGGCGCCCGCACCAAAAGCGCCAACATCGTGGGCAGCACCATGCACCTGAACCCCCACGGCGATGCCGCCATTTACGACACCATGGTGCGTATGGGCCGTTCCAACGAAAGCCTGCTGGTGCCCTTTGTGGACTCCAAGGGTAACTTTGGCAAGGCGTACAGCCGCGATATGGCTTACGCCGCCGCTCGTTACACCGAGGCAAAGCTGGAACCCGTGTGTGAAGAGCTGTTCCGCGATATCGACAAGGATACCGTGGATTTTGTGCCCAACTATGACGGCACCACCACCGAACCGACGATGCTGCCGGTCACCTTCCCGACCATTCTGGCCAACAACACACTGGGCATTGCGGTCGGTATGGCGTCCAACATCTGTTCCTTCAACCTGGTGGAGCTCTGCAATGCAACCATCGCCCTGATGAAAGACGACCAGGCGGACCTGGCCCAGCTGATGCCCGCGCCGGATTTTGTCGGCGGCGGTTCCATCCTGTATGATGCCGCCGAGATGCAGAATGTGCTGGAAAAAGGCCGCGGCAGCATCCGCGTGCGCGCCCAGTGGGCTTACGATAAAGAAAACAACTGCATTGACATCACCCGCATTCCGCCGACCACAACGGTGGAAGCCATCATGGATAAGATCACCGAGCTGGTCAAACTGGGCAAGATCCGTGAGATCAGCGATATGCGTGATGAAACCGACCTGAACGGCTTGAAGCTGACCATCGACCTCAAGCGCGGCCAGGACCCGGACAAGCTGATGGCGCGTCTGTTCAAGGCAACCCCGCTGGAGGACAGTTTTGCCTGCAACTTCAATGTGCTGATCGGCGGCCAGCCCCGCGTGTTGGGCGTGCGCCAGATTTTGTTGGAGTGGATCGCATTCCGCTCCGAATGCGTGCGCCGCCGCACCTACTATGATCTGCAGGGCAAGCAAAAGCGTCTGCACCTGCTGCGCGGCCTGGAAGCTATCCTGCTGGATATTGATAAGGCAATTGAAATTGTGCGCAACACTGCGGAAGAATCCGAGGTTGTGCCCAACTTGATGATCGGTTTTGGCATTGACGAAGTGCAGGCTGAGTATGTGGCGGAAATTAAGCTGCGCCACCTCAACCGTGAGTATATCCTCAAACGCACCGAGGAAATTGAGGAACTGGAAAAGGCGATCGCAGACTTGGAAGATGTTCTCAAACGCCCCGCCCGCATCCGCAAGATCATTATGACCGAGCTGGGCGATGTTGCCAAAAAGTATGGCAGCCCCCGCAAAACGGAAATTCTGTACGACCTGCCGGACGATTCTGCTGCTGATGAGCAGAACGAGATCCCGGATTACCCGGTCACGGTGTTCTTTACGCAGGAAGGCTACTTCAAAAAAATTACCCCGCAGAGCCTGCGCATGTCTGGCGAGCAGAAGCTGAAAGACGGCGACGAGGTGGTTTATACCAAAGAGACCACCAACAGCGCCGAGCTGCTCTTCTTTACCAACCATGCCCAGGTGTACAAATCCCGCGCATCGGAATTTGCCGATACCAAGGCCAGCGTGCTGGGTGATTATGTCGCTTCCAAGCTGGAAATGGAAGAGGGCGAAGTGCCGCTGTTCATGACGGTCACAGTCGATTACCGTGGTTACATGCTGTTCTTCTACCAGAATGGCAAGTGTGCAAAGATCCCGCTGGCCAGCTATATGACCAAGCAGAACCGCCGCAAGCTGCTGAAAGCCTATAGCGATAAGGAAGAACTTGCCGCAATGCTGCACATTGAGGAAGAAACCGAGCTGGCCGTATTCACCAGCGGCGGCACCGGTGGCCCACGCTTGATCCTGGTCGGCAGTGCGCTGATTCCCGAAAAGGCTACCCGCGATACCGCCGGTATCAACATGGTAACGCTGAAAAAGAACGCCCGAATCGCCAAAGTGCGCCTAGCGGCGGGGCTGGAACTGAAAGACCCGCACCGCTACCGCGTGCGCACCCTGCCCGCAGCCGGCGCGCTGCTCCGCCAGGAGGACACGACCGAGCAGATGAGTCTGTAAGGAGCAAAAAAAGGCAATGCAATCTTTTTCTGCACAAGGCAGGGTAAAGTTCTTGCATTTTGCTTTTTGGTATGTTATATTATAACCTGTATGAGAGTTAGGGCAGGCCGAAACATTCGTTTTGGCTGTGGCCTGAAAAGGAGTTGCTGTTAATCCATGACCGCTTATGAAATCGCGTTCGGCGTTGTGCTGATCATTGTTTCGGTTCTGATCGTTGTGTTCACTTTGTCCCAGACCCAGAAAGGGCAGGGCCTGTCTGCTGCCATTATGGGTGATAGCAGCTTTATGGCTGCCGGCCGCGAGCGTGGCCTGGATGCCAAGCTGGCCAAAGTGACCAAAATCTGCGGCGCTGTTTTCTTTGTAGCTACGCTGCTGGTTGGTGTGCTGAGTGCCCGCTTGTAATTGAATGAAAGGAGAACGGTCTGGCCAATTTTGTTGGCGTTCCGCTTTCCCTTATTCAGGAACCGTCAACGACCCGCCCAATACCGCGGGTCGTTTTTTATGGGAAAAATAAAAAGGTCACAATGGTGCAGGTGCTGCCGCGAAACCAAAGGCCACGCCTGCTATGGAAGGACCCTGCCGGGTGGCAGGGTGACGTAAACGAGGAGTAAAAACAAAGGCATGGGCCGCTGCCTGTGCCCAACCCAAAGGAGAAAACATGACACCATTACAGAAAAATATTCTTGCGGCGTGCAAGCGCCGCCCCCAGACCCTGCGTGAACTGCAGAATGCTTTGCAGGTGGATAATTCCCGCCTGCGCAACACCGTAACCGGCATGGTAGCTACCGGTATGCTGTCCGCCCGCAACGGTACCTATGTTCCGGGCTTTGCCGTGATGGAAAATACCGATGCCCCCGCTGGCATTCCCTGCACACTGGTCAAGCTGGCGGCCCGCTTCGGCTTTGCGTCCCGCGATGACGGCACCGGCGATATCTTTATTCCCGGCCGCGCCCTGCATGGTGCTATGCCGCAGGATAAAATCATCATCAAACTGTTCGACCACCCCCGTGTGGAGGGCAGTGCCGAGGGTGAAGTGGTGGAGGTGACCACCCCGCACAACACCTTTGCCGGTACCATTGTGCTGACTGAGGACGGCCGCCTTGCCGTGGAGCCAGACGGCTGCCGTGATGTGCGCATTGTGCTGGATAAAAAAGGCGTCAACGGCGCACAGCTGGGGGATAAGGTCGGTGCTATCCTGACCAACCGCGGCCAGCGCCATATGGACCACCGCTGCGCTGTTGCCGAGCGCTTCGGCACTTCCGACCGCGCAGCAGAGTGCGCCAAGGCTGTGCTGTATGGCCGTGATGTCCGCCAGGAATTCCCGGAGGAGGTATTGGCCGAAGCTCACGCATATGATAACGCTCTCATTGACCCCGCCGAAGCTGCCCACCGCGCCGACCTGCGCGGTCTGCCGATCTTTACCATCGACTCTGCCGAGACCAAGGATATCGACGACGCCATCAGCCTGATGAAGACCCAGAACGGCGGCTATGAGCTGGGCGTTCATATTGCGGATGTCAGCCACTATGTCCGCCCGGACACTGCGCTGGATAAGGAAGCTTATGAGCGCGCAACTTCCATCTATTACGCGGATAAAGTCATCCCCATGCTGCCCACCCAGCTTTCCAACGGCATCTGCAGCCTCAATGAAGGGGAGGAGCGCCTGGCGTTCTCCTGCCTGATGCAGCTGGATGAAAGCGGCAATATCCATAGCTATCAGTTCGTCAAGAGCGTCATCCGCAGCCGTGTCAAGGGCGTTTATAAAGAAATTAACGCTCTGTTGGACGGCTCCAATGACCCGGCTCTGGTGACAAAATATAAAGACGTTATGGCTCAGCTGCCCGCGATGACCGAGCTGTACGAAAAGCGCCTGGCTCTACGCAAAGCACGCGGCGCGATGGACATCGAATCCGACGAAGCCAAGTTGGTCATGGACGAGGAGGGCCGCTGCGTGGATATCGTCAAGCGCACCCGCGGTGTGTCGGAGTGCATGATTGAAGAGTTCATGCTGCTGGCCAACCAGTGCGCTGCCAATGCGGGCCGCACCCATCATGTGCCGTTTGTGTACCGTATCCATGAAGCCCCCGATGCCGAGCGCATGGAAAAGCTGAGCAACACCCTGAAAGCCTGCGGCCTGAACGTCCACTTTGCCGGGGAAGTGCCCACCCAGCTGGAGCTTTCTGCCATTCTGGACGAAACCCGCGGCCAGCCCATCCAGATCCCGGTCCACACCGGTATCCTGCGCAGCATGCAGAAAGCTCGCTACTCTCCGGAGCCGAAAGGCCATTACGGCCTGGTGCTGGCAGACTATGCCCACTTTACCAGCCCCATTCGCCGTTACCCGGACCTTGCCATCCATCGCATCCTGACGGATATGCTGGTGGGCAAGCCGGAGCAGGAGCTCATCAAGGATTATACCGGTTTTGCCACCCACGCCAGCGAGCAGTCCAGCCGCCAGGAAGTTTCCGCCGTGCGCATTGAGCGCGATGTGGAGGACCTGTACAAGGCCGAGTATATGCACAACCACCTGGGCGAAGTCTACACCGGCACCGTGGCAGGTGTAACACCGCGCGGCATTTTTGTGGCGCTGGAAAACACCGTAGAGGGCTTTGTGCCTGCCGCACAGCTCTGCAAGGGCGAAGCCACTGTGGTGGAGGGTGTCAGCATTCTGGACCCGCTGACCGGAAAACGCTGGATGCTGGGCGACCCCGTCAAAGTGCAGGTGGCCGGTGCCAACGTTGCCCTTGGCCGCATTGATTTTGACTATATGCCGCTGTAATCATAGTTTTTTATAAAAAGAGCAAACCAATAAAAGCAAAGCTGCCGTCCCGTACTGATATGTACCCGGCTTTCTGGACACGGGTAAAAATCGAATAATTAAGAATCCATTATGGATGCTTCTCTGAATATGGAGGGAGGCATCCATTTTGTTTTAGGGCAATACCGCATAATTCTAAGTGCCGATACGGCGAGCGAGGTGCGGCAGATGCCAAGCCAAAAGCGCAGATAATACTGGATGCTGCAAAGGTGAGCGCCGCCAGTGGCGGAAACAGCGAACCGAAGCAGGGGCAGCGGTCGCAGAGTGCGAGGGGCTTTTGCCCCCGAAGCACGATGCGGGTACCGCAACCCGACATTATCGAGCATTTTGGCAACGCAGATGCCGTGCCGCAGCTGTCGGAGCGGTGCTTAAGCCGCAAGGCGGGAATTGTGCGGTGTTGCCATAAATAAAAACTCCCCGGACAACATCCGAGGAGCCCTTATGCTCATGATAACCATATCCCCATAACCGCTTTTGTCACAAAGATGGGTTCCTGCGTTTCGTGGCAGCGCTGCGAAATCGCACTGGTATTTTTCAGATCACGAATTGGGATAATTTCGGGAATAAGCTCAGCTCCTTTCGTGGCTTTATTATGCCACAAAAAGGGCCGCACTGATAACATGTAAAACTGTAAAACAAAAAAGCTACATCCAAATCGAATGTAGCTTTTTTGTGTCTCGATGTGACAAAAAAGATACCAGACTTCATGCGTTGACAAAATTTGAAGCAGAAAAAATTTCCTTACAAATGGCAATGTCAATCATCTGGTGCAGATAAGGTCGGTGGCCATTGGAGCATCCACTCAAGATAGTCCGATGACGTGATTCGACCGTTCTCGAATGCTGTCCTATGAATCCGCCAATCTGCTAAAAGAGCTTTTACGGCAGGATGACTGCACGAGAGCCGAATGCGTAATAAGAAACATTGCGTACTATCTCCAAAGTCTTGAAAAGGCAAACTATGCTCCCAATCGTACCATATCAACGTGCGAATGAGATCGACTATGGTATCGATTGGCATATAGAATGTTTCTTCCCGAACATTTAGAACTTTAGCGATTTTCTCTACAATTTCGGCTTTAGGTGTGCGGTACCCGGTTTCGTACTGTGCAATGCGGTTCGCTGCCCCGTTTTTAATATCAATCAATATACCCAACTGCTGCTGTGTAAGACCGCGATGGCGGCGCACGAGTTTGATTTTATCTCCGATGTTCATAGTGTGGCTGTCTCCATTCTTACGCAAAAATAAAAACTGCCCGTCCGCGTAAAGTTGCTACGCAGATGGGCAGTTTTGGCTGTGTACCTTTATTGCAGTGAAATCTGTTGCGTATAACCTCCAATAAAAATAATTTCTAAATCTTGCCGTGATTTAACGATGATTTTTTCTATGATTCTCGCTGTAAGCATATCGTCGTATTCTGTAATCAAAAGGTCCTTTGCGGTTATCGGATTTGTAGGGGTGGATGGCGTTTGGCTATTGACTGAACTTTGTGTGATGGCAGTTTTTAGCTGTTTGATTTTATCGCTGAGCCTTTTCAGCTTGTCATCAAGGAATGGGGTGTTTTCATCAAAGTCCAGCGACATTTCCAGTAGGTGGTCAAATTCCTGTTGGTTTTGCTCTAACTGTGCTTGCAGCTGTGGTGTCAGACTTTCGCCGACTTCTATCTGATGGAGAATCCCATTAAGCTGGTCAGCAACCTCGCCGGTAAACTTGGCAGCTAAATTCTGCACGGCCTTCAAAATTGCTTGATGCAACTCTGTTTCGGGGATAGAGGGTGAGTTGCTGCAAAACTTCGTTCCGTATTCAAGTCGGTTGACGCATCGCCAGACGATTTGCTTTCTGCCGTGGATGCTCCAAGTGACTCGCTTGTAGGAGCTGCCGCAGTCACCACAGACCAATCGTTCGGATAAGGCATATTTGCTGTTGTAGCGACCTCGATGTCGCTTGCGATGGTTGGTGGCCGACTTGCTGTTGCGGCGGGCGATTTCAGCTTGTGCCTCTCGGAATGTCTGCTTCGTGACGATTCCCTCGTGGTTATTCTCTATGTAATATTGCGGCAGTTGGCCGGTATTTTTCTTGGATACGCCTGTCAGTACATCCTCGATATCCAGCAGTTCATAATTTTCGGGTGCACCGGGCAGATCGTCCAGCGCGTTGTCGGCGGCGGTGTAGTCGTAAGGGGCTGCGCCGCCGTCCTCGGTATAGCGGATGTTCGGGTGCTTCAGCAGATTATATTTCAGGTCAATCACGGGGCGTTCCCCACGGATAAACAAAATGCACTTGCTGTTGTCCAGCAGCCGCACCTCGTCCGGGGTCATAAGATCACGCCCGGATTGCTGGTGGTTGATGCTGTAGCTGCCGCTGCGCCCTTTGCTTTGGTTATAGCTTGTCGTGGAAATCGTTTCCTTCCCCAGCAGTTCCGAAACGTACTTGTGGGTTTCTTTCTCGGTACCGCCGAGATAGAGGAACTCGTCGCACAAACCGACCAGCGATTCCCAATCGTCCTTGTACATGGCTTTCAGCTGCGCCATGTTTTGCACGATGATGGAGCAAAAAATGGCGCGGGAACGCATGGTGGCAAGGGCGGACAAAAAGGTGTCTTTTGGCAAGGAAATGTTCGCGTACTCGTCCATCAGGCAATGCACCGGCACAGGCAAGCGTCCTTTGTGTACGCGGTCCGCCTGTCGATACAGCGTTTGGATAAGTTGGGTATAAATCATGCCGACCAAGTAATTCAGCGACTTGTCCGAGTCCGGGATGCAGCAGAACAGGGCAATCTTGCGTTCACCAAGTTCTTGCAAATGCAGTTCGTCCGTCATCGTCAGCTTGGCGATAGACGGCAGGTTGAACGCGGCAAGGCGCACACCCACGCTGACCAAAATGGATTTTGCGGTTTTGCCAGAGACGAAAAGTCAAGGACTTTTTCATCAAATTCAAAAAGAAGTCACATTTTGCGGACTTCCTCACGGAGCAGACGCTTGATTTTGTCCTCCATCGTCTCCTTGGCGGTCTGGCTGAAATGCACACGCACGATATAGGTTGTCTTGCCGATCTGCTTTCTGACAGTCGGGCAAGTGGCGGTGTTGGTTGCGGTATTGTTCATTC
>OLOT01001030.1_pt1 | contig 18039 bp, 20 predicted proteins | sample 1671991 | NCBI WGS metagenome assembly OLOT01 (sample SAMEA3136634, study PRJEB25190) | human gut metagenome | biome: human gut; feature: human-associated habitat; material: faeces | place: Austria | collected 2013
TTTTGGCTGCATGAAATAAGCAAAATTAAATATGCGACTGAAAGGCATTTACAATGAAAAAGAAATCCTATATAATGAATTCGTACCTTACAGACGGGAAACAGAATACCCTGCCGATGTCAGGGAAAGCGACTGTTTCCCTTGTTTTTGAAAAACAGAAAGAGGGATTTTTATGAAAATAAAACACATAGCAGCAGGTCTGGCACTGCTGGCCATGCCGTTTACAGCGCAGGCGGAAGTGCGGGAAGCGGGGCTGGTGGATGGATTTGGCATGAGCCTTATTTATCCGGCAGTACATACGAAAAATATCGCGGCCGAAAATGCGATCAATAAGGATATTACAGGGTATGTTCGCCGTATGAAGGAGCTGTATGAAAGCGGCGAAAAGCAGGAAGTATACATGACCTATACCACAAAGTATGAAGATGAAGATCTGGTGTCTATCGTTCTGGAAACATCGTCTATAAATGAAGGAATGGCGGATAGAAATGCGCAGGCCTATGGCCTTGTGTATAATAAAAAGACAGGTGATCTGCTGGACAAATCTAAATTCGGCGTGAAGGTAGACAGCGCGGAAGTCGTGAACCTGCTGAAAGAGGGAAAGCTTGACCTGTATAACATCAATGGGAAAAAGTTATCTTATGACTCTTTCTTCAAGCCGACCGCATATATGGAGGCGGAGTGCTTCCTCCTGGGGAAGAAAGAACTGGGGCTGCTCTATGCGGCAGGAGAGCTGGCTCCTTATTCGGAAGGCGCGACATACGTGGTGATTCATCTGAAATAAGGAAATAAAAATACGAAAATGAAAACGGTACCCCTCAAATGCGGCGGGTACCGTTTTTGTATCAGCCGGTTGAGCATTAGCTGTTAGCTATTAGCAGCTAGCAATTAGCAGCTACAAGCTAGCCATTAGCCGTTAGCTGTTAGCGGCAAGATGTCATCAGAGTAATAGATTCTTTGCTTCGTGTCTCATAGAGCTGTTTTCAAAGTATTTTTGCCTCTGTTTTGAATAGTGGGGTACGGAAAGGAAACACCGGATTCTGTTGTACCTGCCGGGGACGTGGTGTATAATGTAAAAAATCTATTGCAGCATAGGAGGAGTCAAGTTGAATTTATCCGTTCAGATTTTCGCGTCATTGGTGCTTTCCGTCGTTGTGGGGCTTGTCCTTGGGGACGGCGCGATCGGCCCGGTTAAGACATGGGTCGCGCCTGTCGGCACCATGTTCATTAATCTTATCAAAATGATGATCGTTCCTGTCGTTCTCTGTTCTCTCGTCGTGGGCATGACATCTATGGGGGATTTGAAGAAACTGGGGCGCATCGGGATGAAAACCGTGGGCTTCTATATGGTGACTACGGCGATTGCTATCGTTATCGGCTTTGCAGTGGCAAGTGTTATCCAGCCCGGTATCGGTATGGCTCTTCCCGGCGAAGCCGCCCCGAAAGTAAAGGAAGCACCCACGATCATGCAGGTATTTGTCAATATGATTCCGACAAATCCGATTGCTTCCATGGCGAAAGCGGATATCCTTCCTGTCATTATATTTTCTCTTTTTCTTGGGGCAGGAATTATTTCCGCCGGCGGAAGCCGTTCCAAGCTGCTGATCAATCTTTTTGATGCGGGGGCGGAGGTCTGCTATAAAATCATCGCCATGATTATGCGCCTGGCGCCTATCGGTGTTTTCTGCCTTCTTTTACCTGTCGTCGTGCAGAATGGTCCGAAGGTTCTTCTGCCGCTGCTCTCCGTGATTATTGCTATGGCTATCGGCTGCACGATCCACGCGGTCTGCGTGTATTCCTCTGTGGCGGCGGTCGTGGGGCATATGAGCCCTGTCCGGTTTTTCCGCGGCATGGCAGAAGCCATGGTTATTGCGTTCACTACCTGTTCTTCTGCGGGCACGCTTCCGGTGAATATGAAGAACACGGAAGAAAAGCTGGGAGTAAAACGGGACATCGTGTCTTTCGTCCTTCCTCTCGGTGCTACCATCAATATGGACGGCACCGCTCTCTACATGGGGGTATGTTCCCTTTTCATCGCCAATGTATTCGGTATTCATCTGACAATGGATCAGATGATGATGATCGTTCTTACCGGTACGCTTGCCTCTATTGGTACAGCAGGCGTCCCCGGCGCGGGTCTGATCATGCTTGCCATGGTGCTCCAGTCTGTCGGGCTTCCATTGGAAGGATTGGCTCTAGTGGCAGGTATTGACCGTGTTCTGGATATGTTCCGTACCACGCTGAATATCACCGGTGACGCTGCTGTCGCCGTCGCTATCGACGCTACGGAAAAATCCGTCCCCACCCAGCTGGAAATCACTGAATAGGAATGGATACGAAAGTTTCAGGCAGTTTGTAAGGATCTCTATAAGTCAGACGTAAAGTTTAACTTATAGAGATCTTTTTGTATGGGCGGTGAGGGAAATGTTTACATGGCAGGAGGGCGTACCATTTTATTTCTTTTTTTCGGCGTTTTGCCCGGCAGATTTAAGACAGGCGGCTGCGGTATTGTGTCGGCGTATAGTTGAATTTCTCGGAGAATATTTTCGTATAGTAGCTTTGGCTGGAGAAGCCGCAGGCATTTGCAATTTCTAAAATAGAATTTTCTGTGGAGTCCAGGAGATTGCGGCTGATTTCCAAACGATACCGGTTGAGGAAATCTATAGGAGATTGCTGCATATATTTTTTGAAAAGCTGGCAGCATTTGCTTCTGGACACGCTCCCTGCGGCGGCGATACCGGCTAAAGAGATTTTTTCAGGATAGTGGTGGGAAATATAGGCGACCATCCGGCGCTGTGCGCCTATATCTGTACCGGGGATCTCTTCCTGCATTTGGTTTTCAGGCGGAAAAAGGGCATAAAGGCGGGCGAGGAGAATGTGTAAAAGGCCGATGCTTTCCAGTTCAAATCCGGGGAGATGCTTTTCGTTGATTCGATTGATTTCCCGCAGCAGTTCTCCCAGCCGCGGCGCGTCAGGAGAGGAGGCGGGGATATGGAAACAGCGGCGGGACGTGTTTCCAAGGAGAGGCGACAGGATTTTGTTTCTGACGGACTGGTTTTCGGTGAGGAGAGAGGGGTGGATAAGTGCCCGTATGAAACGGCAGTCTTCCCCGTTGTGCAGCGTGCTCCGATGCATGGCAGAAGCGTGAATAGCAAGGAAATCCCCGCGGGAGGCGGTGAGAAGCTTTTCTTCGATATGAAGATCCATTTTTCCGTCCAGTACGTAAATAAATTCCAGTTCATCATGCCAGTGGGAAATCATCTGCAGATGGGCCTGGGAAGATATGGTACTGGTGGTGATTTGGATCGGAGGCAAAGTTCCCTTTGCAGAAGGGATGACTGCGGCGGCGCTTTTCAATACGTCAGGACTGATCATATAAAACCTCCAGTTGCAATTTTTACAAAGTGTGAGAATAGTTTCTAAAGGGAATGTACGATATTTATAAAAATGTGGAATATATTTATATTCAAATGATAAAAACTATACTATTATTATATCAGAAACATTGATAAACATGAATATAGAAACAGAATGTTTCAAAAAAGTAGTCATCGTAATATATAAGGAGGAACTACAAATGGAAAAGGAATTAAATGCATTATTATCGGATCTGGTGGTAGAGTACCATAAGCTGCAGAGTTTCCACTGGTACCTGAAAGGAAGTCATTTCTTTGATGACCATGCGAAACTGGAAAGTTTCTATGATGAAATTGCGGAAGCGGTCGATGCCGTAGCGGAAGCCATGCTCCAGCAGAAGCTCAGACCGGAATCGACACTGAAAGGGTTCCTTGCAAAGACAGGAATCCATGAGGCCGAAAACGAGGAAGTGACATCGGAAGAAGCATATACCCGGGTATTGGCAGACTTTGAATATCTTCTTAAAGAAGTCATTGTGGTCAAGGAAGCGGCAGAGGAAAAGAAGAATTACCTGGTATCCACTCTGATGGATGATTACATTGCAAGTTTCAGCAAGAACATCTGGATGCTGAGACAGGCCCTGAAATAATTTACAGCAGGGAAAGGACGCTCTCTGAAAGGGAGTGTCTTTTTTTGCGCGGATATGAACCTGTTGTCTGAAAACAGGAACCGACAAGAGAATATATTTCTTAAAGGAATATTTCATATAAATGAAAAGAATTTTATTATTATATGGAATAAAAGTAGAATAAAAGAAACGGAAAGAGGTGGTGTGATGGAATATATCGGAGAAAGTTCGGCGATTTATTACTGGCGGGCTTTGGGACTTATCGTATCGGTGCTCATTCTCTACGTGGTTTTTGAAATGCAGAAGAAAAAGATGAGCCGTCTTTCTTCGGCAAATACACATTCCTCCATTGTGCTTCTGCATAAACGGCATGCAGGCAATCCGAACTATTCCAGCAGCACTGAAATCTGCCGCATTGACGGGCTCAGGGCGGAAGCTTTCCTTTACTGTGTCGGCGTGCAGGCGGTCTATCTATCGCCGGGGGAGCATAATATCGAGGTAAATGCCCATTGGGCACGGCATATCCGCGGAAAACGTTTTAAGGAATATGAAGCGGGCCCGCATCATCTGTGCGTAGAAGTGGGACATGGCGAATTATGGTCGCTGGAATATTTCATTCCTGAAAAGAAATTTATTTTTTCCCGGTGCAATGAAAAGAAAATGTTCAAAAAGAGCGTGGTGTGATTATTCCTGTTTTCTCAAAAGTTTACTCAAAAACGGAATAAATCAGAGGAAAAACAAGCAACATATAACAGATAGGAATAACTTGCAAAAAATAGTAGATATTTAAAGATATCCGCTCTATAATCAAAACAGAAGGAAGAAAATAATCCTTCGTGACCGGTCAATTACAAAGGAACAGAAGTGTATCGAAAGATACAGAAAGGAGAAAGGCCATGAATACCATGTATGATGCAGTTATGAAAATGGAACAGCTCTTGGGCGTATATGAAAGACTGATTGACGATCTTGCCGGCTACATGAAGGAAAACGGCATTGATTACACCAATGATGATTCCGTACATCCGGCCATCATGCTCTACTCCGAGGCGGGACGCATTTATTCCAGGCTCCTGCGGACGAGAAAGATGGAAGATCTTCTCCGTATGGAAGGGGAATACAACCTGATGAACGGCATGGTAAATGAAATGAAAGCGGGCGCCTGGGCAAATCTCTCGGGTGAGGATGTTTCCCGCAAGGTTATGTAACATGAAACCTCAGAGGCGTATGTCTGAAAAAAGGACATACGCTTTTTGAGTGCCGGAAAAATAGAAATTCCATCAAAAAAGCGCTTTCCCTTACCGCCGCAGGGCGATGGGCGAAAGCACTTTTTGCTGTGTGCAGTTTTGGGTGATAGAACATAACACGTTTTATCCTTGTAAGTCCCATTCTTGCCTCTGTTCAGAATGACGGCGGACAGCAAGGCGTCATCAGCGTAATAGATTTTTTACTCTATCTTACCGTCCCGTTTCCCATTTTTGCCACTGCGTTTAATGATAGGGAACGGTAAAACGTCATCCTGAACGGATGTGAAGGATCTGCACCCGTGATGAGGCAAGCCTTTTTTCAAGAAGGCATTGTTGATTTCCGAAAACCAGAATCCGGCCTTCGCCGGCTGAAAACATCTTGGCAGCAAAAAGGAGTACCTGATGTCTGAAACCACAGGTACCCTTTTTTGATTAAATTCAATGGTTTATTTCCGTTTCTTTTCTCGGATGGGCAACAGTTCGGTAACCTTCCACTGCGAGGATCAGGGCGAGGATGACGAGGAGCGAACCGATAACGACCTGTGCGTAGGGCCCCCAGTTGGCGGCGCCTGCCATGATGATGCCAATCTGGTTTTTCACGATAAGGGAAAGAGAGCAGATGGTGACGAGGAGCATGAAACTCATGGGGAAGAGAAACATTTTATTGTTCTTTCCTGCGTTGCCGAGCCATGCGGCGACAGCAAGGAGGCCGATGGCGGCAAGAAGCTGGTTAGCCGCGCCGAAGAGTCCCCAGATCTTGGCAAATCCGCCCATGCCGAGGGAGATGCCGAGGATGACGGTGATGATAGTCGCAAAATACGGATTTACCATGAGTTTGCGGAACCCGTCCTTGACATCTTTTGGATTTTCGCCCGGTTCGAGCCAGAATTCCTGGAACATGAAGCGTGCCAGCCTGGTGGCGGTATCAAGAGAAGTCAGGCAGAAAGCGGAGTAAGTAAGGACAAGAAGGGTATACATGATGTTTTTCAGTCCTTCAAATCCCGGAATGGCAGCGACCATGGCGGCGATCCCGCCCGCAAAGATATCTGTCGCGCCATGGGTATGGCCTGTGACACGGGCATAGCCGATCGCGCAGAGAGTGATGATGGCGAGCACGCATTCCAGAAGCATGCCGCCGTAAGCGATGGGCTTTGCGTCCGATTCTTTATCAAGCTGTTTGGACGTCGTCCCCGAAGAAACAAGGGAGTGGAAGCCGGAAATAGCACCGCATGCAACGGTAGTGAACAAAATCGGGAAGAGAAACTGCGTTCCGTTTGCGTTGTTGATGGTGAAGCCCGCAAAAGCGGGGAAGACCTTTTCATCAATGGTCGGATGAGCGCCGACGATACCGATGACGGCGACGATGAGCATCGCGTAGAGAAGGAACGAACTGAGGTAGTCACGGGGCTGGAGAAGGATCCAGACAGGGGTGACCGAAGCGATGGTGATATAAATGCCGACAAGGATCATCCATGTATTCATGGAGAAATAGAACGGATGGAAATTCATGCCGACGGCCATGCACAGAACGATCGCCCCGACGCCGAGGATGGAAGAAATGACCATCGGCGTGTGGCGGCGGTATACGGCAAAACCGAAAACGATAGCTATGAGGATAAACATGATGGAAACCATGGCGACAGATGCTTTTGTCGCGCTGGCAGCCATGTCGAGAACGCCGTCCTTATAAGTCGCGCCAAACGTGGAAGCCACGATAGCGGCAAAAGCGGCCACTACAAGGATCAGTGTGAGGTATGAGAAGATGATGAAAAGCTGTTTTGCCCTTTTTGACATATTCAGGGAAATGATTTCACCGATGGATTTGCCCTGATGGCGGATAGAGGCAAAAAGCGCACCGAAATCATGGACACCGCCGAAGAAGATGCCGCCAATCAGTACCCAGAGGGTGACCGGCAGCCAGCCGAACATGGCCGCGCCGATCGGCCCCGTGATGGGTCCCGCACCGGCAATGGATGAGAAATGATGGCCCATGAGGATGGGTGCTTTGGCAGGAACGTAATCCACGCCGTCTTCCATGGTGTGGGCGGGCGTAGGATGATTTCCTTCGTTTACTCCCCACTGTCTGGCGACCCAGCCGCCGTAAAAAACGTAGCCGCAGAACAGAACGGCGATACTGATCAGCAAAAGTACAAGCGTGTTCATGCTATTCCCCCTTTGTAATTAACTCCTGAAAAATATTTTTTAGGTTCTTTTCCATGCATCGTCCGCTTTTATTAAAATAGAGCGAACGCTTTTCCATATCCAGGCAGCCTGTGTGAAATTCCAGCCAGCCGTGGAATGAAAAGCGGAATGTTTTATAGATGCGGCAGTTTTCTACCGCTTTCCGTGCCGCATCGTCCACCTTGCCGCAGATAAAGACAGGTGAGACATAGGTGTACATATGTCCTGAACCGATATGGGCCATTTCCATGCCGGCATTATAAGCGTAATCGCGGCACCTTTCAAAAAGATCCGCAGTCAGATGATCGGCGGTGAAAAGAAATATGAACTCTTCCTGATTGGCGGACCAGATTTCATTGGATTTGAGAAATAAGTGCTGGCCTGTTTTTTCATAATATTCGCAGACAGCGGCGAGACCGTTTCTTTCATCTTCCCGGAAAGGAGAGAGCTTTACCGCTTCTCTGAGATTCCGGCCTTCCTCCAATGGCGGTGAGATGCCTCCGTCAAAACGCGTAATATTATAAAAACGCCGGTAGCTTTTCAGCAGCCGTTCCACAGCATTTTCTTTTTTGTTTTCCATAGAACAGCCTCAAATGAATAATTCCTATGAAGTAAACATATACAATAATAATCAAAAAAGATATTAAATATATAGTAATACGTTTTGTAAAAGATTTCAACCATTATTGGACATTAAATTACTATAAAAATATTTTAAAGAACTGAACGAGTGAATAATAGTACCTTTATATTATATAGAGAAAGAATAATGGCTGTCTAAAAAAAGGAAAGGAGCTCTGTGGAAAGAGCGTCTTCCGAAAGGAAGATTTCTTTCATGGGAGAAATATTTCCGGGGTGCTGCCTGAGGAATACTATATTTGTCAATTCAGCTTTTTTGTAATACACTGGAATTCATAAAGAAAGAGAGGATATTCTAATGAAAATAAGCGTTGCGCCATCCTTATTTGACCGGATCCCCGGGCTTTGTATCGGAATCGTCACTGTCCGCGCGGCAGATAACGCGGCAGTAAATATGGAAGCAGAAGCTTTTCGCCGCCGCTGCTGCACGGAAGCCAATTTGCTGCTGAAAATGGATCCCGCCCTGGCGGAAAAGGAACTGGAAGATTACAGGGAGATTCTTTCTGCTGCCAGTGTTAAAGAAGGCAGGACGGCTGTAGAAAAAGTATTTGCCGAGTACAGAAAACTTCTCGGTGTTTCTGCTGCGGAGGGCGTGCCCGAAGATCCGGAGATCCTTTTGCAGCCGAAGAAAGCGACCCTTGATGAGCTGGCGGGCTCCGACGCGCTGCCGCCGGTCAATCCGATTATGGATATCATTCGGGGCGGCATGCTGAAATTTCATGTAGAAATTCATGCTTATGATATGGGAAACAGGAAGACTCCTTTGGAGATACAGAAAGCAGGCCGTACGTTTTCCGTCAATTTGGGAGATAAAGTCTGCACGGCCGACTGGCTCTGCCGTGATGAAGAAGCAGGGGCGGTTACGGAAGATACGGAAAATATTCTTGTCCTCATCACAGGAATGAAAGGGAACCGCAGAAAAGTGGCGGCTGCGAGAAATGAACTGGCACGGCGCATGAAATCCGCTTTTGACAGGGCGGTGGAAGTGGGCTGGCTGGAAGGAAAGGAGACGGAATTTACTACGGAAATTTAAATTCGAGATATTCCGTGAAGAATTATGAAATACGCTGCTATCGATTTTGAAACGGCTTACTGGGGGCCGGGGAGCGCCTGCTCGCTCGGTATTTCCGTGAGCGACGGCAATGAAATTACGGAAGAATGGTATCGTCTGATCAGACCGTACCGCATGAATTTCGATCCCATCTGTATGCGGGTGAATGGAATTTATCCTAATGACGTGGAAAAGGAACCGGCTTTTCCGGCGTTTTGGAAAGAGGTGGCAGAGCGGCTGGAAGGAAGTATCGTTTTCGCCCACAATGCCCGCTTCGATATGGGCGTCCTTGCGTCAGTGCTGGATGTATATGATTTGCCGGATATTCATTTCCTGTATGGAGATACGGTGGCGGTTTCCAGAATGCTTTGGAAAGAATTGCCGAATCATAAATTGGATACCGTAGCCGGCAGTCTTGGCTATGATTTCAATCACCATCAGGCGCTGGATGATGCACGCGCCTGCGAAATGATCGTGCGGAAAGCAGTAGAAAAGACGGAGGCAGCGACAATAAAAGAAATGATGGCACGTCTGAAGCTGCCGCTGAAAAAGTTCGCAGTGAAGAGGACGCATGTGCCCGGCAGTACAGGGCTCACTGCACCGGTGCTGTGGCGCAGGAAGGCAAGATAAAAACCGATGCGTACGAAGGAAATAAGTACACATCGGTTTTTCTTTTTTAAAATTCTATGGAGAGCCCCACTTTGAGCTGTTCCGCCATGGATCCCAGTTTTCCTTTCAGGAGGGCGAAAGCGCGGTCACCTGTGCAGTGGCCTGTATAGACGGATTCTATGTCTGTTTCTCTGATTTGTTCTGCCAGCCTGAGGATTTCTTCATCAGTTTTGTTGAACAGGTGGAAGCCGCCGATCAGGGAGAAAACCTTTTTTTCGGGGAAGGTTTCTGAAACTTCCCGGATGATGTCCGCCGCGCCGGCGTGGGAACAGGAACTGAAGATGACGAGTCCTTTTTCCGTCTCAAGGACAAGACTTTGCTCATGGTCAAAGTTATCGGGAAGGAAGCCGCCGTTTTTCTTCTGATACATCTGCTCCCGCTCACCGATTTTTTCCCGGTTCTTCCGCTTATGGGCGACTGCATATACGCCGTCACACAGGGCGGCATCGCCGTCTGCATAAATCAGTCTGTCCTGATAGGCGGTAAGAAGATCTTTGGGGATGCCGATGTATCGAAAATGGCCTTCCTCATAGGCGTAGCAGTTTTCTGCGCATGATTTCTGCAGATAAAATTTGGCATGCCTGTTTCTTTTAAAGAAATATTCCATGCCGTTGGCGTGGTCATAGTGCGCATGGGAAAGAATGCCGAAGTCTATATTTTCCAGCGGGATATCCATGGCTTTTGCGTTTTCCGTAAAAAGAGCCGATGCACCGGTATCAAGTAAAATCTTTTTATTTTCATACTCAATATAGATTGACAGGCCCCATTCGCCTGCCAGAGGACCTTCTCCGATATTGTCCACGAGGACGGTGGCTTTCATAGCAGCTGCTCCTTTCGTATATGAATTCCTTTTCCCCGCCGAAAATCAATTATAAACAAACGATGGAATAGAAAAGATGCTGCACGAAGTGCAGCCGGATTTTATGGAAAATTATTTGGCGCCGTGCAGGATTTCTTTCAGGTATTCGTTATTTTTTTCCTGCGGACGGGAAGCATTGTCCAGGAGGATGTCCACATACCGTTCCAGTGTGGCTGCATCGGTATAGCGGGTAATAAAAGAATTTTTACTGTTGCTTTCCAAAATGATAGGGAATTCCACAGCAGAGAAAATCTGCATACATTTCAATTCCAGATCACGGCGGTCCGTATATCCTGTGATGGCCGCCATATTTTCAATGACTTTCTCCCAGCTCTGGTCGTGGAGAAGGTTCAGATAAATGAAATAGGTCTCCCTCGCGTCAGTGCTGGATGGGCTGGAGATGGAGCGGAAGAGAGCGGGGTGCTTATGGGCGAGGGCAAAGTATCCGAGGATGTACTTTTTCATCCGTTCTGTCGGCGAAAGCCGGGAATCATCAAGAACGGAAACGACATTTTCCAAGGCGCTCATCATGTACTCCAAAGCGGCGCCGATGAGTTCTTCTTTGGAACCGAAGTAGTAACGCACAGCGGCGATATTTACATTTGCTTCTTTCGCGATGGTTCGCACGGTGGCTGCCTTGAATCCTTTTTCACGGAGGATGCGGGCGGTTATGGCGACCATCTTTTCTTTCATCTGCTCACCTTTGCCGGTGAGCTTTTTTTGATTCATAATACTTTTCCTTTCCTGGCGCTGATTGTATTTCTGATAAAGGGAAGAGTTTTCTCATGAGTCTCTTTTTCTGTAAGGGAGTTCATCATCAGTTTCAGCCGGTTTTCCTGATTGGCTTCGCTGGCGCTGGCGTCGCAGTCCAGCGGAAGGAATACGGCTTCCGGATAAGCCATATGGAGCTTGTGGATCATGCCTTCTCCCGTGATGTGGTTCGGCAGGCAGCCGAAGGGCTGGAGGCAGATGATGCCGCGGCATCCATGATGGAGAAGATCCGTCATGTCAGCGGTGAGGAACCATCCTTCGCCGGCGCGGTTGCCGAGAGAGAGGAACCGGGCGGCTCGTTTGGCCAGCCGCGTGATATTGGTAATCTCGTGGAAACGTTTGGAAATTTTGACTGCTTTTTCCAGAGGGCGGCGGTACCATTCCAAAAGATAGCGGCCAAAGGTATCTTTCAAGTTGTCGCTGAATGTGCCGTCCAGGTGCTTCCATTGAAAATGGCTGTCTAAAAGCCCATAGAGGAAGAAATCCAGCATGCCGCTTGTTTCCGCTTCACCGCCGTTGGCTTCGATGGAGCGGACGATATCATTGGAAGCGATGGGGCTGAATTTGACGTATATTTCTCCTACGATGCCGATCCGGGGCCGCCGTTCCATTTTATTTAACGGGAGGCGGTCAAAGTCTTTGACAAGATGGTAAATGTTTTGTGCAAAGCGATGGAAGGAGCATCCTTTTATCAGTGATTTACAGCAGATATCCTGCCATTTCCGGTAGAGCGTTTCCGCGCTGCCCGGGGATATTTCATAAGGCCGTGTCCGGTAAAGGCATTGCTGGAGGGCGTCTCCATAAATAGCGGCTTTGATGAGGCGGCGGATCAGCGTAAAGGTGAGCCTGAATCCGCTTTGCGGCTCCAGATTCTGGGTGTTGAGGGAAATGACGGGGATCCGGGAAAGTCCGGAGTCATCCAGTGCTTTATGGAGAAAGCCGATATAGTTGGATGCCCGGCACGCGCCGCCCGTCTGGGAAAGTATGACGGCTGTCCTGCTTAGGTCATATGTTCCGGAAAGCAGGGCGCGCATCAGGGAACCGATGGTGATGATGGCCGGATAGCAGGCGTCATTATTTACAAAAGAGAGTCCGGTGTCGATATCCGCCCTGACCGGCGGAAGCACTTCTACATTATACCCTGCGGAACGGACAGCGTCACGGATAAGCGGAAAGTGGATGGGGGACATTTCCGGCGCCAGAATAGTGAATGTGCCCCGCATTTCAGGGGTAAATTCCGCTTTCGGATACAGGATGGGCGCCACAGATCCTTTTTCCTGCATCCGTTCTCCGATGGCGGCCTTGAGCGAGCGCAGGCGGATGCGGACCGCACCGAGGTTCATGCTTTGATCGATTTTCAGGGAGGTGTAGAGCCGGTTTCTTTTAGACATGATCTCCTGCACCTGGTCGGTGACAACTGCATCGAGGCCGCAGCCGAAGGAATTGAGTTCCACCAGTTCCAGATCGGCATGGCGGGTGACATGGTCGGCGGAGCGGTAGAGACGGCTGTGCCAGGTCCATTGGTTCAGTACGCGGAGAGGGGGAAACTTGCTGTCCTGCATCATGGCAATGCCGTCTTCGGAAAGGACGGCCATTCCCAGCTGGTTGATCAGATCGGGGATGCTGTGGTTGATCGCAGGGTCTGCATGGTAGGGCCGGCCGGCCAGCACGATCCCGATAAGTTTCTTCTCTTCGATTTCCTGCAGGATACGTTGCGTTTCCAGATACAGCTGCATCTTGTATTCTTCTCTGGCGGCTTCTGCTTTACGCTGGGCGGCGGCAATTTCACTGCCGGATATTTTGAAGGGTCTGAAAATCCGTTTCAATATTTTATGCAGTTTTGCAGGATGATGGAGCGGCAGGAAGGGATGGAGAAAGCGGGTGCCGTATTTCGTGAAGATTTCATCCATATTAGCCTGGATGGTTTCCGGGTAGGATGTGACCATGGGGCAGTGGAAGGAGTTGGCTCCGCCTTCATCGGGGCCTTTGTCGACGCAGGGGTACCAGATGAAATCCGGTTTTCTCCCGGCCAGGTCATAGATGTGGGCATGGGACAATTTGACGGGGAAGCATTCGGAGTAGGAAGGGATGGTTTCCATGGCTTCGGTGGGGATGCCGCGGATCTGTCCGGAAGAAGTGATGACACGGTAGCCGAGACCGGTGAAAAAAGCATGCCAATAAGGGAAATCCTCGTACATATTCATCGTCCTGGGGATACCCACGGTTCCTCTTGCGGCTTCCTTGGGGGACAGGCTCTTCCGGTTGAAAATTTTGTCATATTTCCAGCGGTATATATTGGGCAGGGAGGAATGGGGCGCTGTCTTTCCGGTGAGCATGATAGAGGCGCCTCTTTCGCAGCGGTTGCCCGTGACAAATGACCGGCCATCATGGAAGCGGATGATCGTGACCATGCAGTGGTTGCCACAGCCGGGGCAGCGTTTCGCCTCTTTTGAAAAAGAAAGGGAGGCAAGGCCATCCGGTGCGATAAGGGTCGTGGCGTGGCCGGCAGGGCAGCGGTCCCGTGTGATGAGAGCAATTCCGTAAGCGCCCATGAGTCCTGCCACGTCAGGGCGGACGACTGTGCAGCCAAGAAGTTTTTCCAGCGCGCGGAGAACGGCGTCATTATAAAAAGTGCCGCCCTGCACTACGATTTTTTTACCCAATTCGGAAGCATCGCGGAGACGGATAACCTTGTACAGCGCGTTTTTGATGACGGAGTAGGAAAGTCCGGCGGAAATGTCGGCGATAGAAACGCCGTTTTTCTGTGCTTCCCGTACACGGGAATTCATGAATACCGTACAGCGGGAGCCAAGATCGGCAGGGTGGCCGGCGGTGAGAGCCAGTTTTGAAAATTCCCTGATGTCCATCCCCAATGATTGTGCGAATGTATCGAGGAAAGATCCGCAGCCGGACGAACAGGCTTCATTCAGCAGAATTTCATCAACAGCGCCATCCTTGATGCGGCAGCATTTCATATCCTGCCCGCCGATATCCAAAATGGTGGTGACATCCGGAAGGAAGTGGCGGGCGCCGCGGTAGTGCGCCATGGTTTCTACTTCTCCTGTATCCGCCCGGACAGCTTGACGGATGAGTTCCTCTCCATAGCCGGTGACGCCGGCACCGCAGATATAAGCAGCGGGGGGAAGTTTATCATATAAGTCACGAAGAATCTTTTTGGTGCTGTCCAGAGGGGTGCCCTTATTTCCCGCGTAATATTCATAAAGAATGCGGTTGTCTTCGTCAAGAAGAATGGCTTTGATCGTTGTGGAACCGGCATCTATGCCGAGCCAGCAGGGTCCCTTCGCGTCCGCGATATTTCCCCTCGGTGCATGGAAACGGGCGTGGCGCTCCGTGAAGCGGCGGTACTCCTCTTTATCAGCAAAAAGGGGAGCCATGGTTTTAGATGATCCCAGATCCACATCGGTTTTCTTTCGTACATCGGAAAGCCCGCGCTCCAGGTCCAGCGGACGGTCGTGCATGGCAGAAACAGCGGCGCCGATGGCGACATATAGTTCACCGTGTTCAGGGATGATCATATCTTCATCTGCGATGGACAGGGTCTCTTGGAAACGGTCACGAAGGGCGGGAATGAAAGTCAGAGGCCCGCCGAGAAAAGCGACTTTCCCGCGGATAGGCCGCCCGCAGGCGAGACCGGAAATCGTCTGGTTGACCACGGACTGGAAAACGGAAGCGGCGATATCTTCGTGGGCGGCACCTTCATTTAAAAGGGTCTGGATATCTGTTTTAGCAAAGACGCCGCAGCGGGAGGCGATGGGGTAGATCCGTCGGAAATTTTTTGCAAGTGCGCCCAAACCCGCCGCATCGACTGAAAGCAGGGATGCCATGCGGTCAATAAAAGCACCCGTGCCGCCGGCACAGGCGCCGTTCATCCGCTGATCTACACTGCCGCGGAGATATGTGATTTTTTCATCTTCTCCGCCGAGCTCGATGATGATATCCGTTTCGGGATGGAATGTGCGGATGGCTTTTGTTTCCGCCAGAATTTCCTGGCAGAAAGGAAGTCCCATCAGTTGGGACAGCCCCATGCCGCCGCTTCCGGAGACAGAGGCTGTGATACGGTATCCGGGGAATGTCTGCTGAAGTTCGGAAAGCAGTGCCTCCGTAGCGTGCCGGATATCCGACATATGCCGTGCATATCGCCCGAAAACCAGCTTAAGGTATGGAGATAGGGCGGCTACTTTGACAGTAGTGGAGCCGATATCGATACCTACATGGAGAACAGGTTTCATAAATAGCCTCCCAAAGAATCCCGAAGTTGCGAAAAGAAGTAAAGAAATGGGCGGGAACAGGTCATAATACAATTTCCGCCGTATGTTTATAAATTTCGGCGCTTCCTGCAGGAATGGCAGAGACGGGAAACGCGTGACAATAACTTATGATAGATTCGCATATGCGAAACCGGTTAACTTAATTATAACAGAGCGGAAGGGTATATAGAACGCTATTATCCGTTTTTACAAGGTATTGTCTGAGAAAATACAAATAATAGTAAAAAGAAGCAGGCGTATAAAATGAAAAATAAGTCTCTGGAACAGAAAAATGTACAGAATGAAAACAAAATGAGAGGGAATGTTTGGAAATTCCTGTGGACACCGAAATTCGGACAAATAAAAATGCCTGCCGCAAGACAGGCGTAAGGATTTTCCTTTTCAGGGAAGAAGAGGAAGAAGCTCTTTGATGGAATTGATGAAATGGATATTTTCCCATTCATCGGCAGTGATAAATTCTGCAGATTTCCAGTTTTCAAAAAGTGCGCGGAGAGGATCATAAATTCCTTCAATATTCGCGATGATAATGGGCGGAAGATTTGTTTCTTCCGTGTAAATATGGTAATGGACAGCGGTGTCTGCAAATTCTTCCAGTGTCCCGAATCCTCCGGGAAGGATAAGGAAAGCATCGCCGGCTTCAATCATTTTCCGTTTTCTTGCCATCAGATCAGGCACCTCGATGAGTTCCGTAATGAGGCGGTGCGCCTGTTCAGCGGCAATGAATACTTCGGGAATGATTCCTACGACTTTTCCGCCGGCTGCCAGGGCGGCATCTGCAGCGATACCCATGAGGCCCACACTTCCTCCTCCGTAAATCATGGTATAGCCGTTTTTTGCCAAAAGCTCTCCTGCCATTCCGGCAAAGGCTGTGTGGGCAGGATTGATTCCGTAACGCGAACCGCAGTAGACGGATACGTTTTTTCCTTTTTCCATATAAAATCCTTTCTTTATCGTTGAAATACTTTCTTTCTATCCTACTGGAGTGAGATAAACTTTGCAACTTGCAGCGGATACGGAAAGAATACGAATATTTTGCAAAGCAATTTATATGTGTATATAAAAAATATCGATAATAAATTTTGATGTGGTCTTCTCTGTTTTTTAAAAAATTTTTTATATTTATTTAAATACGTAAGACGTGGAGAAAAATCGGGAGGGACGGTTTCTATTACTCTTTTCCGGATAGAAAGGGATAAACACATAAATGATACGCCCGAGACCGTTGTAAAAGAGTTCGGCATGAATACAGGAGAAATGCACCGTCATTTTGTTGACACTGCATAACCGTGATGATATAATTCCAATGTTGCGTGAAATTTGAAAGTAACAGGAGAGGTAAGTTCATGACATTAGATGAATTAAAGGCATCCGCTTTCGTAGTGGGGCTGAAAGAAACAGAGCGGGCCATTGACAGAGGCGAGGCAGGCCATGTTTTCATCGCGTCGGACTGTGATGACCGTATTTCACTGCCCCTTCGCAATGTCTGCGCGAAAGCGGGAATTTCCGTGACAGATGATTTCACGAAAAAAGAAATCGGCAGAGCCTGCGGTATCAAGGTCAAAGCCGCATCCGCCGCCGTACTTGCATCCCGGTAACATCTGCGGAGAAAGGCAATCCTGTCAGAGGACGGATCCGTTTTCCAAGAGATAATATCTCAGCAGATCAATTATAAATATCCCTTTATGGAAAGGAGGTGCCCCATTGCCGACAATTAATCAGCTCGTTCGCAAAGGTCGCGAAGTTTTGGCAACCAAAGCGAAGACACCGGCTCTGAAACAGTCCCCGCAGAAACGCGGTGTCTGCACAAGAGTTTACACAGCTACACCGAAGAAGCCGAATTCCGCTCTTCGTAAAGTAGCCCGTGTGCGCCTGACCAACGGAATCGAAGTTTCCGCTTATATTCCGGGCGAAGGCCATAACCTGCAGGAACATAGCGTCGTCCTCATCAGAGGCGGCCGTGTTAAGGATCTTCCAGGTGTTCGTTATCACATCATCCGCGGCGCGCTTGATACAGTAGGTGTATCCGGCCGTCAGCAGGCCCGTTCCAAGTACGGAGCCAAACGTGAAAAAGCAAAGAAATAATCTCTGCCATTTAATGTGATTAACAAACGATTATAAGGAGGAAATTAACAATGCCGAGAAAAGGTGCTGTTCCGAAGCGTGACGTACTGCCGGATCCAGTGTATGGAAATAAGACAGTTACACGTTTCATCAATAAAGTTATGCTTGACGGCAAAAAGGGCGTTGCAGAATCTATCGTATATGGAGCCCTTGATATTTGCCGCAGCAAATTAGACAAAGAACCGATCGAAATTTTCGAACAGGCTCTCAATAATGTAATGCCGGTA
>OLOT01001044.1_pt1 | contig 17777 bp, 23 predicted proteins | sample 1671991 | NCBI WGS metagenome assembly OLOT01 (sample SAMEA3136634, study PRJEB25190) | human gut metagenome | biome: human gut; feature: human-associated habitat; material: faeces | place: Austria | collected 2013
ACATTGAAGAATATCCAGCAGCTGTCCGTACAGTTAGAATAGCAACTATTAACGTGCCTTGACAGTTCCAAAGTGCTTTGATCAAATCCCACAGGGATATTTTACCCATTTTTAAGGATAACTCGATTGTTTACAAGGGAACTGATTCAAGGCTTTGCAGTATTGAGCATTTCTATATGCTCATGAATAATTCAGGTTTTATTATTTCTGGATTTTTTAGTCCGGTTACGGACAATTCTTTTTGCTTCCCGGATACGGAAAGATATTTCCGCAGGATATTAAACGCGCCTACTGCATCTGCGTTAAATCTTACTCCGTCAGTTATATACATACCCCGCTCTTTTCGGTTTGATGATTCTGCATATCTCTTTGATATTTCCGGTGAAAACGGGCTGCACTGACTGGTATAGCTTTCCTCTTGTTTTATCAATTGAATCCCATACAGTTTCAACTTATATTCCAGCATGATATATAGTTTGTTATATGGCAGTCCGTGAAACTTCTGGTTGGTCTTGTGTCCCATATCTTTTTCTTTACGGATATTTCGGATGTCCCCCACAACCACACAGCGGATATCTTCTTTTCTGCAGTATTCTGCAATCCATCTGGTCACTTTGTGAAGATAATCCTTCACTGCATTCTGCTTTTTCCTGTAAAGTCTCTGGATATGTTTCGATGATTTTGGGTATTTTATTCCTCTTTTCGATTGCTGTGTATACCATACAGACTGCACTCTGGCGATTTCTTTATGAAAATATCTTTCCAGAGAAAGATATTTTCTTCCCAGGATAAAAGTCCTGCCATTTCCAGAATCATAGCAGGTCATCAGATTATGAAGTCCAAGATCAATCGATAAATAATGTCCATTCTGAGAAAGCTGCTCTGGTTCTTCAATCTCATAGATTACAATCATGTCACATTTCCCATTTTTCGGCGGGGAGATACGCAGCTGTTTTATGTGATCCATGTCCCTGAAAATCTTATTTTCAAGATATAGAAATTTTTCATGGATCCCGTATGTTTCTTCCATATAGCTTTTCAGTTCCTTTGGCAGAGACAGACGCAGTTGGTCTGAACCTTTCTCATGCTGGATCCCCATCTGCATATATGTGACCGGTATATTCTCCTGCTTAAAACGAGGCGGATTTGGCTCTTTGATCCCGCCAGTCTTCTTCAGGACATAAAACGATTTCCAGGCTTTATCCAGCTGCTTGCAGGTCTCCTGTGCCGTCTGGGCAGGAAGCTGTCTGTACCACAGATCCCCTTTATGTGCTTTTTTCTGATCATACCAGTCAGGATACTTTTCCATTCCAAGTTCTTTATAATGGCGACGTTCATAGTTGCAGACATTCCAGAGTTTGGATGCTGCATAGCACATATGCCCTATGATATTGGAATATTCCGGACAGATTTTTACTGATGTTTTGTGTGACAGCAGCATTCCTCTTCCCCCTTCAGATAGTCATTCGGATGGATATCCACGCTCCATTTTGAATTAATACGACTTACTCTGATGTTCAATATAACGGCGGATATTTTCCTCAGATACAGATCCGATCGTTTCCACATAATAGGAATGGTTCCACAGCTCTCCCTTCCACAGCTGATTTCTTATTTCCGGAAAACGTTCGAATAATTTCCTGCCGGTGATTCCCTTCAGATACTTGACGATTGCTGTTATGGACAGCTTAGGTGGTGCTGATACAAAGCAATGGACATGATCACCTTCCCCACATTCAAATAAATGAACGGTAAAACCCTTATCCTCAGCAATCTGCTGCACCAGCTTCTGCAGGTATTCTTCAATTTCTGGGGTTAATATCTTCCGCCGGTATTTCACCGACCATACCATATGGTAGTTGATATTACATACGCAAGTTCTATAATGTATTAGATTTTCTTTCATACACATAGTATAACACAGTGAAAGAAAATACGCAACAATTAATCGAACATACTTTCGCTTTGCTTATATGTCGGATACGGCATTAATATCCTTGGGGGAAAAGAGATTATTATACTATTTACGCTGTGCAGATATGCACAATTCTACGCTTTCATCTCGGTAATTGAATTACCGAGGATTCCCGCTTATTCTCCTAAAATCTTTAGTATCCGGCATATATTTACCTCAAAATAATTTTTATTTTCTGTCTTCCCGTATATCTATTTTCGATTCTTGATTATCATTTTGAAAATCTTGTATATATCTTTGTCTGCTTAAATCCTGTGCTGCCTTTTCGCTCGAATTTTCCCATCTATACCAAACTCCGCCAAGCAACAACAGTATCAGAACATCTCCAATAAACATCACCAGATTGTCCTTTATAAAATTCCGGAACGCCCATTTTACCGTCCTCGATGTTTTCCAGTGTATAATTACTTTAACACCATCTATCAACACCCCTATTACATTCATGAATATGAAACCAGTAATCAAAGCCACAAACAACACTCTATATGCGGATGCCGTCGATATATTTTCAAAAATAGAATTGCTGAATGTCATAAGTCCTGTGAACGCAAATACGATCGACGCGAATATTCCCAAAACCGCTACATTTTCTGTCTGAACTGATTTTACTTTATCCTCCGCTTCCAGAGCCGTGGCTGATACCTCTTCTGTAGTTTTTTTTATTTCTTCTGTGCTTTTTCTGATTTCATCCGTCCGTTTCTTAATGTTTTCCGTTTCTTCTTTCTGTGCTTCTACCAGCTTCTCTGTTTCTTTCAGTTTGCTCTCAATCTGTTCATTTGCCTGTTGAAACCGAGTAATGCTTTCGTTCATCATCTCAGTATATCTCTGTTCGACATTTTTTCGAACAAGCACCATCAACTCGTCATATCTTACTAATTCCAGATTGATATGGTCGATCATCTTCCCCATCTTTTTCCTAACCACTTCATCCGCCATATTTTCATGGATTTTTTGCAATACGGGCACTATTTCACGAACATATTCAATTCCGCCATCTTTTTGAAAAATATATGCAGTAATTTCAGAGTAAGAATGTCTCTCGTTTCTTTCGTAATACTTACATAACATCTGACACCAATCTGGCAAATTTGTTTCATCCGTATATCGTGGCAAACAATCCAAAAGCCCGCTGATTGTCAGTGTTTCATCTTTCTGTAAAGTCTCCATAAATCCTTTTCCCCCGCCCTGCTTCTTTGAAATATGAATAAATGCTGTCTCTTCCTATTTCTCCATTCGTTTCTTTTACCTGACACCACGGTTGTTCCTCATGTGTTCTCCTAACCAACTCCCACGCATCATATTTCAGTAATCCATCCAATACCCGATCTATTATGGCTCGATCTTTTTCTGGTATATCATCTGCGCAGAGAGGAATATCATCAAAGTCAAACTTACCATTTTTATATACTATTTTTCTCACAGATTCTTGTTTCGGGATATGTTCTCCACGATATTTTGAATATTCATAGTACACGTTTTCCACCACTGGACCATGAAGCCACGCAACAATTTTATCCGAAAAGCAAGGTTCTTTCCCCTCGCTTAAAAGTAAAAAAGCCGCCTGCACATAGTAAAGTAATTTCTGCAGTTTTAAATTGGTTATATCAAGACCCTTTTCGTTCGCGTAATTGACAATGTATTTCGATATATCAATTGCTTTATTCATAGTCTGCTTCCCCCGTAACTGTATGAAAGACTGCACGTCAGTATAATCTCCCTATAGGATACTTTTAATCATATGCACTGACCTCTTTTCTGTCAAGCAAGGACATCTCTTTCTTGCTCCCGTGCCTGCATCCCTGAATATTACGGTGCGGCAGAGCCACCAGTCCGGTGTGGCCGGAAGGCATGATCAGTTCCAAGCGGAATCAGTGCTCAGGTCGAGCGGAATTTACACATGCGCTTTAGCCTCCTCTAAAAAACTAATAGTTTTTTCGTGTCATTTAGAGTGTGGCATAAAAAAACTAATTAGCCAAGGCGTAGGATTTGACGTTTACGCAATGTGTGCGCCGCTTCGATTTCCAGCGCCGATTACAATCAACTTATCTGACCAGGCGCTGATAAGTCGGTTTCTTCGTGGAAAAGTGTACTGGCTCGGACGAACTCCAGGCGGATATTCAGATAATAAAAGGCCTTTCTCCTCTATCCTTTCCATCAGTCGAATATATCCTTTTTTCCTGTGGTCAGGCACCGGATGCTCCCCGGATGCTATGAATGCATCTATTCCCTGTATTGCAAAACTCCTTACCACGGTAGCCACATCGCATCATCTTCTATCATTCTTCCATCCTTCTGCTCCTGCATAATATATTTGTGTCCTGTATCTGCAACAAATTCCCGATAACGCATTACACTATTATTTTTAAAATAAGCCAGTGTCTTCGACACCATTGTAATCTTATCGTCGGAAAGACCGATCATTGTCCGGTAACTGCTCCAGCGATATTCCTCCGGATATTTGACCATGCCTGCTTTTACCGGGTTCAAATGTATATACCGACTGGTCTGCAAAAAATAGGAGTCCTCTTTTACCAGACAGGATTTATATCGTCCCTCAAACACATATTGCTGTTCTCCTCACTCCACGGTGCATCAGATGATAAATTGCACCCGGAAACCATATTCTCCTCTTTCTTGCCATAATCCTTTCGTTTTTCTGTTGAAACACATCGTTTTTTATCACATTGTCATCTATGATTTTCTGCAAAAAATGAGGGACTTTCTAATTCCCTCATTTTCTCCGGCGTCACTCTTGCTCTTTGAGGTCACAGATTTTTATGTCTATATGCTTTCCCAGGGCGTTTGCATATTTTTCCAGTACTACAAGCGTAGGAATCCTGCTTCCGCTCTCGAATCGCGCCAGATTCGATGGCAACACTCCCATAATGTCTGCGATCTCCTGCTGAGTCATATTCTGGCGATGTCTTTCCTCCACCAGCTTCTTAATGATTTCTGAGGAATGATACAGCATCCGTTCCTGTATTTTCTCTGTATATACAAGTACCCTTCTCTCGCGTGCTTCCTTCTCTGCGATATAACTTTCTATATTGTACTGCATAGATTTTTCTCTCCATCACCCGGTTGCTTTTTGTAAGCGTATCACCTATGACATGGTTATACAACCACTTTTTCTTTTATTCTTCCGATTTCATAGAAATTTTAGAGTTTTTTTATTACCCGGGGTCACATAAGCTGCTCCTTCCCTGTTACTTAACCACATCAATTGAAAATCTCTGCATACTCCACATCTGACAATCTGATGGCAATCATGTCTTTTTCTTTCCCATCATGATTTTCGATTACTCGATTGTCATCTTTACTGTGTTTAATAAATTCGGTCAAAACAATCCATGAATCATCACCTTTTTCTTCAATATTACGGTGATGTCCTATTATATAATAATCAGCATCTCGAATATATAATTTCAAATTTGACCCATGAGTTAAATCCAGTACATCTCTCCAAATATTATCATTAGGAGTTTTATGAAATAGCGTAACCATTACTTTTGAAAACCATTTAGCACAAAAAAAACTCGAAACAAGAAGTGCTAATAAGGTTCCAAGTATTATAGAAATCCCTGATCTTCCCAATACTGAGTTCTTTATAACTCCAAGAAAAGGAATATTAGATAATAAATCCGAAATCGATAAAAGGACATAGCTTACAACACACGCCAAAATAGTTTGTGACTCTGTTTGTATCTCTTTTGAGCAGAAATACTTAAACACAGTTATAGTCCAAAGTCCCGGCAAATAAAATTGTAATAACACCGGTATATTTTCAAGAATTTGTGAAATAGTTTCCAAATTTATTTACCTTCCTGTGATGTAGGCTGCTGTAATGCCGACTGCGTTGGTGTAGTTTCATTCTTAGATTTAACCGGCTGTCCCATAATACGACTCATATCATACGGCTTCGTTGCACTTGATTGTAAAGAAAAATCAAGTGTCCTCGACTTTTCGTTATTGCCAGGATTTTTAAGTACATCTTTTTCTGAACTCATATGTATTCTCCTCATGTTATATTGCTTCGCATTCAATCAACTGTCCTTAATGTCATTGTTTATTGCTTCCATACATTGGTGCATTATCGCAAGCAACCATATTATTTTATGTTCCCGCTTTCAACTTGTTCTATGAATTTTTGAAATTCATCCAGTTCTTCTGCCTTGATATAATATCCCAGATTGGTTGTTATGCTCGTATTCAATTCAACAACTTGCTTTGATGTCGGTATTGTCTTAACTACAATATCTCCACGGGCATCGTATTGAGGACCTGCAAACAATATTCCGAGCAGAATAACCCTGGAAGGTCCAACATAAGCATTTCCGTGCTTATCCATATAACCGCCTTCATTTAAAATATAAATAGGTGAACCCGATGATCCCGGAAAACATGCCATATCTACGAGGCCAATTCCATCATCATTAAAATCAACTGCTGGATGAGCCGATGTGTATCCTTTTCTAAAGATCGGATAATTATTTCTTGTATCAGACAGCCCAATCGGGTATCCAACCATAACAAGTTCTTCTAACGCAGACAAGTCCTTAAGTTTTTCTTTTGTTGCAATTATACTAGTATCATTTGCAACATAAAATACATCCTTTCCGTATCTATTTTTAACGCCCTCAAATACTGGATTCACAAATGTAAAACACAAATCTTTTGTTGAATGGAAAAACCAATGTGCATTCATTTGAATTCCAACACTTTTATTCGATTCACCGTTTTCTTCCTTTAAATGCAAAAGAAACCTAACTTTTTCATCTTGTCTATAGTTAACAACATGCTTGTTTGTGATAATTGTAGGATAAATAGCGTCACCAACCTGAAAGTTATAAAAGAAACCTGTTCCCATTCCTGATTCCGTTTCTAATCGAACGGTATTAAACATCATTTTTTCTGAAATAGATTCTGGCTTCATATTCTCGCCTCCTAGTATTCCACTTATAGAAGTATATGGTATTTTGCCTCTTTGCCGTTCATTAAACGTTGCCTACTGCTCACCTCGTAGCGGTGTGCAAATTTCGAGCAGCTACCGTGTGAGAAATCACTACACGGTTTCTGATTATTTATGCCTTATATCCCTTTTCGCAAATCATTTCTTTCTGGGGTCTGACCCAAACAATGTATTCTTTTTCTTTTATTCTTCCAATTTCTTTCATAGAAATTTTAGAGTTTTTTATCCTTTTTCTCCGGGGGCAGGTACCAACGCCCTCCCCTAAGTGCTGATCTTCTTACTCTGGTATTACTTCTCTGCTGCCTTCTGCATATTCAAAATAGTCATCCCTCCAAAGAACACAGCAGTTATATCCAGTGCTTCTATATCTGATTCCATCAATTCCTATTTCCTTGCAACATGATGCAACATAATTAGGAAGTAGATATTCATGTACTGTTTTACCTGTTTCATTTTCTACGGTAAATCTCATATGCTCAATGAAACGATTTGTTTTCTTTGCTTCTCCTGACAGATCCAATAATTTAACAGGTTTTACAGCTTTGAGCCCGATTACTTGCACACGAGGCTTTGTTCCTCCACTGTGCTTATAGATTTCCTTTAATGCACCTTCCTTATCTTCGGCGATATAATAGCAACTTCTTCCTACCTCATTATAGCGACCGTGTGCTGAAACATTTGTAGGTGCTTTCATCATCTCAGAATCATGATATGGACGCTGATGTTCGCCTAATATCCTTGCATGATAATATGTAATGTCCTCAAAACTGATGAAATGATTCCAGTTCTTAAGCATTTCAAATATTCTGGCGCCTACCGGATGTTGTAACGCAAATGCATAATTCTGTTCCAGTTTACTTTCAAAAGATACTAAGCTATCAAGTGAAATTTCTTCAAACAGTTCCAGTGAGCTTTCTACCACAGTAATCTGGTCTGCTGATAACTTAATGTCTGGAGAATCTTTGTGGTAAAAGTCCTTTTCTTTCGGATCAAACTGAATTTTATCAGACTGCAGCAGCTTTTTGGCAGTCGTTTTGGTCAAAGACTTTAATACTTTTTTACTGCCTCGTGGCAATTCCAAGTTATCATAATTTGGCAGCATCCTTACCACAGCAAAATTCTGTGCCGCAATACTACGCTCTAGCACATCATTTAAAGCAAGCGCATTATCCCACTGTGATGTCAATCCACCTATATAATCAGAAATGGCAGACAAACCGCTGCCCATTGCTTGAACATTACCTTCAAACTGTGTCCGAAACTCTCGCAACTCAGGTGTTATTGTTGCCGCCTCAAATGCAGCAAGAACATCTGAGTTAAATGGATTTATATCTCGATAAGGCTGCATAGCCGTAGCTACAGCATTCAATGTTCCTGTCATAGAACTCATGGCATCATCTGGAACCAATGTTTGCGCCACAGAAGATAAAGATGCAGTTGCAGCGGCAAGCCCCAAACTATTTTGCTCCATCAAATTATGATATGGTTGCATGACATCTTGCAATGGTTGCAATGCTTGAATAAGTGGTGCCTGTTGTACTCTTATTTGTTCTGCAACTTTGGCAGCCACCTGCATTGTTGGACTGTTCAAAATGCGTCCTTCCCATTCTTCCATTCTTTTTATGACTTTATCATAGGCTGTTTCTGAAGGATGAATGGAGTCCTCATCTAATCTTTTTGTCATTCATATCCCTCTATCTATTTTTAAAGGTCTTTCCTTTTTATCTACAGTTTTTCTCACATCTTCGCCGATCATCGAATCCCCGATTCTTAGATCGTTGCCTGCTGCTCATCACGGAGAGGTAGCATATTGGAGCAGTACAGCCATGTGACTCAACACTTGCTAAAAAACATCTCATTCACTTCTTTCTCAAATGTATTGCCTTCTCATTTTATATTCCGTTCCACGGACACCGGATTATTCATTCTTCCAAGTTTCATAGAAATTTTAGAGTTTTTTATTGTTTTTTCCTGGGGTCAGGTACCAACACCACAGCTTTCAGCCAGTTACAAACATTTAAATCTTCTCCAATTTTTATCTACCGTTTATTTCTTTGCATTTTATTGAACCATTCTTTTCCTCTACTACCACATTCGTCACGTATTTTATCTCTCAGCATACCAGTCTTATTTTGAATTGCAATCATACGATCATATAGATACTTTGTTGTTTTTACACAAGTGTCCTTTACATCATACAATTCCCTTTTTTCTGTAGGTGTAACTTGTACTTTTTTCTTTCCAATATCCACAAGCAACTTACTGATCTCATCCCTCACTTTTTTCGAATCCATATAGTCTTTATATGCTAAATTTCCTAAGATCACTGAACGGAAATGTAAACTCGTATACCTATGAAACCTATCTTTGTTCAGCCTTCTGCTATTTTCATATTCTAAATTTCTATATAGAGTATTTGACACATCTGTAAGTTCCTGGAAGCGTTTTGTCCAAACTGTACTCGCTTTTATATATCCTTTATTTTTTGCTTTTTGAATAATTTTCTTATTCCTTGCAAGCTCCTTTTTTAAATTATTCTGATATGCATCTGCTTTAAATTCTAGATCTTCATAACTTTTACAATCCTTCAGCGTATATGATTTTTTTGATCTATTGCAATTTTTTTTTATAATTACAATTATCATAATTATAACTACGATAAGAACTATTCCAATATATTTCTTTTCACAAATAAAATCAAATATAGCGTTCATAAATAAAATCCTCACTTTTCGTATTTATTTAATCATCGCGGCAAGTTTAGGAACAATATCTACTATCGAATCAACACCACCTACTCTAATTTTAAGTAATTCCATATAAAGCTTTTTTTCTTCATCTGTCGCCGTATTGTTGCGCATTTTTTGACTATAAAAATCACACATTTGTTCAGCCTCTTGAAGTGCTTTATTAGCTTTTTTTCGTTCAATTTTAGAAATTTCTATCATCTTATTGAATATTCTTTCCTGCGCTCTTCGTTGTTTTTCTAAATCTTGGTAGTGCAACTTCATTTCTTCATTTTTCAAATTATACTTAACCAATATTTTTTGCATTTCCAAATCGTAATAACGATTAATGTCTGTTATCCCTTGCTGTACATCTTCACTGATTTGAGCCAATTGTATTTCCATTTCATTTTGAATTTTTTGCATTGCAACCTGATATTGTTTGTCTAGTCCATCAGCCAGAAGATTTAACTTTCCTTCAAATTCTTTATGAGCATATTTCATTTTTCTACGTTCATTAACAAACTTACCTACACTTTTTAAAACATCCGGCATTACTGTGACTTCCGGGAACGAAATATCGGCTTTACTTGCATTTAAAAAATCAGCCAATTTAAACAATGAGTCTACATTCATCACAGGTTCTGGTAAAGTATTACTCATCTCTTCTGTCACAATCTCTGATGAAAACACTTTTTGTGAATTTTGCAAATTATTTTTATGTACTTTATTACTATACCCCTGATATCCACTATATCTCTTATTTTCAGAACTCATACTAATTTCCTCCCTTTGTGTAAAATCTTTCGTAAACGTCAAATCCTGCGCCTACCCTTAAATATAACGCCGCTTTTATGAGCGGCGTAGTTTACGGCATTCCTCGGGAAGCTCCTCTGCCCAGGGCATCAGATGGTCCAGTTTTGCCGGATCTATATTTCCTTTTTCGTCACAATACTTAGGCAGCTCCGTGAGGATATGCCTGAAGTAGTAGTATGGGCGCAGATTGTTCAGCTTTGCTGTTTCTGAAATACTGTAAACAAGAGCGCTGGCTCCGGCACCTTTTGCTGTGTTATGGAACATCCAGTTCTTCTTTTTATGTGCTTAAGCACATAAAAAGAAGAACTGGCAGGTCATTGATACTATAAACGTGGCAAAGACCTCCGCTGTGATCTACAGTATTGCAGAAACGGCAAAGCCCAACAACCTGAAGCCATACGAATACTTTAAGTATTTGCTGACCGTGATCCCGGAACACATGGAAGACACAGACCGAAGCTTTTTGGAAGAACTGCTCCCCTGGTCACCAGCGCTTCCGGAAAGCATTCGAAAATAAAATTTATATCAGGCAGCAAAAGCGGCTTAAGATTGTCAAGGTACTTGCTATGGTGCGTTTACGAATAATTCAGGATTATTTTTCTATATTCTGCATAGTATCTCTTTACTTATATGTAACTGTAAAATATTCCTTTTGTACTTTTTTGTCATTAATCCAAAACTGCACTTTGTACTTTCCTTCTTTCATATGAGAAAAAGTTTCTTCCTTGACATAGAAATCATACGGTACTGAACAATGAGGACTAATTTGTTTATTATTTTTCCATCGTATAATAGTCATGCCCTTTTCGTCATATACACATCCACCAATACGTATGGTTTGCACCTTAGAAGTGTTATTTCTAATAGTTATTTCAATTCCAAAATTATGATTCATAGATTTGTAGAAATGATTAGTAAATACTTTCTTCAATCCTGTTGAATATAATTTTATACTACATAATTCTAAAGGTGGACGCTTTGGTTGAGATGATGGGCTTAACGGTATCTGCATATCGGATTACCTCCATTTTCTATTTGCTAACAACTGTGAAAAAAACCTTCTGTACTTTTTTATCATTTATCCAAAATTGTGATTTGTACTTTCCAGATTTCATTTTAGAAAATTCCTTTGCATCTACATATATGTCATATTTAAGCATACTATTGGGTTTTATCTTAGGGTGAAAATTTCCTTTAAACATTGTATTATTTCCACTTTCATCATAAATGCAATTTCCAAGATTTACAGTTTGTATTTGAGAAGTATTATTTTTTAACCTAACTTCAATACCAAAATTTTGAGCCACTGCTTTATGAAATGTTGTTGTATAAACCTTCCCTTTAGCCCCCGTACAATATAATTTAATAGATTGTAATATAACTGGGTTAGATGCAGCACTTATTTTGTTACTCCCAGTGCTATTTCTCGGTTGCGTAGTACTAGTGGTTTTTGTATTACTTCCGTTATTATTACGATTATTATTATTCTGATTATTGTTGCCACAAATATAATTCTTTACTACTACAGAACTATCTTTTTCATCTTTTTTAGACTTAATTAATTCTGCCAAAACATCAAAAAAACCAGCCAAATTAACACCTCCACGATTATTTTGTAATATTGTGCCAAGTCGCTAACGCGACGGCTAGCCCCCAGTTACGTAAAAAAATCACCGTTTTTATAAAAAATAGCAGTTTTTGAATTTATATAGTATTGTTGATATCTCCCACCTTAACAAACTACACAATTACATCAACTGCTATGAATAGTTTATCATTTATTTTGGATTTCAACGATCCTATACTTTATTTTTTTATCCAGACCACCACCTGTTTTTTTGTGATGTCACTTTATTTTTCACTTATTTCAGGAGGTTATTTCATGAATTATTTAAAACGCTACCAAAAAGTACTTTCTCTTCGCGGTCTTACTGACCATACAATGAAATCTTACCAGACTTACATTTCTGCTTATCTCAATTATACCGAAAAGACACTTCACAAAACGCCTTCATAGGTCTCTTACAAAGATCAGCGACGGTTTCTTGAGATCCTTCAAAAGGAACGGAATCTTTCTGACCGTACGATTAATACCGCTATTTTCTAACTGCACTTTTTCACTCTTTATGTTCTTCATAAGCCCTAGGATGACACATAACTCCCTATGCGCAAGTTTGATACCTATCTGCCATATGTTCCGACAAAAGAAGAGACCAAAAACTTTATCTCTACCATGACCGGTATGAAGTCCAAGGCTATGGTTGCCCTCATGTATTCTTCCGGTCTTCATATTGATGAAGTCTGCAATCTACGTTATGAAGACATCCAGCGGAAAAATATGCGCATCCACATCACTTATGGTAAAAACCACTCTGATCGCTATGCCATTCTTTCCAAACAGGCGCTTGACACTCTTATCGAGTACTGGTTTGCCTATGGAAGACCCACCGGCTACCTTTTTCCAAAACAGAGAGATTCTTCAAAACCCATTGATACCTTTTATCTCTCCAGACATATCGCAAAACACGAGGCAGAACTCGAATGGCCAAAACGCTTTACCTGCCATTCTTTCTGGCATGCTTTTGGAACGCATCTCTACGAAAATGGTGTTGACCTTATGACCATAAAAACTTTACTTGGTCATAAATCTCTGGAATCCACAACCACCTATGTCCATCTGGCTGTCAGCGGCAAACATACTGCAACCAGCCCATTTGATAGTTTAATGGGTGGTGATGGTCATGAACGATTTAAAATCCAGCAGGTCTGGAACTGTTCCTATGCAGATTTTTCAGAACATCATATACAATCCCAAGAGCAGTTGAAAACTTCTCACGCCATACAGAACTGTAAAACCGGCATGTTAGGTGCAACGATCAGCCAGTGTACCGATTGCGGTCACATCAAATACCATAACAATTCCTGCCGCAACCGGAACTGTACAAACTGTCAGGCTGTCAAAAAAGAACTCTGGGTGGATAAACGTAGAGCCGAAGTCATTGATTCGCCGTATTTTCATATGCTGTCCGTTCGGCAGCAGGGCAACAGCATCTTTCCACACCTTCACCCAGCGGTATATCTACCAGCTTTTCGGAATTTGTTGTTTTCCATCTTTCCAATCTATTATCCTCTCACATCCAGGAACTGTACCTGACCGTGAATGGATAGAACCTCCGAATCGGCCGGGACAAAGATACAATCTCCTTTATAAAAGGTGATGTTTCCACCTTCAAAGCTAATTGTACCGCAACCGTTCACACAGAGCAAGACTCTAAATGCAACCTCATCGGCATGGTAATGAACCGTCTGCCGGCGCTCGGTATTCACTAACATCCGGTACACTTCAAAATACTTACAGCGTGTCAGAAGTTCTGATGCCACACCCTTCCGGTATTTCAACACACGAAGAGGCTGACGCGGTTCTGCACTGCTGCTCAGATTAGCTACTTCCAGTGCCTTATCCACATGCAGTTCCCGTTTCTTTCCATCCTTGCCCACACGGTCATAGTCATACAGGCGGTAGGTCAGATTTGAGCTTTCCTGAATCTCTGCCACCAGCACACCAGCACCAATCGCATGAATCGTACCAGCCTTGATGAAGAACAGGTCATCTTTTTTCACCGGAACTTGCTGTAAGTAGTTCATCAGCGTGCCCTGCTCAATCGCTGTCCGCACTTCTTCTTCGGTACAGTTCTTACCCAGACCATAGATGAGTTTGGCATCTTTGCTGGCATCCGGAACATACCACATCTCCGTCTTGCCAAGTTGACTGATTATTCCGGGGATCTCTGGTTCTTCCGCAATTATCCGTATCGTTTGGCTGTTTCTTGTATAATAAAAATACCAATTATTGCAGAGGGAATTTCCCTATTATTGCAGAGCCCTGTTTGGTATTTTCCTAAGTCCACAGTTCCTGTGGATTTAGGAAAATATCAAACATCCATTGCAGACATACCTGTCTTTATGTATCCTTGAAATGTCGTTGCGGACAACATTCAAGGAGAAAAGGAGTATGCTTGTAATATTCATATCTAATAAAAAAGTCTCGAAAATGATTTTTCATTCACCTTCAGGACCTTATTTCTATAGATATATTCCTTATTCTACTATTTAATTATATCAAGAAACTGCAAGTATTTTGCAAGCACAGAAAACAGGAAGCCGCATAAATACTGGCTTCCCGCTGTTTTCACATCATTCAAACTCTTGGGCAGAGAGATTTATCTGGCTGTTTTTGGTACACATTTGTGTATTTCATTCTTCATATTCATCTTATTTCGCATTTTTGTATACCTCGTCTAATATTTTTAGAGCCAAAATGGAGCCAAAACTCTAAAATGATTTTGCTATAATCGCGCTTGTCTGTCTAAACTGAGATGCATCTCTTTTTTCGGAACCATATATTGGTGTCAAATGCTCTATTCTCTTACCTTTTTTGTTTTTCTTTCTTACACAAATACCAACAGATGCATTTTCCAGAGCCTGTTTGTGAATCGAAATTTGTACTCCATTTAGAGTTTTTCGCACACTAACCCCTTCCATATTCTCAATCATTTTTATCAAATCATCGTGCTCAATCGCTGATACATTAATTACTTTCTGGCTTTTTCTTCTTAACATAATTCAATCTCCTTTCTTTCCTTCCAGCTATCATCAAGTTTCTTCTCTATTTTCTTTATTGCCTCAACAATATCTTTAGAAAGAAGGTTATTTTTTCTTTCTTTTAATACAACCATGCAAATTAAATTTTTTTCTTCACTTTTAATTTGAAATGCACAATATTTTCTCCCTACTTTTGAACCATCCTTCCAATAGTCAAATGTATATATATCATTTTGTCCCAAAAACATAGCACCTAAAATACCTGTTCTGAAATAAGTAAAAAGTCGTCTTTCAATTTCAATATCATCCAATCCCAACACGCCATCTAATAACTGTATTCCTGCACTATTTGCGTCTTGCAACATATTTTCAATTGTCAAATATAAAATAAACATTCTAGCAATGCAACACTGCTCCTTAGCAACATCATTAATATTTTTTATTTGCTTCAATTCATTCAAAAGTTTTTCTTTATTACATTCTATACTAGCAAGCAAAGTATTTTTCACTTCATCTGCCCCTGACTCAATCAGCTTTTGATACCCCAACAAAACCAATGCCATTTCTGATACATATTCATTTTTTATTTTATATGTTGTTGAAAGCATACCATTTATATCGTTTTCGTCCTGGCATAAGGCATCAATATACTTAAATGTATATTTACAATATTCACCTTCTTTAGTTTCTTCCACATCGAATAATTGTATACTTACAATATTTTGATTTTTAATTTTACCTAATATACTTTTTAATCTTAAATTATTAATCTGATCATTTGCAATAGAACAATTAGACAAAGCTACTATTAGTATTATATTCACTAAATAAAAAACAAATACGATTAAAGAAAATTGATTTGCTGTTAATTTTAATGCATTTGCACACCTGCAAAAATTAAATAACAAGAACAACGAAATTGCAATTATTCTTTTTATCCAAGGTTCTATTTGCTTTTCCCTTTGTGATATAAAATTCATCAACAAACATAATAAGCCTGAAGCAACTGTAATTGAATTTCCCAATTCATCCCAAATAATATCTAAGACACTATTTGTTTCGTCACAAATTTCAATAGGTTTATAATATCTTTTTGAAAGATAAAACAGCACTAATGTGCAAAAAGCATATGATACACCCCAAAAAATATACACATATCTTTTGGGTATTATGTAACTATTTTGATTTTTTTCTTTTGCCATATGCTATTTCTCCATATATAATATTATATGCAATTTCTATCAAACAAGATATATTGTTTCTATACTAGTACAATAGTCTTATGCTAAGTATAGCATATTTGTCAAGTAAACATAACCATTTAAAAACAGTTTAATGTTCAACTCTCATACCTAAAAAACTCCCTAGCCATCATCTCCGCCGTAGCCCGATTATACCCCTTCTTCAAATACCCTTGCACAATCGTCCCAAACATTCCCTTAACCATCTCATCCTCAATATCACAATATGCCTGCATTTCCCCGGACAAAGCCATTGCCACATACTCTATCGGCTTGTTATCCAACAACCTATGCAGCTTCGCCAGAGACTGCTCTGTTGTCCTCAGAGCAGCCTCCACTTCTTCGCACTTTATCCGTAACATATTTCCATCTGTAAACCACACCTCAACATAGCCGTTATCCATGTTATAAGCATATTCCACGATATTATCCATTCGATTATCTTTCATCTCATCAAATCCATCCTTCCCATTATCTTGTCCCATAAGACCTGTCATACCGCCTTATCTGCTGCTCTGTACGCTCCTGTTCCTTTACCTTACGAATAATCGTATCAATCTGCTCTGCACCGGCATATCTCTTCACACGCTCCAGATCATCAGCCTTTTCCTGCAACAGCTCTGTCCTATCACTCATATCCTTAATCTTGCCCTTGTAAAACTCCACATCCTCTGACAATCTCTTCTTTTCTTTTCGCAATTGCAGGACTTCCTCTTTTAGCCTTACACACTGGATTGTCAGATTCTTTATCAGTGTTTCAAGCTTATTCACAAATGGCATAAACCATTTATAATTTTCTTCATAAGTCAGATGACAGATTTTCCCGCCCACCTGACAGGTATAGCGATATCCGGTTCCGCCAGCTTTTCGACTGGCACAACGTTCCGGTTTTGAAACCTTATCAATCGCATACTTCCGCAATCTTTTCTTTCTGCTTTATCTTTAACTGGGAATACTTCTTATTCGTTTGCAGTAGTCTCCCATCTATCATCTTATGGTTTTTCCGTGACATCGGTTTGACCTCTTTTCTTCTTTTTCATTCAGATTTTACTATACCACAGAATCATGCTTGCGTCATACTTCTGAGCTTCGATGTCCTCTTTTTCTTCTCTCAGTACCTTATTTATAGAGGGTTCTTTTTTAAGACTCTCTTCCGGAGGCTGTGCCACCGGTAAATAGCAAGGACAGGAAGTGTATATACACTTCCGAAAAACCAGCAATTTAGGGAACCCTGCCCTAAATTAAAAGCCCAGAAGTCACTACTTCGAAGAACCAAAGAAAGGAGAATCTGCCTATGGCAAAGAGAAAAAGAAATATACAGATTTTGTTTTGTGTTTCCCCAGAAGAAAAAAAGCTTATTCGTAGAAAGATGATTGAATCAAAGACAAAAAATATGGGAGCTTATCTTCGTAAAATGGCAATCGACGGTTACATCGTCAACACCGATA
>OLOT01001051.1_pt1 | contig 17696 bp, 12 predicted proteins | sample 1671991 | NCBI WGS metagenome assembly OLOT01 (sample SAMEA3136634, study PRJEB25190) | human gut metagenome | biome: human gut; feature: human-associated habitat; material: faeces | place: Austria | collected 2013
GATCATCTCTTCATCAGCTATTTCTTTGGGGGTCAGATTATCCATAATTGTTATCCTTTCACTTGCTTACTTTTGCAAAAATAAGCAAATTTCCGAACGGTGCAAGCGGGATACCGTTTATTTGTATATTTTCAATCGTTTTCCTGCTGCAATCTTGGTGTTTGACATTCCGTTCCACCGCTGTATATCCTTAACACTGACACCATATTTTCCGGCAATAGTCGACAGAGTGTCTCCACTTTTTATTGTGTAGTAAGACAGTTTTCCTTTTCCAGCAACGGCTGTTGTAGCTTTGCGGGTACTAGGTGTATTCTCTTTTACGGCAACAGTTTTTCGGTTACGGAACAATTCATTCGAGCGATGTGCATAGATTGTATCTTGTTTGTCGATGAAATTGCTGATTGCTTCGTATGCAGCATCTTCATCTGCTCCATCGAAGGTCAGGGTAACTTCTTCGCCCTGTTTTACAGCCAGTCCCATGATGCCGAAGATGGCTTTGCAGTTCATGGCTTTTCCGTCTTTTGCGATCTTGATATCACAGGAAAATTCTTTGACTGCTTTTACCAGCATTCCTGCCGGACGAGCGTGGATTCCTTCTGGATCTGTTACAACATACTTAAATTCTTTCATGATTTTTTCCTCCCATAGGATCTTTGATATTTTTATTTTACTTTGTTTTCTGTCTTTTTTCTACTCTTTTATGCAGCTTTTTTCTTTAAAACTCCAAGCAGAACTGCGGATACCACTGTTCCGATGACAACTGCCACCAGATAAAGCAGCGCATTTCCCATAACCGGTACAACGAAGATGCCGCCGTGCGGTGCCATTAAGGTACAGCCAAATGCCATGGAGAGCGCACCTGCGAGGCCAGAGCCGATGATGCAGGCCGGAAGAACGTGGATCGGGTCTGCTGCTGCGAATGGAATCGCACCCTCGGTGATGAAGGCGAGTCCCATGATGAAGTTGGTCGGACCGGATTCTCTTTCTTCTTTTGTAAATTTATCTTTGAACAGCAGGGTTGCAAGTGCAATCGCACATGGAGGAACCATACCGCCGATCATAACGGATGCCATAATGTCGTAGTTTCCTGCTGCGATGGCTGCTGTTCCGAATACGTAAGCTGCTTTGTTGAACGGGCCGCCCATGTCGATGGCCATCATGCCGCCGAGGATCATGCCAAGGATCAGCTTGCTGGATCCGCCCATGGAAGCAAGACCATTGTTCAGTACCGTGTTGACGGTTCCCATGATCGGCTCTACAATGAAGAGCATCAGAAGTCCCATCGCAAGGATGCCGACTACCGGGTAAATCAGAACCGGCGCAATCTTTTCGAGTGCTTCCGGAAGTTTCTCACATGCTTTGCGGAGGCCAAGGATAATGTAGCCTGCTGCAAAACCGGCAACGAGTGCTCCAAGGAAACCGGAGGTTCCGCTCGATGCCATCATACCGCCGACAAAACCAAGGGCAAGTGCCGGCCGGTCGCCGATTGCCATGGCGATGTAGCCTGCAAGAACCGGGAGCATGAAGCCGAATGCCACGCCGCCGATCTGTTTGAACATCGCTGCAGCCGGGGTAATCGTACCGAAGTTTGATCTGGCTGCGGCATCAAGGGAGTTCATATCAACAAGAAGTCCGTCGATCAGGAATGCAATTGCGATCAGAATACCGCCGCCGACAACGAACGGAAGCATATGGGAAACACCATTCATCAGCTGGGTGTACAGCTGGTGGCCGATACCGCCGCTGTTCTTCTTCGTGCTTGCTGCGGCTGTCTGCGCATTGCCGCTCTTGTAAACCGGTGCGTTTCCGGACATCGCAAGCTCGATCAGCTCATCTGCTTTGCTGATACCGTCGGATACCTGGCGCTGGATGACTTTCTTTCCGTCGAAACGATCCATCGGAACCTGTGCGTCGGCTGCAACGATGATGCAGTCCGCATCGGCGATTTCCTGTGCAGTCAGCACGTTTTTCGCTCCGCCGGAGCCTCGTGTCTCGACTTTTACGAAGCATCCTTTTGCTTTCGCTGCTTTCTCGATTCCCTCGGCTGCCATGTAAGTGTGGGCAATACCGGTCGGGCAGGAAGTAACGGCGAGAATCTTCACCTGATTTTCTTTTGCTTCCACCGGCTCTGCAAGACGCTCATCTACGCTCTTTTTCTCTTCATCGGCGCGGTCGATAATGGCAAGGAACTCTTCCGGTGTCCTTGCGTTTCGAAGGCTCTTGGTGAACTCTTCATCCATCAGCATCATGGAAAGTTTACTTAAGACATCGAGGTGAACGTTGTCTTTTGTGTTCGGCGCTGCGATGAGGAACAGCAGGGTGACCGGCTCTCCATCGAGAGAATCAAAATCAACGCCGTTCGGGATCACCATGGCTGCAAGGCCCGGTTTGTTTACTGCATCACATTTTCCGTGCGGAATCGCAATTCCCTCTCCGATTCCTGTGGTGCTCTCTTCTTCTCTTGCGTAAACCTGTGCACGGTACGCATCTTCGTCTGTGATCTTTCCGCTTTTGACCATCAGCGCTACGGCTGCATCAAGCGTTTCCTGTTTGCTTTTCGGTGCGGCATCCAGCGCAATACTGCGGATGTCCAGCAACTCTGTGATTCTCATGAGACGTCCTCCCTTTTATTTTGTAATCTGTTCGTAGACAGATGCAATTTCCTCCCGGGTTGCAAGGTTTTCAGAAAAAGCACTTGCACTTCCCGCTGCGATTCCCATATGGAACGCATGGAGGTAATCTTCTTTTTCCATGTAGCCTGCCATGAATCCGGCTACCATCGAATCGCCTGCGCCGACGCCGTTGATGAGCTTTCCTTTCGGGGCCGGAGCTTCAAAGACCTCACCGGATGCGGCAATGAGAACGGCTCCTTCGCCTGCCATGGAAACCAGAACGTTCTGTGCGCCTTTTTCCTGCAGCTGTTTTGCATACGGAACAACTGACTCTCTTGTCTTTAATTCCACACTGAAAATCTCACCGAGCTCGTGATTGTTCGGTTTGATGAGGAACGGGTGGTACGGCAGAACTTTCATCAGCAGATCACGGGTCGCGTCTACGACGATGCGGACGCCCTTGCCGTCGAGCATTTCCATAATTTTCTGATAGGCATCATCTGCCATGGATGACGGGATGCTGCCTGCGAGGAAGAGAACGTCGCCCTCGCCGAGTGCGGAAAGCTGTTTCATCAGCTCTTCCACTTTTTTCTCCGGGATTTCGGGTCCCTGTCCGTTGATTTCAGTTCCGTCAATGCTCTTTAATTTGACGTTGATGCGGGAATATCCTTCTTCCAGCCAGATGCAGCCATTTTTAATTCCCATCTGGTCGAGCCGTCCGGCGATTTCTTTTCCGGTAAAGCCTGCCAGAAATCCGAGCGCTGTGCTCTCAATTCCAAGGTTTCCAAGTACGGTCGATACGTTGATTCCTTTTCCGCCCGGAAGCATCAGCTCGGAGCTTGTGCGGTTGGTAAGGCCGAGCTTGAAGTCTTCCACCGATACAATGTAGTCCAGAGACGGATTGAATGTCACTGTGTAAATCATATTTCCCTCCTGCTTTATTTTGATCGTGTTTGCTTTGATGAGTTTATTATATCGTCATATTCATTCAAAATCAATCATTAATATTTCATGATTTTTACCTTCTCTTTTTGTCGCATTTGCATAAGTTTAGAGTTTTATGACGGATTCCCAGGTTTATCGCCCTGTTTTGACCGAGTTTGACTGATCGTCATCTTTTCTTCCTTGTCACGCATCGATCACTTTATTCTCTCCATTTCGGTCATTTTTTATCAGACACTTTCTGTTCTCATTTTTGTACTTTACTTTTTCCGGATTTGGTACTAAAGTGAAGAGAAATCAAAAAAAGAATTTCCAGAAGAGGTGATTTTATTTGAAACGATACTATATTCTTCACTATTTTGATCCCGCCAATGTGGGCAGTTTTCTGCTTGTCTCACTGCTCGGCCTGATTCTGGTGCTTACCCTTGTGCTTCTGATTGCAAAATTGCAGATTCAGCGGCAGCTAAAAGAGGAGACAGAGGAAAAAGTGAAACACCAGCGCAGGCAGTATCAGATTGTGGAAAGCTTTTATGAGCTGGTTTTCTCCGGCACTTCGATTCTTCTCTTCCTCTCCCTCTATTACATTATCGATGAGCGTCTGCCGCAGATTTCGATGTACTGGGAGAAATATCAGGATGTGGTGCTTCTTGTCTTTATCGTGCTCTCCGTCTTTCTGACGAGCTGGCTCGATGTGGTTCTCGTAAAGCTCACGCATCTTGAGCCGGAGCAGAAAGCATCGGTGCGGCTGATTTCGGTCTTCTATATTGTACTGATTCTCCTGTACATCCGCTTTATCTACGAGGACACGAATTATGACGGGCTGATTCTCTATTTCCTGACGCTGACGGTCGGCCGCTTCCTGTATTTCGACTTTACGGTCAAGAGTTTTCTTGAAACGATGCGGGGCGTGTTGGAAAATCTACCGCTTCTTGTCATCATGAGCGCCTACTCCGGTTTCGTGTGCTGGTATGGGTTCCATGTCGGCTTTCTGCTGAAATCAAATGGCGTCATTTTGAGCACCTTTCTTGCCCATCTGTTTATGGACTGCTCGATCTTTCTGCTCCACAAGACAAGAATTTTAAAGCATGTGATACGAAAAATTTAAAACCGGCATTTTTTTACCAGCCATATATCAAAAGCTCTGCAGATCAGAATTTTGCATTTTCTGTTCTGCAGAGCTTTTCTTATTTAATGTTCTTTTTTACATGCCAAACAGCAGTGCAAAGCCATGTACGACAAAAGCTGCCAGCCAGGCGATCACACACTGGGAAACGACAACACCGGCTGCCCATCTGCCGCCAAGCTCCCGCTTGATGGAAGCGACTGCCGCCACACACGGCGTATAGAGGAGGCAGAAAACCAGAAGGCTTAATGCGGAAACCGGTGTCAGAATTTCGGTCAGCTGCGCGGTCGTGCCGAACAGTACGGAAAGTGTGGAGACGACACTCTCCTTTGCCATAAATCCGGTTAGAAGGGCGGTCGATACTCTCCAGTCTCCAAATCCAAGCGGCCGAAAAACCGGGGCGAGACGGCCGGAGACAACGGCGAGAATGCTGTCCTTGGAGTCCTCCACGACATTGAGATGCGTTCCAAAGGTCTGTAAAAACCAGATCACAATCGTGGCAACAAAAATGACGGTGAATGCCCGCTGCAGGAAGTCTTTTGCCTTATCCCACAAAAGCTGTCCGACATTTTTTGCCCCCGGCATGCGGTAGTTTGGAAGCTCCATGACAAACGGAACGGCTTCCCCCTGGAATAAAGTTCCCTGCATCAGCATCGCCATCAGGACAGCCATGAAGATACCACCGAAATACAGAAGAACCATCACAAGGGCACTGTATTTCGGGAAGAATGCGGCGGTAAAGAACGCGTAAATCGGAAGTTTTGCCGAACAGCTCATAAACGGAGTTAATAGGATCGTCATTTTCCGGTCACGCTCGGAAGGCAGGGTGCGGCTCGCCATGACGCCCGGCACGGTACAGCCAAAACCGACCAGCATCGGCACGATACTGCGGCCGGAGAGGCCGATTTTCCGGAGCAGCTTATCCATCACAAATGCCACGCGCGCCATATAGCCGGTGTCCTCCAGAATGGACAGGAAGAAAAACAGGGTGACGATGATCGGAAGGAAGCTTAAGACACTTCCGACGCCGTTAAAAATACCGTCAATCACAAGGGAATGAAGCACCGGATTGACGCCCCATGCTGTCATGGCGCTGTCCACGAGCTCGGTCAGTTTTCCGATCAGAATCTCCAGCACACTCTGCAGCGATGCTCCGATCACATGGAAGGTCAGGAAAAAGACAGCCGCCATAATCCCGGCAAAACATGGCAGAGCCGTATATTTTCCGGTCAGCACACGGTCAATTTCTGTGCTCCGCACATGCTCGCGGCTCTCTTTTGGTTTTACCACGGTCTCACGGCAGACTTTTTCAATAAAATTAAAACGCATATCCGCAATCGCCGCCGCGCGGTCCAGGCCGCGCTCCGTCTCCATCTGACAGACGATATGCTCGAGCATCTCTTTCTCGTTTTCATCGAGGGCCAGCTGCTCCAGGATCAGCGCATCGCCCTCTGCCAGCTTGCTCGCCGCAAACCGCACCGGAATATCCGCCCTTGCGGCGTGATCCTCGATCAGATGCATGATCGCATGCAACGCACGGTGGACGGCACCGCCGTGGTCATTCGCCTCACAGAAGTCCTTTCTGCCCGGTTTTTCCTGGTATTTGGCCACATGGACAGCATGGGCAACCAGTTCATCGATTCCCTCGTTTTTTGCAGCGGAAATCGGGATAACCGGGATGCCAAGTCTCTCTTCCATCTGGTTCACGAGCACAGAACCGCCGTTTTCGCGTACCTCATCCATCATGTTGAGGGCCAGTACCATCGGAACGTCGAGTTCCATCAGCTGCATCGTCAGATACAGGTTTCGTTCGATATTTGTCGCATCTACAATATTGATGATGCCGCGCGGATGCTCGTTCAGAACGAAATTCCGGGTGACGATCTCTTCGCTTGAATATGGAGACATCGAATAAATGCCGGGAAGATCGGTGACCAGCGTGTTTTTCTGGCCGCGGATTTCACCGTCCTTCCGGTCTACGGTCACGCCGGGGAAGTTTCCGACGTGCTGGTTGGATCCCGTTAATTGGTTGAACAGGGTGGTCTTACCGCAGTTCTGGTTTCCGGCCAGCGCAAAGGACAACAGCTCTCCTTCCGGCAGCGGATGCTCCTCTGCCTTATTGTGATACTTTCCGCCCTCTCCAAAGCCGGGATGCGGAATTGCTTTCGCATCCGGCTGCTCTTTTTCTTTTACAGCGTCCCGCATCTCATCAATGGCAATCCGTCCGGCATCGGCGAGGCGGAGTGTCAGTTCATAGCTGTGAATCCGCACTTCCACAGGGTCTCCCATCGGTGCATACTTTACCATCGTCACTTCCGCCCCCGGAATGATTCCCATATCGAGGAAGTGCTGCCGCAGCGCGCCCTCTCCTCCTACCGTGCGGACGGTCGCTGTTTTGCCGATCGGCAGTTCTTTCAGTGTCATATATTTCACTCCTTATTGATTCTCGTTATCAATAGTAAGTATATGACACGATTCGACTGCGGTCAAGCAATTGTCATTATTTCTCTTTTTGTTTTTCTTCGAGTTTCTTCTGTACACTCGGAAACAGCTCCAGATCCGTGTGTGGGATTGCCTGGGCCGCTTTCATCATAGAGATGAAAGCGGCGACCTGGCCGAACTGGATGTAGACCATCTCGTCCAGAATGCGGTCAATATCGTCGATGCAGGTCCGATCCAGCAGGATTTTTTCTGCTCCCGCAAGCGACGTATTTCCGGCGCAGATCAGGCGGCTGCGGTCCATATCCGGGTACATGCCGATCGTGATGGCGGATTCCTTTGAAACGTGCTTTCCAAATGCACCAGCCGCGTAAAACCGGTCAATTTCTTCCATGGAAATGCCGGATTCACGCATCATGTACTCAACCATCGTGTAGGCCGCTGACTTTGTACGAAGGAATTCAGCGATATCACTCTGATAGAAGCACAGCCCTTCACTATATTCAACGCACCACTCTCCCGTCTCCGGGTCTTCCTTGATCTTTTCGGACCGCTCCGGCTGCAGGGTGCCGAACAGGTTGATCCATCCATTTAGGAATAATTCCGCGAGCAGATCGATAATGCCGGAACCGCAGATGCCCTTTGGCTTACCCTCTCCGATTACATGGCACTGGATTTTCCCGTCTTCTATTTTTACCGTATCAACAGCGCCTTCTGCAGCTCGCATGCCGGTTTTGACCACGCCGCCCTCGAGCGCCGGACCGGCAGCGCCTGCGCCGCAGAGCAGAAATTCCCGGTTTCCGACGACAAGCTCGCCGTTCGTTCCGATATCAAAAAAAACGCTGATCGTTTCTTTTTTATAGAGTTCCGTTGCGATCATACCGCTTAATATATCACCGCCCAGGTAATTGGATTTTCCCGGCACGCAGTAGACACATCCCTTCATGGGAAATCCCATCTCTTTCGCCGGAAGGAATCCGACGCGGTCTGCGCGCACGGCGTACGGGGATGAAAAGACGCAGAACGGATCCAGTCCCAGCAGGAAATGGATCATCGTTGTGTTGCCGGATACGACCATTGAGAGAACATCCGACGGCGCAATTCCTGTCTTTTGGCGGAGTTTTTCAAAGAGCAGTGTAAATGTCTCCATCGTACACGCACGGATGTCCTGCAGTACCTCCGGTTTATCCTTACAGGCAAAGATTCTCGTCAGAATATCGGTTCCATAGGCAGTCTGGCGGTTGTATTCGCTCTCCTCGGCAAGCACAGTACCGTCGCTGCAGTTTACCAGGCGCACAACGACGGTCGTACTTCCAAGATCAGCGGCATAGCCGTAATGCTCTGCTGCTGTATCGCCCGCTTCCAGATCAACCACCTGCCAGATGCTTCCATTCCATGCGAGGGAAACCGTTATGTTATAGTCTGCCTCATCGCAGATGGGATACAGTTTCTGCAGCGCTGGAAGGGTAAATGATGCGGTGATTCCTTTCTCTTTTAATGCATCCAGTATCCGCATCTGGCTGGAGCGGGCGTCCTCCTCCGTCGGCGGGACCAACCCCAGATACTGTTTCTGTGTTATTCCTCTATTCATTATTACTTCCTCATTTCCTGATCATTTTTCTGTTTCTTATTGTAGCACTTTTCTCTTTTCCAGAGAACTTATTTTTTTCACATTTTTACTACATTTCCATCACAGATTCCCATTATACTGCAAAGCATAGAAACAAAAAAGGAAGCAAACAAAACCGGAAGCCGATTCCGGAACACAGTTTAAAATACAGATACCAGAAAGGAAGCATTTATTATGATGGACTACAGAAACAACTACAATAACGAAAACGAAACCAATAATGAGAACATGATGGCAGCAGAGCAGAACAGCTTCAACGGAAAGAAACCTTCTTCCAAAAATAAAAAAGCTGCTAAGCTTGCAAAAAAAATCGGAGCCATCGCCTTAAGCGCAGTTCTGTTCGGCGGTGTTGCCGGCGGTACCTTCCAGGCAGTCAACCACTTTGCCGGAAGCACGACAGCCACTGCAACAACAACCACTGCACAGCAGACGACTTCCAACAGCAGCCTCTTAAAAGCCACATCCTCAAGCTCCACTTCCACCGGAACGATGGATGTTTCCACGATTGCGAAAAACGCAATGCCGTCGATCGTCTCCATCACAAACCAGTCCGTACAGGAAGTACAGAACTACTTCAGCATGTTCGGTTACGGTGCCCAGACTCCGCAGACCGAGGAGACCACAAGCTGCGGTTCCGGTATCATCATCGGAAAGAATGACACCGAGCTTCTGATCGTCACCAATAACCATGTAGTAGAAGATGCCGATACTCTTTCTGTTAGTTTTGTAAACAATCAGGTCTGCAAGGCAAATATCAAAGGTACCGATGCCGATAACGATCTTGCCGTCATCGCCGTTCCGCTCTCCGAGATCCCGGATGACACGATGAGCAGCATCGCTGTTGCCACGATGGGCGATTCTGATTCCGTTGAGGTCGGCGAGCAGGTCGTTGCGATCGGCAACGCACTCGGCTACGGCCAGTCCGTTACGACCGGTATCATCAGTGCTGCAAACCGTGTGATCGACAGCGATTCCTCTTCTGACGGAAGCTCCGATGGAACAACGGCAGATACTTCTTCCACTGATACAACCGGAAAGACCTACTTACAGACCGATGCAGCCATCAACCCTGGCAACAGCGGCGGCGCTCTTCTGAACATGAACGGAGAGGTCATCGGTATCAACTCCGCAAAACTTGCTTCTACAGAGGTAGAGGGCATGGGCTATGCAATCCCGGTCTCCCGTGTTTCCGATATCATTGAAAATCTGATGAATGAGCAGACCAGAACAAAGGTTGCCGCAGAAGATCAGGGAACGATCGGCATCAAATGCCTCGATGTCAGCAGCCAGATCCAGCAGGCATACAATATGCCGGCCGGCATCTATATCTCCGAAGTAACCTCCGGCGGTGCCGCTGAAAATGCAGGTCTGAAATCCGGATACGTTCTGACCAGCTTTGACGGACATTCCATCACCTCCACCAGCGAGCTGAAATCCCTGCTGCAGTATTACTCTGCCGGCGAAACCGTTGAGGTGGAAGTACAGGTTCCAGACAACGGATCCTATGAGACAAAGACCTTCTCACTGACCCTCGGAACGAGCACCAGCTCTTCAGATGATCAGCAGAGCGATTCCCAGCAGAATGCGGGTTCATCCCGCTCTGCAGAGGGTGGAAATACCCTGACCTCCGCTACTCCTTCGATCTGACTGCCCGCTCTCCCGTGAAAGAAATCCATAAACAAAAAACATCATAAGCATGAAAGAAAGGCCCCGAAACATAACTCCAATGTTTCGGGGCCTTTCTCCTATTCTCTTAATCCATTTCTTATTTTTCTGCTCCTGCAACTGCCTCGCGGGCTGCTTTCTCTTCCGGATCTTCATCCAGAATGGAGAATGCAATATTGGTTGCATGGTCCGCGACACGCTCGAGTCCGGATACAAGATCAGAGAAGATCATGCCGGCTTCCGGCGTACATTCGTTGCGGGTCAGACGCTCTACATGCTTCTGCTGCAGATCCCGCTCCTCCTGATCAATGGAATTTTCAATATCAATGATCTCCTGCAGGTGCTGCAGATCATTCTTTGCAAACATTTCGATCGACTCATCGAGAATTTTTAATACCATATCCAGCATCTCGGAAAGATCCAGTTCGCCCTGTTTGCTGAAGGTCACATTGTCATTCGTCATCTGCACAGCAGAATCTGCGACATTCTCGGCATGATCACCAATCCGCTCGATATCATTGACCACATGGAACAGCGCACCGATGCGCATAACGTCTGATGTCGGCAGCGATGCCTGATTTAAGTGAACCAGATAGTTCGTAATCTCTTTGTTCAGGAAATTAATATTTTCCTCGACACGGTAGACCTCGTCGATTTCTTTCTGATCGCGGGTCACCAGCGTATTCATCGCGCGAATCAGGTTGGTCTCTGCCATCTGTGCCATACGCTCCATCTCACGGACAGCCTGCAGAACTGCAGTCGTCGGGGACATCGCATGTTTCGAGCTGATGTAGGCAAGCTCGAACTTTTTGTCTTCCTCGTCATTTCCGCGGATGATAAAGTACGTTGCCTTCACCAGAAGCGGGGTAAACGGCAGCATCAGGAGTACCTGGCATACTTTGATGATCGAGTTTGCATTTGCGATCATACGGCCTGCTTCGTTTCCGGAAATACCCATAAAGAAGTCAACTACCTGATTTCCAAACAGCAGGAAAATAATGGAGCAGACAATCGTTCCGGAGATGTTGAACAGCAGGTGGACACATGCCGCACGTTTTGCATCTTTTTTGCAGCCGAAGCTGGCAAGAATAGCGGACATCGTACATCCGATGTTGCATCCAAGCATCATAAACAGACAGATCGGAAGTCCCATCAAGCCCTCTCTTGCAAGAAGCATGATGATTCCGACCGTTGCAGAGTTACTCTGCAGAATCGCGGTAGCCACCCAGCCGACTAAGAACGCAAGAAACGGATTCGTCAGGGATCCGAGGGCGTTGACGACTGCAGGGATCTCTTTTGCTTCGTTCAGGGCTCCTGAGATACCGGAGATACCCATAAACAGAATACCAAATCCCAAGATAACCTCGCCGAGACGGCTGATCGTCAGATTGTTCTTTACGAACATAACCATCAGAACACCGATGATGACAAACAGCGGCGCGATATCCGCAAGGTCAAACGCAATCAGCTGTCCGGTAACTGTCGTACCGATGTTTGCTCCGAGGATAATTCCAGGAGCCTGTGCCAGTTTCATCAGACCGGAGTTTACGAAGCTGACCACCATAACGGTTGTAGCGTTGGAGGACTGAATCAGCGCGGTAAAGAAAATACCGACCAGAAGACCGATCACACGGTTCTTCGTAAATACCTCCAGAATGCTTCTCATCTTGGATCCGGCAACCTTCTGCAGTCCTTCACTCATCAGCTTCATTCCATATAAGAAGAAGCCCAGACCGCCCATCAAAGACACTATTACACTCATATTCTTTTTTCTTCCTTGTCTTTTTCTGATGTCTTTTCAAAATCCCTGTCAAAGTATTTTCGTGTTTTGGTCTCAATATTTTACATTTACTTAACGCAGATTTTACAAGACACCTTTTTTATCATAAAAGAAATCATGACATTTGTCTATAGAAAAATTAAAAATTTCGACAAGAAATTTTCAGATTCTTTTCGTTTCTTTCTTGCATTCTACTTGATAATATTGTAACATTTAGGATGTTTCCATATTATGAGGCGACATTTCCGCCTACAAAATTCAAAAGGAGAGAAAACTATGGAAAAGTTTAGCAAGCTGATGGAAAACACATTCAAGCTGCGGGAAAATGGAACAACGGTCAAAACCGAGATCATCGCCGGTGTCACCACGTTCATGACGATGGCGTACATTCTTGCCGTCAACCCGAACATCCTTTCCTCCACCGGCATGGACCACGGCGCTGTCTTTACAGCAACGGCTCTGGCAGCCTTCCTTGGCACCCTGCTCATGGCACTTTTCGCCAATTATCCATTCGCTCTGGCACCTGGAATGGGCCTCAACGCCTATTTTGCCTACACCGTTGTTCTCGGCTACGGATATAGCTGGCAGGCAGCCCTGACCGCCGTTTTTGCAGAAGGTATCATCTTTATTGTACTTTCTCTGACCAACGTCCGTGAGGCGATCTTCAACTCCATTCCGGTCAGCCTGAAATCTGCAGTCAGCGTCGGCATCGGTCTGTTCATCGCATTCATCGGACTTCAGAATGCAAAAATTGTACTGCCGAACTCTTCAACCGTGGCAGGCCTCTATTCCCTGTCTTCCTACAATGCCAACCTGCAGTCTGCAGCCACATTAAACGGAACAGAGTATGTGGCAGGAACGTTTAACGATGTCGGAATCACCGTTCTGCTCGCAGTCATCGGTGTTATCCTCACCGCCGTTCTTGTCGTACGCAATGTAAAGGGAAACATCCTCTGGGGAATTCTTGCAACCTGGATCCTCGGCATGATCTGCCAGGCATGCGGTCTCTACGTTCCGAACCCGGCAAACGGCTTCTACAGCCTGTTCCCGGATTTTTCCAACGGACTTTCCATTCCAAGCCTTGCCCCGATTTTCGGAAAACTGGATTTCTCCATTCTGAAAACAGGCGAGTTCTTCGTGATCATGTTTGCATTCCTGTTTGTCGATATGTTTGATACCATCGGAACTCTGATCGGTGTATCTTCCAAGGCAAACATGCTCGACAAAAACGGAAAACTTCCGCGCATCAAGGGCGCGCTGATGGCAGATGCTGTTGCTACCTGCGCAGGTGCTGTTCTTGGTACTTCTACCACAACAACTTTCGTTGAGAGTGCTTCCGGCGTTTCCGAAGGCGGCCGTACCGGTCTTACCGCTGTTACCACTGCAATCCTCTTCGGCCTCGCTCTGTTCCTCTCCCCGATCTTCCTTGCCATCCCGTCCTTTGCAACGGCTCCGGCACTGATCGTGGTAGGCTTCTACATGCTGACCAACGTAGTCAACATTGATTTCAGTGATCTTTCCGAGGCGATTCCGTGCTACATCTGCATCGGAGCTATGCCGTTCTTCTACAGCATTTCCGAAGGTATTGCCATGGGAGTTATCTCCTACGTTGCAATCCAGATCCTGAGCGGAAAAGCAAAAGAAAAAAAGATCAGCGTGATCATGTACATCCTGGCTGTTCTGTTTATCTTAAAATACCTTCTTCTGTAATGGCTTTTTAACGATACAGAACCGCATAAAAAGGCTCCTGTCCCACAGATTTTATTCTGTGAAACAGGAGCTCTTTTTATGCTCTGAATCAAAAATTTTTATTCTGCCAGGGTCCGGTAAAAGCAGGTGCGGTTTCCGGTGTGGCACGCTGCGCCGACCTGTTCTACTTTGGCAAGGATTGTATCGTTGTCGCAGTCGATCAGAAGCTGTTTTACATACTGCACATGGCCGGAGCTCAGTCCCTTCGTCCAGAGCTCATTGCGGCTTCTGCTCCAGTACGTCATTTTTCCAAGGCGCAGTGTCGTCTCAAACGCTTCTTCATTCATGTAGGCGAGCATCAGCACTTCGTCATTTTCCGCATCCTGTACAACAACCGGAACCATGCCGTCGCTGTTTGTCTTAAAATCCGCCCAGGTAAAATCACATTTTAATGCTTGTTTCATCTCTTGTTCTCCTCTTTTTCTGCTCTTACAGGCTGCCCTTGGTCGAGAGCACGCCGGCAATTCTCGGATCGAAGGAAGTTGCCTCATCGAGTGCCTTCGCAAATGCTTTGAACATCGCCTCGATGATGTGGTGGTTATTTCCGCCGTCAAGCACTTTGATATGCAGATTCATCTGCGCCGCATAGGAAACGGCGTAGAAGAATTCTTTTACCATCTCGGTCTCCATCTCTCCTACTTTCTCCCGCGTAAATTCTGCCTGGAAAGAGAGATACGGTCTGCCGCAGAGGTCAACGGCCGAGAGCACCAGTGTCTCGTCCATCGGAAGGATTCTGTCGCCGTAGCGGCGGATGCCCTGTTTGTCGCCGACTGCCTCGCGGATTGCAGTTCCGAGCACGATACCGGTGTCCTCGATCGTGTGGTGGCCGTCTACATCAAGATCTCCGTCTACAGAAACGGAAAGGTCGAAAAGACCGTGGCGGGCAAAGCCGTCGAGCATATGGTCAAAAAAGCCGATGCCGGTGTGGATGTCGCTCTTTCCCGTTCCATCCAGATTTAATGTCATGCGGATCTTTGTTTCTTTTGTCACGCGTTCTACGCTGGCTGTTCTGTTCTCCACTTACTCTTCCCCCTCAAAACGGACGGCAATCGAATTGGCGTGTGCCGTCAAGCTCTCTGATTTTGCAAAGCTCTCGATATCCTCGTGGATCTCGGAAAGGGCTTCTCTGGAATAATAGATGATGCTGGATTTCTTCACGAAATCGTCTACGGACAGCGGTGAGAAGAATTTTGCGGTTCCGTTCGTCGGCAGGATATGGTTCGGGCCGGCAAAATAGTCACCGAGAGGCTCGCTGGAGTTCTCGCCGAGGAAAATAGCACCGGCGTTATGTACCTTCATCATATCCTCAAACGGGTTCTTCGTCACGATCTCGAGGTGCTCCGGTGCGATGGCATCTACGGTGTCGATCGCTTCCTGATGCGAATCGGTGACAAGGATGTAGCCGAAGTTGTCCAGTGATTTGGAGATGATGTCGCTTCTGGAGAGGACTTTTAAGAAACCGTCTACCTCTTCACTTACCTTCTCTGCCAGTTCCTGGGAGGTGGTAATGAGGATCGCACTTGCAAGCTCATCATGCTCAGCCTGGCTTAAGAGATCGGCTGCCACGAACCGCGGATTTGCAGTCTCATCAGCAAGGACAAGAATCTCACTTGGGCCTGCGATGGAGTCGATGCTGACATTTCCGTATACGGCTTTCTTTGCAAGGGCAACGTAGATGTTTCCAGGTCCTACGATTTTATCGACTTTCGGAATGCTCTCGGTTCCGTAAGCAAGGGCTGCAATTGCCTGTGCACCGCCGATTTTAAAGACGCGGTCCGCACCGGCTTCTTTTGCTGCCGCAAGGACAACCGGGTTGACTTTTCCGTCTCTGCCGCACGGCGTTGTCATGCAGATTTCTTTGACTCCTGCCACTTTTGCCGGAAGAATGTTCATCAGAACGGAGGACGGATACGCTGCCTTTCCTCCCGGAACGTATACGCCGACACGGTTCAGGGCGGTCAGCTTCTGGCCAAGCATCGTTCCGTTCTCGGTGGAGGTGAACCAGCTGTTCTGTTTCTGTTTTTCGTGGAACTCACGGATATTTTTCATGGATCTGCGGATGACACCGATCAGCTCTGGATCTACGATGTTGTACGCTTCATCAATCTCTTCCTGTGTTACTTCTACGGTAGAAGCATCGAGTACCGCGTGGTCGAATTTCTCGGTATATTCGAAAACGGCTGCGTCTTTTCTTGTTTTTACATTCTCAATGATCTCCTGCACGGAAGCCTCGTACGTTCCGTACTGTGTCGGGCTTCGTTTCAGCATATTCTCCAGAATATTTTCTGTGGTCTCTTTTGTCAGTTTTACGATTCTCATACCAGTGCTCCTTTCAGATCCTGAATTAATTTGGTAATTCTCTCATTTTCCATCCGCATGCTCACCTGGTTGACAACCATGCGCGCAGACAGCGGGCAGACCTCCTCGAGAACGGTCAGGCCGTTTTCCCGTAAAGTGCTTCCTGTCTCTACAATATCCACAATCACTTCGGAAAGTCCGACAATCGGTGCCAGCTCGATCGAGCCGTTCAGCTTGATCATCTCAACGGTCTGGTGCTTGCGGTTGTAGAAGTAATCCTTGGCAATGTTTGGGTACTTCGTTGCCACACGGATCTGCTGGTTGTGCTGCAGCAGCTCACGCGCGGATTCCGGTCCGCAGACACACATGCGGCACTTGCCGTAGCCAAGGTCCAATACCTCGTAGAGGCGTCTTCCTTCCTCCAGAATCGTGTCCTTTCCGACGATTCCGATATCCGCTGCGCCGTACTCCACATAGGTCGGCACATCCGGACCTTTGGCGAGGAAGAAACGGAGCTTATGCTCTTCGTCCGTGAAAATCAGCTTTCTCGTATCTTTATTTTTCATTTCATCGCAGGTGATGCCGACTTTTTCCAGCAGCTCCAGCGTCTGGTACGCCAGGCGTCCTTTTGTCAGTGCAATGGTCAAATATCTCATCTTTTTCGTACCCTTCCTCTCCTACAGCTCCACCGGCTGTACTTCTCCTGTCGACAAATCGATAGCAAGCACCGAATCGCTCTTCTGAATATAGACAATGCCGCCGAACTGGTTCTTTCTGCCGTATTCTTCATAATCTGCAAGAACCTTGTCCCTTGCAAAGCAGACCAGCGCGACATCCATGCCCTTGCTTCTGTGCTCGTTAGCAAGTTTTACGGCCAGCGGCTGAAGAAAATCCGGGTAGAGCAGCATCGTTTTCGTATTGGCAATCGGAAGAGAAATTTTCTGGCGCTCCAGTGCATTCATCAGAGATTCCATGACAGTACAGAATCCGATCGCCGGCGCTTTCTTTCCGAAGTGCTGCAGCAGTGCATCGTAGCGGCCGCCTTTTACGATCGGCTCGCCGGTGCCGTAGGTGTAGGCCTGGAAAATAATACCGGTGTAGTAATGGAATTTGCTTAAAAGGCCGAGATCGAAGAAGACGTATTTTTCATAGCCGTAATCTTTAACGATCTCATAGATCGTAGCCAGACGATCGAGTGCCTCTCTTGCCGCCGGATTTCTTGTAAGGCCTTTTGCCTTTTCGAGAATCTCTGCATTTCCGAACAGCTGCGGAACATCACGGAGTGCTTCAAACAGATCACTTCGAAGGTTCTGTTTTGCCAGCAGCTCCTCGGCACCAAAATGATTTTTAATGGAAATCAGTTCTTTTAATTCGTTCAGAACATCCTCGGCGAGAGCAGCTTCCTCGGCGAGGACGATAATCCGTCCGCAGAGGCAGAGGCTTACGCCGAAAGAATTT
>OLOT01001071.1_pt1 | contig 17332 bp, 14 predicted proteins | sample 1671991 | NCBI WGS metagenome assembly OLOT01 (sample SAMEA3136634, study PRJEB25190) | human gut metagenome | biome: human gut; feature: human-associated habitat; material: faeces | place: Austria | collected 2013
GTCCTTGCTCGTGTAGATCTCCAACGGGTCGCCGTTACTGATAACATGGACACGGAAAACCTTGTCCTCGCGGCCTTTTGAGGACTGGATCAACGTGTTTTCGATATTTTCCGTGCCTTCATTAAAATTTGCGGCGTCCTCCGTTTCCGCGGGGAGGGTTCCGCAACGCAGCAGCGTGTCAATGTCGGATTGGAGCTTGATTTCAAGATGATCTTCATAGACGAGAATTTTGTCAATCAGCAGCTCCAGGTCGTTTCGTTCCAGCTTGTCCTTTTCCAGAATGTCGCGGAACACGTCGATGGCGGTCTTGGCCACGCGGTTCACCTGAATGATGGTGTTGCGCTTGTCGCTCAGCAGGTCGATCTGGTGGTTGATGCCGTCGATCTTTTTTTGCAGGTCTGCTTCCATCTCGTCATACAGCGCCTCGATGGAGGCTTCCTGCTCGGGCTTTTTCATGATCTCCCGGATGCGCTGGCGCTTGGTGACCTTCAGCTCCTCGGTGAGATCGGCCAGCACCGCTGCCAGATTGTCGGCAGACTGCTCCGTTTCCGCCACCTGCTCGGTCTCGCGCTTCAGCTCCTCGTTGAGCTGTTCGAGCATGGCGGCAGAGCTGTCCGCCAGCTTGCGCACATAGCTTTTCAGCAGCTCGTCCAGCCGGTCAACGCGGATGTGGTGGCTGGTGCAGCCCTTGAGGCCGCGCCGGTGATACGTTCCGCAGGTGTAGGCGGGGGCGAGGTCAGAGCGGCTCATGGCGAACAGCGGACTGCCGCAGTCGCCGCACTGCAAAAAGCCGGAGTACACATTGTCGTTGATCTTCACGCCGCGATAGTTGCTGCGGCTGCGCTTTTCCCGCAGCGCGCGGGTGATGGCGAAGGTGCGGTAGTCGATGATGGCCTGATGGTGGTTCTCGATGACGATGTGCTCATCGTCGTTGCGCTTGATGTCCCTGCCGTTGATCTTGGCGCGGGTGTACTTGCCCTGACGGAGCGTGCCGATATAGAAATCGTTGTCCAGAATGCCCTGTACTGTGGCGATGGCCCATGCGTTCTTGGCCTCCCGCTTGGTCTTCTTGCCCGCCGCCTCCTTGCGCATCCGCTCGGACATGCGCGGCGTGGGAACGCCCTCGTCGGTGAGGTAGTTGGCGATTTTCTTGTAGCCCCAACCGGCGTTGCTGTAGAGGTCAAAAATCCTGCGGACGGTCTCGGCCTCGGTGGGGATGACCTCAAACTGCTTGTCCTCGGTGACGAGATAGCCGTAGGGCGCGGCGCAGATCCACTCGCCGTCGTTCTGCCGCCGCTTCACGACGCTGCGCACCTTGCGGGAGGTGTCCGTGACGGGCATTTCGTTCACAAGGAACTGGAACTGGATTTTCAGCCAGTCGTCGTCATTGGGGAAATCCACGCCGTCGCCGATGGAGATGATGCGAACGCCCGCGTCGCGCAGGTCTTCCAGCTCCACGAGGCCGCGCGAGTTGCGGCGCGAGAAGCGGGAGAAGTCCTTGATGATGAGAATGTCGTACTTGTGCCGCATCAGCCCCCGGCGCATCTCCTGATAGCCCTCGCGCTGCTCAAACGTGTAGCCAGAGCGGTCGCGGTCTTCAAAAAACGTCAGCGTGCTGCCGGGGAAGTGTGTCTTTACATAGTCCTCGATGATGGCCTTCTGGTTCTCGATGGAGATGTTCTTCTGATCCTGCTCATCATCCACGGAAATGCGGGCATAGCCCGCGATATCAAAGCGTTCGATCAATTTGGCTCACCGCCTTTTAAGTATTTTGCCATCTCCCGGTCGAAGTCGGAGATGTATTCTAGGTCTTGCTTTTTGCGGAATTCATCGTAGATCGCGCCGACCTTTTGGGCCGCCGCTTCCCGCGAGATGTGGCCTTTGCTGTCCAGCACTTTGCGGCGGTTGTTGGCTAGAAATCGGTCGGTTTCGTTCAGCCAGTCCTGCATACTCATGAGCTGCTCGTCCTCTGCCATCAGCTCGGCGTAGTCGATGAACATGGTCACCAGCCGGTTCAGGCGGGACATCTCCTTTTCGTTCAGATAGTTCTTCGCCACCAGCGTGTCGCTTTTCAGAATCTTCCCATCCGGCGCGCCCTTCCATGTGGTGAGCCCCATCGTAGGGCTGTCCAGTGTGGCCCGCTCGGGAATCAGCTCGGCGGCAGTCTTGCCGGTGACGGCGTAATGCAGCTTGTTCTGTACGAAGGCATAGAAGGCCTTTGTTGTCTCGCTGTTTTTGTCGTAGTCGTAGCTGCACTGCTCAAACACGTCCGCGATTTTCTGATACGCCCGGCGTTCGCTGGCACGAATCTCCCGGATGCGCTCCAGCAGCTCGTCAAAGTAGTCTTTCCCGAACGGGCGGCCATTCTTCATCAGCTCGTCGTTGAGAACAAAGCCCTTCTGGATGTACTCTTTCAGTGTCTTCGTCGCCCACTGGCGGAAGCGGGTGGCTTTCTTGGAGTTTACCCGATAGCCGACCGCGATGATGGCATCGAGGTTATAAAAATTGGTGGGCTTCGTAGAAAATTCGGAAATTCCGAATTTTCTCATGCAGGATGCTTTGTCCAGTTCTTCTTCCTCGAAGATGTGTGACAAATGCTCGCTGATATTGGACTTACTGGAGTCAAACAATTCTGCCATGCCAATCTGCGTCAGCCAAAATGTTTCCTCCATAAACACAACATTTACAAATTCTTTTCCGTTTTCATCGCTGTAAAGGAGAACGTCTCCCTGATGGATGATCTCATTTCCCATTCTCATTTTCCTCCATCTGCTCCGGCAGCTGCGCCGCGTCGGTTACGATGTCCGTGACAAGCTGGCGGAAGCTCTCGGCGCTCTGCGTGGTGACGACCGGCTTGCCCGTTTCGGCTTCCAGCGCCTTGCGGGCGACACCTGCGACATTGCCGCCGCGGCGGGCGACCTGCTGATTCTCATCAAACCCCTGCGGCTGTTCGGCCTTGGCAATGTCGGTGGTGGAGGCCTCGGCCAGCATGGTCAGGACCAGCTCCAGATTGCTCATATTGTCGCGGAGATTTTCCTTTTTCAGCCCCTTGAGATTCTTGTACTGCCGCGTGTTTATGCCCGACCACGCGCGGGTGATCTCGTCCGTGAGAATGGCGTATTCTCTGCCCTTCTGCACGCCGCGCCTGCGCCACTCGTCCGTCAGCTCGTTGCGGATGCGGATGGCCAGCAACCGCTGATGTACCCATTCCTCGGAGTAGCCCTTTTTCAGATATGTTTCCAGCGCGCGGTCGATGGCCTGCTCCGGGTCGATGGTTTCTTCGATGCGTTCCCGGCCAACCATCGCCAGCCATGCCTTGAAGGGTTCGGCTTTCTTTGAGGGGATGGACTGGATGATGCGCAGGATGCCCTCGGTATTGGCGGCTTGCACCTTTCTATGTTTGCCGTCCGCGGTGAGCATTTGAACCGGGGTACAAATTGTACCCCAGTTGGCCGACAACTGCGGATCGCGGGCGCGCATCTTCTTGATGTACTGCTTGGGATCGGTGCTTTCAGACAGGACCGCTACAACGTCCTGCACGGAGAAGTACCATTCCTCCCGCTCTGCGTCCCACGCCACGCGAATTTTCTGATCCTCGAAAAGCTGGATCGCGTGATTGTCCGGTGCTTTCATCTGATCCCCCCATTCTGAGCAAGTCATACTCTCTTTGCAGCGTTACCACTTGTAACAGACTTTGCATTTCGCTTATTGAATAACATTGTACCACATGAATTGAGCCTGTGCAACCGGAAAATGATCTGACAAGAAAAACCGCTCCGCTTTTTCACACGTGTCAGGCATTGCGTTTTTTATCCATATGTAGTATAATTAAGCAATAAAAATGGCGTAATCCCAACGTTTTTTCGGGTGGGAGACGGCAATATACATGGATCGATGAACTTGCGCATTTCTGCACGTCACAGCGGCAAAAAGGAATGGCGCAGATTTGTCGCGCTTTTGAAGCGAATACGCCCGACCGAAGCACATTTTGACATCCAGTGGACGAAAACATAGGAGAAGAACATGGATAAACGACTTTTGCTGGCCAGCCCTCACATGTCGGACGAGGGCTATGAACTGGAATATATTCATGACGCATTTCAGAAAAACTGGATCGCGCCGCTGGGCGAGAACGTCAACGAATTTGAAAAGGCCATGGGCGAATTTATGGGCGAGGGATATCCCGTCGCCCTCTCTGCCGGTACGGCGGCGCTGCACCTCGCCATGATCCTCGCGGGCGTGAAGGCGGGGGACACGGTCTTTTGCCAGAGCCTGACCTTCTCCGCCTCCGCCAATCCTGTGGCCTACTGCGGCGCAAAGCCGGTGTTCATCGACTCCGAGCGGGAGACATGGAACATGGACCCTGCCGCTCTGCGCCGCGCCTTTGCGCTGCACGGCACACCCAAGGCCGTGGTCGTTGTCCACCTGTACGGCAACCCTGCCAAGCTGGACGAGATCACCGCCATCTGCCGTGAGCACAATGTTCCTCTGATTGAAGACGCAGCCGAGGCGCTGGGGTCCACATACAACGGACAGAAGTGCGGCACCTTCGGTGAGTTCGGCGGCCTGTCCTTCAATGGCAACAAGATCATCACCACCTCCGGCGGCGGGATGCTGCTGTGCCGGACGGAGGATGAGGCGAAGCACGCATTGAAGCTCTCCACGCAGGCGCGCGAGAACGCGCCGTGGTACCAGCACGAGGAAATCGGCTACAACTACCGCATGAGCAACATCTGCGCAGGCATTGGGCGCGGCCAGATGAAGGTGCTGCCGCAGCGCGTGGAGCAGAAGCGGACTATCTTTGCACGCTACTGCGAAAACCTGAAAGACCTGCCGCTGACCATGCAGCCAGAGCTCCCCTGCGCGGAATCGAACCGCTGGCTGTCCGTTGCCCTGCTGGACGAGGGCTGCGGCGTGACGCCCGGTGAGATGCTGGCAAAGCTGAACGAGGCTGGCATCGAGGGGCGCTACCTCTGGAAGCCCATGCATTTGCAGCCGGTCTTCGCAGGCTACCCCTTTGTCAGCGTCAGCGATGCGCCGGTGGGCGACGATCTCTTTGCGCGCGGCGTATGCCTGCCCAGCGATACGAAGATGGGCATGGACGATGTGGACCGCGTGTGTGAGGTCATCCGGGGGATGTTCTGATGCGGCATAAGGCTGGGTTTTATGAAAAATACATCAAGCACCTGCTGGACATTGTGCTGTCCGGGTGCGCGCTGATCGTCCTGTCGCCGCTGCTGGTGGTGACGGCGATTCTTGTGCGCGTGAAGCTCGGAAGCCCTGTGATCTTCTGTCAGGAGCGTCCGGGAAAAGATGAAAAGATTTTTAAACTCCATAAGTTCCGCAGCATGAGCGACGCGCGGGACGAAACCGGCGCGCTGCTGCCGGACAAGGAACGGCTGACGGGCTTCGGAAAGAAGCTGCGCTCTCTGAGCATCGACGAGCTGCCGGAGCTGTGGGATATCTTCCGCGGAAAGATGAGCATCGTGGGGCCAAGACCGCTGCTGGTCGAATACTTGCCATATTACACGGAGAGTGAGCGCCATCGGCATGATGTACGTCCTGGATTAACTGGTCTTGCTCAGATAAACGGAAGAAACACGCTGACATGGGAACAGAAGTTCGCATATGATTTGGAGTATGTGCAGCACATAAGCTTCTGCGCGGATATCAGAATCCTGTTTCGTACCGTTGGTAAGGTGCTGAACAGGTCGGGTGTGCAGGTCAACACCCAAAGTGGAGAAGGAAACCTTGCGAAGATCAGAAGCTGTGTTTGCGAAAAAGCGGAGTGATTATTATGCGTATTTTGATTTTGAGCTGTGGAACGAGAAACAAGGTCGTTCAGTATTTTAAAGATGCTGTTGGCGCTCAGGGGAAAGTAATCGCAACGGATTGCAGCCAATATGCGCCTGCACTTTATGATGCGGACTCGTATTATATCGTCCCTCGAATGACCGAACCCGGTTATATCGACGAGATCATAACGATTTGCAAAAATGAACGTATCGATGGCGTTTTGTCATTGATTGACCCGGAACTGTCGCTTCTGGCGCAGTACAAGAAGGATTTTGAAGCCGTTGGTACGACGGTCATTGGTTCGTCCTATGAGCTGTGCGAGATGGCACTGGACAAATGGGCGATGTATAACTGGCTGACGGAGCACGGCTACCGCTGCGCGAAAACCTATGTGCAGTTTTCGGCATTTCAACAGGCGCTGGCTGATGGTGAGGTGGCGTTCCCGGTTTTTGTGAAGCCGCGCTTTGGCAGTGCAAGTCTGCATATCTCCAAGGCGGAGGATATGGAAACGGCAGCATTCCTCTTTCAGCACCAGCCGGACATGATCATTCAGGAGTTCCTGAACGGGCAGGAAATCGGCGCGGATGTTTACACGGATATGCTTTCCGGCCATGTTGTTGCCGCCTTTACGAAGAACAAATTGGTGATGCGGGCCGGAGAGACGGATAAGGCGATCTCCTTTAAGGATGAAACGCTGTTTGCGCTGATTTCACGTTTTGTTGAAGAGAGCGGGTATCGTGCGCAGATCGATATGGATATCTTCAAAATCGGGGATGCGTATTATATTTCCGAGGTCAATCCGCGCTTTGGAGGCGGTTATCCGCACGCCTATGAATGCGGCGTAAAAACGCCGCAGATGATCGTGAATAACCTGAGCGGGCAGCAAAATGTCCCTTCTGTGGGGGAATATAGAAGCGATGTTGTTATGATGAAGTACAACGAGCTTAAAGTGGTATAAGTATGAAAAAGATTTGTTTTATCACAACGATTTCTGGTACGCTGAAATCCTTCGTTGTAGGCACTGCCGAGTATCTTCATCAAGAAGCTGGTTATGACATAACGTTTATTTGCGACGATGACGAGGCATTTGCTGCCTCGCTACCGCCGTACATTCATTATGTTCCGATTCCTATGAAGCGTGGGATCAGTTTCGGGGGAATTGGCGCAATGCTGAAAATGGCAAAGGTATTTCGCCGAGAAAAGTTTGACATGGTACAGTATTCCACGCCAAATGCATCTCTGTATGCTGCATTGGCATCAAAACTAGCGGGAGTCCCTGTGCGGCTTTATTGCCAATGGGGCATGGCCTATGTAGGTTTTCACGGAATAAAGCGAGCTGTTTTTAAAAGCATTGAGAAACTGGTCTGTAGCCTTTCAACTTGGGTTGAGCCGGACAGCTTCGGCAATTTGAAGTTCAGTCATTCCGAGGGACTGTATCCCGAAAATAAAGGCTCCGTGATCTGGAATGGCAGTGCCAGCGGCGTAAATCTGAAGAAGTTTGACATTTTCCAAAAGACTCTTTGGCGAGAGAAGATCCGAGGGAAATGTGCTATTCCGAGCGATGCAGTTGTATTCGGATTTGTTGGCCGCATTACACGGGATAAGGGAATCAACGAGCTTTTGAGCGCGTTCAAAACCGTCCTTGCAGAATTGCCGAATTCATATCTCCTGATCGTCGGGAATCCGGAGATTACCCCTGCTGTAGATATGTCGCTGTATCAATGGGCGCAGGAGAATCCTCATTCTATTTTTTGTGGAAGTACGAATGTTGTAGAGCAGTACCTGTCGGCAATGGATGCCTATATCCTGCCCAGCTATCGTGAAGGTTTTGGAATGGTTGTAGTAGAGGCGGAGGCTATGGGGGTGCCTGTGATCGTTACAGATATTCCCGGCCCAACCGATGCGATGCTCCCCGGCGAAACAGGTTTGCTTGTAAAAAAGGCGGACGAGGATTCTCTGGTGGCGGCGATGAAGGAACTTGCCCGTTCTCCGGAAAAACGACAGAGTTTCGGTGTAGCCGCTCAAAAATTTGCAGCAGAAAACTTTGAGCAGCAGCATTTGTATCAGGCTATTTTGCAGGATCGCAAACGTCTGCTGGGTGAGGAGTAATCGGATGGCAAGAGTCACGGTTATCATGGGTATCTATAACTGCGCTGATACATTAGGGCAGGCGCTTGACTCTTTGCTCGCACAAACCTTTACAGATTGGAACCTTGTCATGTGCGATGACGGCTCTGGCGATAAGACGTATGAAGTCGCTGAGAAATATCAAATTGCCCACCCACAAAAAATAACGCTCCTGAAAAACGAGTGCAACATGGGGCTGAATTATACCCTTAACCGATGCCTTTCCGTAGCAGATGGCGCATATATCGCGCGTCAAGACGGGGACGACATCTCTATGCCCACACGCTTTGGAAAGGAAGCTGCAATCCTCGATGCGTCTCCGGAAATTTCTATCGTCAGTACCGCAATGACATACTTTGACGAGAGTGGAACTTGGGGACAGAACCATCCGGTTGAATTTCCGCAGAACGAAGATTTTATTGCAGGAACGCCCTTCTGCCATGCACCGTGCATGGTCAGACGAGATGCCTACCAAGCAGTGAACGGTTATACGGATGATCCGCGATATTTACGAGTAGAGGACTATGACCTTTGGGTCAAGATGTATGCAGCGGGCTTTCGAGGGCAGAACATCACGGAACCGCTCTATGCGATGAGAGACGACCGTAATGCCTTTGCTCGCCGTAAGTTCAGATATCGCATCAATGAATTCCGTGTTCACATTAAGGCAGCGCGGCTGCTGCACTTATCTCTGAAAGCGTACATCTATGCATTTCGTCCGATAGTGGTCGGATTGATGCCGGAGCGTATCTATAAGATCCTGCATCAAAAATCATTAAAAAGAAATGGTTAGGAGAAAAGAAGATGCGCCTGATTGAGGCATTATCCCTTGCCGTTGCAATAGTATTGCTTTTGCTCGAAATGTCAAAGCATCCGCTAAGCGAACCAATAGCAGAAACAGGTAGAAAATACCATTATTCGGCTTTTTTGCTTTTCATTTTTTGGGGTGCCTTAGTATTTGTCGCTGGTTTTCGTAATGGCTTTGTAGACACGGTGACTTATCGCCAGCTTTATGAGCGGGCGGGCACAGATTTTGCGTTTGCGTTTACCGACGAAATGGAACTGGAAACCGGTTTCAAACTCCTGATGATTTTTTTAAACCGGATCACGCCGGATTCTCAAATTTTAATTTTCCTGACATCATTTGTGATCCTGTCAATTGAAATCAAGCAGATTTGTAAATATTCCAGTGATATCCCGTTCTCGTTATTGCTTTATTTTTTGCTTTCCTTTATGGGAACGATGAACGGTATCCGTCAATGCTTGGCGGCGGCAATTCTTTTCCTTGCTTTTGATTGGATATTGAAGCGAAAAACAGCTCCGTATATTTTACTTGTCTTGCTTGTTTCTACAATACACACATCTGCGCTTATCTGTATTCCCTTGTATTTTATTATGTCAGGGAAGCGGCTCAATTGGGGGATATGGCTTTTTTTTGCCGCAATACTTGCGGTGTTTGCGTTTCCGACGGCAGCAGATAATATCCTTTTGCATATTCTTGAGGATAGTACTTATGAAGAGTATGTTACCAATCAGGAAAAAATGGGAGCAATGCGGCTGTTTGTGGCAGCAGTACCAACCCTTCTGGCTCTTCTATATTCCCGTTTTACGAGGATCAATCATACTCAGATCTCGCGCGTAACAAGCGTTTTGATTAACATGCAGATGCTTAGTTTTGGCTTTACATTAATGGGCCTCAAAATGCTTTATTATGCCCGCCTTTCCATGTATGTGGGCTATGCGAACATATTGCTGCTCCCTATCACAATTAAAGGCTGCTTTCGTGGTCGGGATGCAACGTGGGTCAAAATTATCTCAATTATTTTGTATGTACTCTTCTTTGCATACCAAATCTTTTCTTATGACAAGTACGGATATATGCAGTCATTCTATCTTGTGTTTTAAGGAGATTACATGAAACCATCCATTCTCATCTTCTCCCAAGCGATGGAGCTTGGGGGCGTGGAGCGCAGCCTTCTAGGCTTGCTGGATTCCATCGACTACGACCGCTACGACGTTGACCTCTTTCTGATGCGGCACAGCGGAGAACTTATGCCGTACCTGAACCCAAAAACGCAGCTCCTGCCGGAAATTCCGCAGTATGCCTCGCTGGCTGTGCCCATGGCGTCGCTCGTCAAGAGCGGACAACTGGGCGTGCTGCACGGGCGGCTGAAAGGAAAGCTTGCGGCACGGCGCTTTGATAAGCAGCATTCCAGTGACAAGCCTTCTATTGCAGCGCTGACGTATAGCCATAAGTACACGCTGAACTCTATGCCGCCGATCTCCGGCAAGACCTATGATCTTGCCATCAGCTTTCTGACGCCGCATTATTTTGCGCGGGAACGGGTGAGGGCGAAGAAATACGCGGCGTGGATCCACACGGACTACACGGCGCTGACCTTTGACCGCTCGGCGGAGCTTGCCATGTGGGAAGGCTATGATGCCATCTGCGGTGTGTCCGAGCGGGCGTCCAAGAGCTTTCAGAGCGTCTTCCCGGAGCTGGCGCAGAAGGTTCGGACGGTGGAGAACGTCCTGCCCCGGGAGCTGACGTGTAAGCAGGCGGCAATGCCTCAGACCGATATGCCTGCGGGTGAAGGAATATCCCTGCTCTCCGTTGGCCGCTTCTGCGAGGCGAAAAATTTCGACAATGTGCCGGACATCTGCCGCCGTCTGGTGGCGGACGGCCTTGACGTGAAGTGGTATCTCATCGGCTATGGCGGCGATGAGCCGCTGATTCGTCAGAAAATCGACGAGGCCGGGATGCAGGAACGTGTCATCATCCTCGGCAAAAAGGACAACCCTTATCCCTATATGCGCGTCTGCGACCTGTATGTGCAGCCCTCCCGCTACGAGGGTAAGGCCGTCACCGTGCGGGAAGCGCAGCTTCTTGGGAAGCCTGTCGTCATCACGGACTATGCTACCTCCGGCAGCCAGCTGGAGAACGGGGTGGACGGCGTGATCGTCCCCATGGACAATGCAGACTGTGCTGCCGGAATTGCCGCGCTGCTGCGCGACCCAGAGCGGATGCAGCAGCTGTCGGAGAACTGCACAAAGCGAGATTATACGAACAGCGCGGAGGTTGAAAAAATTTATGCGCTGATGGAGGATTGACCCATGATCCCAAAGATCATCCACTACTGTTGGTTTGGCCACGGTGAAAAGCCGGAGCTTGCCAAGAAGTGCATCGCCAGTTGGTGCAAGTTCTGCCCGGATTTTGAGATTCGCGAGTGGAACGAGGACAACTGCGATTATCTCGCCATGCCCTTCATGGCAGAGGCGTATGCTGCGAGAAAATACGCCTTCGTGTCCGACGTTATGCGCCTTGCCGTGCTGGAGCAGTACGGCGGCGTGTATTTCGACACCGACGTGGAGGTGCTGCGGGACATTTCGCCGCTGTTGGGTGACGAGGGCTTCATTGGATTTGAGAACGAGCAATTTGTCAACAGCGGACAGGTGATGGCAGCTGTTCCGCATCAGCCTGTCGTGCAGGCGATGATCGAAGAATATAAAAAGTTGCACTTCGCCAACGCGGACGGAAGTCTGAACGCCGTAGGCTGCCCGCATCTCAATACGGATGTGATGGAGCGCTTCGGTCTTGTGCGCAACGGGCAGGAGCAGATGGTTGCCGGGATTCATGTCTATCCGGCGGACTGGTTCAACCCGCTGGACAGCGTAACGGGCAAGCTGACAAAAACGGAGAACACCTACTCAATCCACTGGTATTCCATGAGCTGGCTACCGAAAAGAACGCAGATCAGAGCGAAACTGGGGCGAATATGGCGAAGAATGTGTAAGGAGAGCAGGAAATAGTATGAAAAAAGCGCTGCTATTAGATACTTCGATAGGCACTAGCAATGTTGGCGATAATATAATTATGGAATGTGTGGAGAAGGAACTCGCTCCGATTTTAGCCAATATGTTTGTATTCCATCTGCCCACGCATGTTCCTGCTTTTCACAGTTATGCGATTTGGCGAAACTCGTTTGCCGTTCAAAACTATGCGACCTGCGATTATAAATTTATTGGCGGCAGCAATATTCTGGCAAAAGATATGCGAACGCATTATCCGCAGTGGAATGTGAATATCTTCAACTGCAAGCCGTTGGCAAACTCGGTCTGCATCGGTGTGGGCGCAGGTGCCGGAGAACATACCGATGCTTACACAACGCATCTTTACCGCAAGATACTCAGCCATTCTTATTATCACAGTGTTCGGGATGAGCGCAGCAAACGCTATGTAGAAGATGTGCTTGGCTTGAAGGCAATCAACACCGGTTGCGTGACCATGTGGGCACTGACACCTGATTTTTGCGCACAGATACCGGCAAAAAAAGCGAACAACGTAGTTTTTACTTTGACCGCAAGAACGCAGGTAGACCCACGCGATCAGATGTTGATCGATACACTTAAACGGGAATACGACCATGTTTCCTTTTGGATACAGGGCGATAAGGATGAAGCGTATTTTCAAATGCTGTCCAATACGGATGATATTGAAATCATTTCGCCGCGCAAATCGGCTTATGAGGCTGTCCTCCTGCGCAACAATATCGAGTATGTAGGCACACGCTTGCACGGCGGTATTTACGCACTGCGGCACAAGAAGAGAGCAATTATCATTTCAATAGACGAGCGTGCACAAAGCATCAGTGCAGACACAGGCCTAATAACTATTGAAAAAGACTCGCTGGATGGATTGCCTTCACTGATAAACAAGGAATTTGAGACTAAGCTAAATATACCATTTGATGAGATTGCACGTTGGAAAGAACAATTTGAGGGATAATATATGGGCAAAATCAAACTTGAAAAGCTGTTAATATCCAAAGATCGGGTTGATTATTGGTTTACGACCACGGAAGATTTGCAGCGCTTCTTCAAGTCACCGATGCATCTCTTTATGCAGTATGACCGCTGCATAGAATGTGTCCCTGAAAGCATTCTTGTTATCCCTTTTTTGGGGAATGCTATGCAAATTGCGTGGCTTACAGATGCTGAAGTGTGCGTCGATAAAGTAGATAGCACATTTTGCCGCAGCTTGCAGCGCCTACGGGATGCATATCAAAAAATGTATCCGGATTGTCCGCTGAGTGGCACGTTGCACGCAGAGTGTGAGGACAATGATGCATCAGCCACCGAAAAAAGTGCGCAGATGTTTACTGGTGGAATGGATGCTGTCACTACCTTTATTCGCCATGCAGATGAGAAGCCTTTGCTTATTTTAGAATATGGTTTCTATCAGGAAGCTTTGGTGGGGCAAGGGGAGTACTACAAAGACGCTAAGAGCGACCGAAACTTTATTTCAGACCGCACTGCGGCGACAGAGTTTGCCCAAGAGCATGGAACGAACACCGCGTTTATTCGAGCCAACTACGGGACGTTTATCAACAGCAAAGCAATCGACAAGCAGTTTGCTGCAAAAATGGGTGATAATTTCTGGCATGGATTACATCATGCCATGGCAATTCTTGGGGCTGCTGCCCCAATTGCCTATTTAGAAGGCATCCAGACGCTGTATATTGCAAGTTCATTTTCTGTTGGAAATACATATCCTTGTGCGTCAGATCCGACGACGGACAATGAATTTCGCTTTGCTGGAACGTCTGTCATTCATGATGGTTACGAAATGACAGATCAGGATAAAGCAAGGGCGGTTGTCGCTTATCAAAAAAAAATCAATGCACCACTTCCGCTTAGAGTCTGTTCTTGGAACGATCATAACTGCTGTGCCTGCGAAAAATGCTTGCGCAGGATGCTGCAAATCAATGCAGAAGGTGGAGATCCGCGTAACTTCGGCTTTGCGTATGAGCATTCTGTACTCGATACGACCAAAGCGTACTTAGAGAAAGAAATTCAATTCTTTACGCATAAAAACATTGATAAATGGGGCCGCATTATTACTCGCATGAGTGATAACTATGACAGGCTTTTTGAAAAAGAAGTCTACGATTACCTGACAGATTTCGACTTTAAAAAAGAAAAAAAGCATGGCCTTTGGCGTTACTATCGGGAAAACTTTTTCTCTATCATTAAAAGAAAGCTGAAAGGTATCATCAAAAGAGGATAACTATGGATACGTCCCGCACATCGAATTCTCTAAAAAATATGGCCTTTGGCGTAGGAAGCCAGATGCTCAGCATCTTAATGGGCTTTTTTACCCGTTGGATGTTTATTGCATTGCTGGGGAAAGAGTATCTTGGGGTGTCAGGACTATTCACAAATGTGCTTTCACTGCTTTCCCTCGCAAACTTGGGGTTTGATACAGCTATCATCTATAGCTTATATAAACCGCTTGCAGAAGGGGATATGGTTGCTGTTAAAGGCTATATGCGCGTATATAAGCGCGTATATAGAGCGGTTGGAGCAACTGTATTTGTGCTCGGCTGTATCCTGATGCCGTTTTTACCACATCTGATCAAAGGAACGGTTACAATACCCGAGAACATATACGTCATATATTTCCTTTTCCTGACGCAGTCCGCAAGCTCCTATCTTTTTTCATATAAGCAATCCCTCCTGACGGCCAGCCAGCAGAATAGAATCAACTCCCTGTATCACTCGATTTTTATGGTGTTGAGGAATCTGGGAGAAATGGTTGTTCTTTTTTTCTTCCATGCTTATATCCCAACACTCATCTGCATTATTGCTCTTCAACTTGCTGAAAATGCATGGATTGCAAGGGTAACCGATAAGAAATTCCCATTCCTAATGGATTCCAGCACTGGGGAGATCTCCTTTGAGCAGAAACAGGCGTTGAAGGAGAACGTAAAATCGCTCTTCCTCTATAAGATAAGCGGGACGATCATCAGCAGTACGGACAATATCCTGATTTCTAAGTTCCAAGGATTGGCATCTGTTGGACTATACTCCAACTACGTCTATATTGTGGACGTAATTCGGACGTTCTTAAGCTATATTTTCTACTCGATGACGGCCAGCATCGGTAACTACAATGCTACAGAGAGCAAAGAAGCTAATGAGAAGATGTTTTACAACCTTTTCTTTGCCTCATTTTGGCTGTACGGTTTTACCGGTATTTGTCTGGGCGTATTACTGAACCCGTTCATTGCTCTGTGGATCGGTGAAGACTATTTGCTCCCGAGTTGGACGGTTTTTATTATTATAGTCAATTACTACACTGCGGGCGTTCAGTATGCTTCTACGACTTACAGAGAGGTTACAGGCCTATTTAAGGTGGGGAAATACCGTCCGCTTATTGCGGCTATGATCAACTTGGCAGTATCGATCATATTGGCCTATCCGCTTGGAATTTCCGGTATTTTGCTTGGAACTATCATCAGCAGATTGTGTGTCTATTTTTGGTATGACCCATACATTATCCATAAGACGCTGTTTGAACGGAAGCTAACATATTACTTTGCAACATACCTGCTTTATGGCCTATGCACTTTAGCTGTAGGGACACTCTGCTTTGCTATTGCCCGTAGCATTACCTTAAAGGGCCAAATTCTTGCATTTGCGATTGAGATGGGTATATGTGCACTACTTCCTAATATTTTCTTTTTTATCCTGTTTAAAAGACGTGCTGAGTTCCAGATTATTCTGGGATACATGAAGCGCATCAGTCGAAAAATCGCACGCAGAAGTTGATTAACATGCTTCACTACATCTACAGTCGTTCGTTCATCAGCGTTATCACCTTTATGGCGCTGGCGCTTACTGCTTGGGGCGCGCTGCCTGCCCGCGTGGGGGCGAGGCGCTGGCGGTGGGGGAACCTTGTGCTGGTGCTCCTGATAACCGCCGCTATCCTCTACGCAACCTTATTCAGCCGCGCCGAGGGCAGCACCGGCCTGATCCTCACCCCATTTGCCACATTTACCGCCGCACTCCAGCAACCAGAACTCTACCGTGAGATGCTGATGAACATATTTCTCTTCTTCCCGCTGGGGCTGACGCTCTCGAACGCCCTGCCGCGAAAGTGGCACCGTTGGGGCAGAATCATCCTCACAACGCTTGTCGGCTGCGCGCTCAGCGCGGGAATCGAGTATGCCCAGTACCGCTACGCGCTGGGGCTTGCGGAGACAGATGACGTGATCTGCAACACGCTGGGCGCGTTTCTCGGCGCAACGTCGCTGCTCGCCGCGCACGCCATCGAAAAACACAAAGAAAGGGCTTGGCACACGAACATGACCCTGACCGCCACGGAGAGACAATTTCTTCATATCGCCAAGGCTGCCGTTTCCGGCGGGGCGCTCCCCGCTGAAAACGTGGACTGGCCTGCCGTTTTCGCGCTGGCGGGGCAGCAGAAGCTGCTGCCGATCGTCTTCGAGGCCGTGCGCAAATCACCTGCCGCCGCGGAAAACGCGGCGCTCTTCGCCGCCGTCAAGCAGCAGGTCATCGCGCAGGTGCTGAACCAAACCGTGCGCTCGGCAGAGTTTTCTGATCTTTATCACAAACTACGTTCAGCGGGACTACACCCCATTGTGGTCAAGGGGCAGCTTTGCAGCCGACTGTATCCGCTGAAGGATCACCGCATCAGCGCGGACGACGACCTCTACATTTCCGACGCGGAGTTTATGGCCTGCCATGAGCAGCTTCTTGAGAATGGTTTGACCACCGACACGCCGACCGACGAGTTGGCCACAGCGGACGAGGTGTCCTACACAAAAAACGGCAGCCCGCTTTACATCGAGCTGCACCGGCATTTATTTGATTCTGCCGAAGATGCACATGACGAATTGAACCGCTTTTTTGCCGACCTCAACCCCGTCGAGATCGACGGTCTTCTCGCCATGCCGCCCCATGAGCATCTGTTGTACCTGATCCTGCACGCCTACAAGCACTTCGTCCGCAGCGGCATCGGGGCGCGGCAGTTTTGCGACATCGGCCTGTGGGCGCGGGCGTATCACGCGGAGATCGACTGGCAGCGCCTGCACGAGCAGTGTGAGAGCGTCCACGCGGCGACCTTTGCTGCGGCGGCGTTTCACATCGCGGGAGACTATCTCGGCATCGAATTTGACCTGCCCGCCCCGTGGGACGGTAGCATCGATGTGGAGCCGCTGCTGCATGACACCCTCTGCGGCGGCGTGTACGGCTCCAACGACCTGACGCGCCTCCATTCCTCCACCGTCACGCTGAATGCCGTAAAGGCCAGCCGCACCGGCGAGAAGAGCAGCGTCCTGCGGACGGTGTTCCCCAAGCGCGAGTATCTGGAGCGCCGCTACCCGTACCTCAGAAAGCGCCCGTACCTGCTACCGGTCGCGTGGGCGCAGCGCCTCGCACATTACGCGGGCGAGAAGAAGACCGGCGCAGACAGCAGCGCCTCCGGCTCCATCAAGCTCGCCAAGGAGCGCATTGAGCTGATGAAACGGTATGACATCATGGATTAAATTCAGACAAAAAAAGAAAACGGGCGGAAGGGATTGCTCCCTTCCGCCCGCGGCTTACC
>OLOT01001074.1_pt1 | contig 17330 bp, 19 predicted proteins | sample 1671991 | NCBI WGS metagenome assembly OLOT01 (sample SAMEA3136634, study PRJEB25190) | human gut metagenome | biome: human gut; feature: human-associated habitat; material: faeces | place: Austria | collected 2013
TAGTGTACACTAATACGGCGCGCGGTTAATATCTTCCATAATATCGATTTCATTATCATACTATTGACAAATACTTCTATTATTAATATTGGTAAACCTATTGCCAATACTACATGTTATGTTTTAGATAAATATACTCATCACCTTCTTCCAAAAGGTGTGCCTGGCAATTTATTTATTGGTGGAGATGGTGTTTGCGCTGGTTATCATAAAAGAGATGATTTAAATAAGGAAATCTTTATTAAAAATTTATATAAAAATTCCACCCCTGTCCATGATGGTGACTTGTCATTTGCTTTTTTGTAATACCACCCATTTACTTTATCATAGTTCATTACTTTGCATCCTTCATATATACATTGAGATACAAAATTAGTACAATCTCCTCCTATTGCATCATAATTATAATATTTTGGATTTCTTAAATATGCCCATTTTTTTGCATATTTTACTGAATCATCCCTTTTATACTTTTTTATTTGCATAAAAAAAGCACCCCCACTTTTATAATATTTTTTTAAAGTGGAAGTGTGATTTTCTTTATAACTTATATTTTTTATAATACTTATATTCTAATTTAAATATTCCTGCGTAATTTCAAGTTTTCCGTTACTGTCAATCTGCATGATCATATAACTAGGCTTTCTCCCCGGCTGTCTTGGATAACAAAGGCTTCCCGGATTCAATGTAATAAGCCCTTCTTCCTTTTCATAAAACGGACGATGTGTATGGCCATACATCACAATATCCGCTCCTCGCCCTCTTGCCTCCTGTTTCAACCGCGTTTCTCCCATAGATACATAATACCCGTGTCCGTGCGTTGTAAATATATGATATCCCTCTACCATGAATTCTTCTTCTCCAGGCAGATCTGAAAAAAAGTCATTATTTCCACGCACCATATGTACCGGACAATCTGCAACAGCCGGAATATAATCCTCATCCCCCTCTACATCTCCAAGATGGATCAGCATATCTAAGGGCCGTTCTTTCTCTATTACACGGTCAAAATTCTTATGAGAGCCATGTGTGTCACTTATGATCAATATTTTCATATCTATATCTTCACCCTAACTTTTATTTATGCTCCAGAATCTTACGAATCTTTCTTAGTCCCTCGCCTCTGTGGCTCAGTTCATTTTTCTTTTCCGGTGAAAGTTCTGCGCTTGTACAGCCACACTCCGGAAGGAAGAATATCGGATCATACCCAAATCCGTTTTCTCCCGCGATCTCATGGCCAATAATTCCCTCCATAGTACCTCTTACCACTTCACAGGAACCATCCGGCATGGCCGCTGCAATCGCACATACGAATCTTGCCGTACGTTTTTCATCAGGGACTCCCTCAAGACGATCCAGCAATGTCTGATTCTTAATGTCATAGGAAGTATCTTCTCCCATATAACGTGCAGAATAAATCCCCGGTTCCTTGTTCAGATAATCAATTTCAAGTCCGGAGTCATCTGCCAGAACCACTGCATTCTTATATTCTGGCATCTGATTTGCAATCTTTGCAATCTCTGTAGCTTTGATCATGGCATTTTCTTCAAAAGTTGCCCCGTCTTCTACTACATCAGCCTTAATCCCCGCTTCTTTCTGTGACAGGATCTCTGCTCCCAGATCACTCAGGATTGCACGGATCTCTATCATTTTATGTTCATTTCCCGTCGCAAATATAATTTTTTCCATCTTATCTTTTCTCCTGTTTTTCTCCCGGACGCTTTGCCTTAGGTGGTTTTGGTCCCAGGAACTGGTAAAAATATGTCTTCAACATTCCATTGTAAATTTTCCGGTTACGATCTGCTTTTCGTCCGAAATAGCGTTCTGCATCCTCATAAGAAGTAATCATGTATGCTGACCATGAATCCAGATTTTTAAAACTCTCGCCAAATGTTTTATATAATGCCGGCAGGTCTTTCTTATCTTCCAGCCTCTCCCCATATGGCGGGTTCGTAATAATAAATCCATATTTCTTCGGGTGGCTCAAATCTTTTACATCTCTTTCCTGAAAATGTATCAGATGATCTACTCCTGCTTCTCTTGCATTGCGTCTTGCAATCTTAATTACAGAACCATCTGCATCATACCCTTGAATGTCAACTTCTATGTCATCATCGATCAGTTCATTTGCCTCATTCACCGTATCATACCAAAGCTTCTTTGGAATCAGATTCGTCCATTCTTCCGCTGTAAATGACCGGTTCATTCCGGGTGCGATATTTGCTGCGATCATCGCTGCTTCTATAGGAAATGTTCCACTTCCGCAAAACGGATCTACAAGAATCCTGTCTTTGTGCCATGGCGTCAGCATGATCAGTGCCGCTGCAAGTGTCTCTGTGATCGGAGCTTTTCCCGCAACTTCACGATACCCTCTCTTATGCAGTGATACTCCCGATGTATCGATACCGACCGTTACCACATCTTTTTTCAGAAAAACTCTTACCGGATAAGCCGCACCGTCTTCTTCAAACCACTCTACATGATATTTCTGTTGAAGTCTTCTTGCCATTGCCTTTTTCATTACTGACTGGATATCCGATGGACTGAATAATTTACTTTTTACAGATGCTGCTTTCGCAATCCAGAATTTTCCATTTTCCGGTATATAATTTTCCCAGTCGAGTGCCTTTGTATTCTCAAATAATTCTTCATAACTGGTAGCCTTAAAGCTTCCTACTTTTAAGAGCACCCTTTCTGCAGTTCTCAGGAATATATTAGCACGGCAGATTGCTTCCGCATCTCCCCAAAACCCAACTCTTCCATCTTCTACTTCTGAGATATCATATCCCAGATCCAGTATCTCTCTTTTTAATACTGCTTCCAATCCAAAATGACAGGGAGCGATCAATTCCATTTTTTTCATCTATTTCTCCATATAATAAATATTAATTTCTACTTCTTTATCTTACTGACAAGTAATAGTTTTTGTCAATATGTTTTGCTATATCGTATGTAAACCCCAAAACAGGACGTGCGTTTGCACGTCCTGTCCGGAAAACTTTTTCCTAATACTGACTGTTTTCATTTCCGTAATTATAAGAATTCTTGTCTTTCGCATCTTTATCATATGCGTTTTTGTTCGATGCATTCTTATCGTATGCATTTTTTCCATATGAATTCTTATTTGATGTGTTTCTGGATGCATTTTTGTTTGATGTGTTCTTGTCTGATGCGTTATGACAGTTTTCTGATGAGTTGTAATTTTTAGCCATTTTGAATTCCTCCTAATCATTTTTGCTACGAGATTAGTATGTCCTGTCATTCACTGATTATACATCCGGCGATATATTAAGAATTTTTTAATATTTTTCTTGATTTTTACATTTTACTATATTATACTGTTGTTGTAGAAAGAATACTTTCTACAACCCCTTATTAATTATTTATACTCCCCTCAAAAGACCGATGGCTCCCCCATCGGTCTTTTATTTTTGCATATATCAAATTTTCAAAAAATCAACGAGTCTTTCCGCTCTCTCACCTTCTGGAATCCTTCACCAGCTTTAAGATCAGACACAGGATCAACAGCGGAATAAATATCGGTGCCAGAATACTGATGATTCCTCCAATTACAGCCACAACTAATACGATAACACCAATGATTCCAAGAAGAAGCACCAGTTTCTTCCACCATGTATCAAGTCCGAAGACATGCACTCCTCTGTGTCCTGATTCCTCGTCATAGCCCTGTTCATACGTCTGGCTTCTCTGTCTTTCCGGCTCATAGCTGTCATATGTTTCCCCCGTATTTCCCTTGATTTCTTCCGAGGTAATGATATTCTTCGCAATTGCCCATGGATCGCCAAGCTCTTCTATTACTTCTGACTCTTTTCTGCCTTTTCGCACTTCTTCTGTAATATAATCATTATAATAATCCACATTATCCCGAATTACATTTCCCGAAAGGTCATTCGCAAGCGCTTTTTTTAATTTATCTAAAAATTCCCGTTTTGTCATGATTGCCCTCCTTACAGGATTTTACATACTTTGGTATAAAAAACCCTGAACTTAGAATATCACAATCATGTGTCCATTCCAAGTCCAGGGTTCTTAAATTTTTCTAATGTATTTCTAAAATATTTTCTTCGTCTAACAGATAATCTTCCATCTCTGATTATACTTCAAAGATAAGATCTCCATAAGAAGGCATTGGCCATGCTTCTTTGTCAACGATCATCTCCAGTGTGTCAACCGGAGTACGGAGTGCTTCCATTGCAGGTACAACATCGAAGTGATAGAATCTTGCCTGATCTTCTCCCTCTTCCATAGCTGCTGCCTGATCTGTTACAACCTTCAGTGCTTCCAACGCTTTCTTAGACTCTGCTAATAATCCGGATACTTCTGTCAGAAGTTCTGCCTGAACAGATGCATCTGCGCCGGCTTCTTTTACTGCAACTACTGTATCTGCAAGTTCTTTCGTATATTTAATAATTGCAGGAATAATCTGTTTGCTTGCCATATCGATCATAGTACGTGCTTCAATATTGATTGCCTTTGCATAGCTTTCAAATTTGATCTCTGCACGGGATTCCAGCTCAGCTTTTGTAAATACTTTGAATTTTTCAAACATATTGATAGCCTTGTCTGTAGTCAGGGCAGGTATTGCTTCTACCATAGATCTGATATTTGGAAGTCCACGTCTTTCAGCTTCCTCTACCCATGCATCTGAGTATCCATTACCGTCGAATACCACTCTCTGATGCTCTGTCGCATATTTCTTGATCAGGTCATGAACTGCTTCATCAAAGTTATCTGCTTTTTCAAGGACATCACAAGCCTCTGAGAATGCTTCTGCAACGATTGTATTCAGTACTACGTTTGGTCCTGCGATTGAATCACGGGAACCTACCATACGGAATTCGAATTTGTTACCTGTGAATGCAAATGGTGATGTTCTGTTACGGTCTGTTGCATCTTTTGCAAGATCCGGAAGTGTGTCAACTCCTGTCTGAAGTTTTCCACCTTTCAGACTGTGTGTAGCTTCTCCTGTACTGATCAGCTGTTCCAGCACATCTTCTAACTGTTCTCCAAGGAATACAGAAATGATTGCCGGTGGTGCCTCATTGGCTCCAAGTCTGTGATCATTTCCCGGGTCTGCAGCAGATTCACGAAGAAGATCTGCATGTGTATCTACAGCTTTCAGGATACATGTAAGTACCAGTAAGAACTGAATATTTTCATGAGGAGTTTTTCCTGGCTCTAACAGATTCTTTCCGTCGTCTGTTGTAAGAGACCAGTTATCATGTTTACCAGAACCATTGACTCCTGCAAATGGTTTCTCATGAAGTAAGCACTTCATACCATGCTGGCATGCAACTCTCTTCAGAGTCTGCATTACGATATGGTTATGATCCAGTGCTACGTTACACTCTGCATAGATTGGTGCAAGTTCATGCTGAGCAGGTGCAACTTCGTTGTGCTGTGTCTTAGATGTTACACCAACTTTCCAGAGTTCTTCGTTAACATCTTTCATGAATCCTGCGATTCTCTGGCGGATGGTTCCGAAGTAGTGGTCATCTAATTCCTGTCCTTTTGGAGGCATTGCTCCGAACAGTGTACGTCCTGTATAGATCAAGTCTTTTCTCTGTAAGAATTTATCTGCATCTACAAGAAAATATTCCTGCTCTGGTCCTACAGAAGGAGTTACTTTCTTAGATGTTGTATTTCCAAACAATCTTAACAGTCTCAGCGACTGCTCATTGATTGCCTGCATAGAACGAAGAAGTGGAGTTTTCTGATCAAGTGCCTCTCCTTTGTATGAACAGAATGCTGTCGGGATACAAAGTGTTGCGCCTGCTGCATCATGTCTTACGAATGCTGGTGATGTACAATCCCATGCTGTATATCCTCTTGCTTCGAATGTTGCACGAAGTCCGCCTGATGGGAATGAAGATGCATCCGGCTCACCTTTGATCAGTTCTTTTCCTGAAAAGCTCATCAGTACTTTTCCATTTGGAAGTGGTGCTGAAATAAATGAATCATGTTTTTCAGCAGTTACACCTGTCAGAGGCTGAAACCAGTGAGTATAATGTGTAGCCCCTTTCTCAATTGCCCATTCTTTCATCTCATGTGCAATTACATCTGCTGTAGCAAGGTCTAATTCCTTACCTTCTTCAATTGTTTTCTTCAGATCCTTATAGACTTTCTTTGGAAGACGTTCCTGCATTACAGTATCATTGAATACGTCTTCGCCAAATATCTTGGCTACGTTAATTGCTTCACTCATGTCTCCTCGTTTCCTTTCTCATTGTTATTTATAGTATAAGTTTCACACTATGGTATACATAAAATCTGTTGTATGTACTTTCTGTGCATACCATGATATGAAAAAAGGCACTCCAACTTCCGTTGGAACGCCTTTGTTCTTCCTATGCCAGTTAGTATAACTCAACCAGTCAAAAAAGGCAAGTGAAAATTTTTAATTATTCAGCTTTTCCTACTGAACCAAATAATTCCATCTTCTCTTTAACTGTTGCCTGGATAGCTTCAGCACCTGGTTTCAGGAGTTTACGAGGATCGTATCCTTTTCCTTCCAGATCTTTTCCTGCTTCAATATATTTACGTGTAGCATCAGCGAATGACAGCTGGCACTCTGTATTAACATTAATCTTAGCAACTCCGAGACTGATTGCTTTCTTAATCATATCGTCCGGAATTCCTGTACCACCGTGAAGAACTAATGGCATTTTTCCTGTCAGCTGCTGAACAGCATCCAGAGTCTCAAAGCTTAATCCTTCCCAGTTAGCCGGGTATTTTCCATGAATATTACCGATACCAGCTGCAAGCATGTCAACACCGAGATCAGCAATCATCTTACACTCGTTAGGATCAGCACATTCACCTTTACCGATAACTCCGTCTTCTTCTCCACCAATAGATCCTACTTCGGCTTCGATAGACATTCCTTTTTCTCTGCAGATAGCGATAAGTTCTCTTGTCTTCTCTACGTTCTCTTCAATTGGATATTTAGATCCGTCGAACATGATTGAAGAAAATCCTGCATCAATACATTTTTTACATCCTTCGTATGTTCCGTGGTCAAGGTGTAATGCTACAGGAACTGTGATGTTAAGTTCTTCCATCATAGCTTTAACCATAGCTGCTACAGTCTTGAATCCTGTCATGTATTTTCCAGCCCCCTCAGATACACCTAAGATAACTGGTGACTTTAACTCTTCTGCTGTAAGGAGAATAGATTTTGTCCACTCTAAGTTGTTGATGTTAAACTGTCCTACTGCGTAATGACCTTCTACTGCCTTATCGAGCATTTCTTTTGCTGATACTAACATATGTTATTCCTCCAATTCTTGATGCCATAAGTATTACTACTTTCACTATGACAAATTTGTTTCACTTGCATTATATATCATAACTTCTAAAAAAACAAGAAACTTATCCGGCCAATTATGAAAACGGCAAGATATATCAAGATAACAATGTATCCTGCCCTGTCTTCTTTTTTATATGTCAACGGATACATTCTTGAAGTTTCTGTGCTTCCGGTATATCCCCGCGCTTCCATCGCCATAGCCAGATCCGATGATCTCCTGACCGTCATCAGAAACAGCGGAAACAATAACGTCATAACCCCTTTACATTTTTCGACAACATTTCCCTCTTCAAACCTTGCACCTCTTGCCGCCTGTGCATCCATCAACACATTTAACTCTTCCAGCATAATCGGGATAAAACGAAATGCTATCATCACGATCACTGCCATCTCATGTACCGGGACTCCAATCTTCCCCAATCCCGAAAAAGCCTTCTCCAGACCATCTGCCAGTTCTTTCGGCGTTGAAGTGTAAGAAAGCAGAGACGCACCTGTGATCATCAAAGCTATCCTTGCTGTCATCTGCACTGCTTTCCATATTCCCTGTTTTGTTATGGTAAATATCCAAACAGATGCGACCGCATCTCCCGGTGTATACAGCATACGGAACAGAAAAGTAAAGCAAAGCAGAACAAGAATTCCTCTTAATCCTTTTAACAAATATCCCACTGGAACTCTTGCAAGCCTATAAAGAACCAGCATTACAATCAGACATCCGAGATACCACCAGACATTTTTTACAAGAAATAAAGAAATAATATAAACCAGAACTCCCATCAGTTTTGTTCTCGGATCCATCCGGTGAATCACAGATTCCGAATCATAATATCTTCCAATCGTAATATCCCGAATCATCTTTCCTTCTCTCCTTTAAATATTCTCACCAGCATCTCTTCAGCATCCGCTACATTGATTGCCGGCCTCGGCAAAGGCAGACCTTCCTGTATCAGCGAATATGTCAAATGCGTAATCTGCGGGATTCCTATATGCATTTCTTCTAACTCTTCCACTCTTCCATATACTTCTTCCGGAATGCCATCTATTGCGATCTTTCCTTCATGCATCACCCATACCCGATTAGCAAATTGAGCTACATCTTCCATATGGTGCGAAACCAATACAATTGCATTATTTCGTTCTTTCCTTATCCTGCACAACAACTCGAATATTTCATTTTTTGTTTCAGGATCAAGTCCTGCTGCCGGTTCATCTAACACCAATATCTCCGGCTGCATCGCCAGTACTCCCGCAATCGCAACGCATCGTTTCTGACCTCCCGAAAGTTCCATCGGACTCAAATGATAATACTCTTTTGAGATTCCGACAAGCTCCAGACTTTCTACTGCAGACTTTTCAGCCTCTTCTTCACTCATTCCAAGATTCAGCGGCCCATACATAACATCTTTCAGAATCGTCCTGCCAAATAATTGCTGCTCCGGATACTGAAATACAAGACCAACTTCTTTTCTTAATTTTGAAATCGGATATTTTTTACTATATATATTTTCCCCATTGAAAAAGATCTCTCCCGATTCCGCCTTCAGCAGACCATTCAGATGCTTGATCAATGTTGTCTTTCCCGACCCGGATGTACCAATCAGTCCTATAAAATCATGTTCTCTAATCTCAAATGAGACATCTTTCAAAACATCTATCTTCCCTTTTGCCGAATCTGAATAAGAAAATGTGATATGTTTACCTTGCAGCATCCTTTTTGCCTCCACATTTACTTCTGTATAATTTCACGATTTTTTCGATCATTTCCTGTTCCTGTAAAACCGGACCCTCTAATCCAATTTGCTGTTTTTCTAATCTCATTCCCAACTCTACAACCGGCGGAATATCCATTTTTGCCTTTTTTAACAATTCGTAATCCGCAAATATTTTCTTCGGAATGTCATCCCCGATGATTTTCCCATCCTTCATCAATACAATACGGTCTGCATCTACTACTTCATCCGTGTGATGCGTAATCAGAATAATCGTCATTCCTTCTTTTCGATTCAATTCTTTTACGATATTTATTACTTCTTTTCTTGAATCCGGATCAAGCATAGCTGTCGGTTCATCTAACACCAGACATGCCGGAAGTCCTGCCAGCGCATCGGCCGTTGCCAGTCTCTGTTTTTGTCCGCCGGATAATATGGAAGGTGACGCCTTTCTCCGATCCCACAGCTTCACTTTTCGCAAAACAGTTTCTACAATTTTTCTTATTTTTTCCGGTTCTATATTTTTGTTTTCCGGACCAAATGCAACATCTTCTTCTACACTCGTCCCAATGATCTGGTTATCCGGATTCTGAAATACCATGCCAACCTGACTTCTGATTTCCCAGAGCCTTTCTTTTGCATGTGTATCTTTCCCGTCAATCCATACCGTTCCTTCATTCGGAAGCAGCAGTACATTTAAATGCTTTGCCAATGTAGACTTTCCGGAACCATTCGGTCCTAAAATTGCCACAAACTGACCAGACGGAATATCTAATGATATTCCGTCCAATACTGTCTTCTCACTTTTTGTATTTTCATCTTTCCATATCGTATACTTATGTACCAGATTTTCAATCTTTATCATATGAGATTTATGCCTCTTTCTTAAAATTATCCATGAATCTCATCGGCATCGCCTTAATGAGCAGGCATCCAATAATACATGTTCCGATCTTATCGATTAAGTTTGATGCAACATTTCTAAGGAATGAAGCCTGGAAAATTGTTTTTCCGCCCTGTACCAGTGACATTACCAGCATATCAGATACAGATCCATTCAGACCACCATATACATAGATTCCGATTGGTGTTCCAATTGCCGGGCAGATAAAGCTAAGCGCAATACCTGTAATCACTGCAGGTACGATTCCAAATTTCCATTTTTTTGCCACAAGACCTACGATCAGACCGACTGCCATATTTACCAGACAGAATGGGATATCTGACACACTGTAGATCAGCCCCGTAATAATATTACTCAATGCTCCTACAATGATTCCCGGTACCGGACCAAGAATTGCTGCGGAAAGCACAGTTCCCAGTGTATCCAGATATAACGGGATTCCAAGTGCCGATGTGATAATTCCAAGCACGATGTTCATTGCTACTGCAACACCGCAAAAAGTTGTTACATAGACTTTTCTGTTTTTCATTTTGTTCTCCTCTTTTCTCTCTAACCTTTAGTTGTTCAGCAGTTGCACTGCTTCTTTCATCGTCACAATAGGAATTTCCATATTTCTTTTTTGAAGTTCTTTTTCCAGTACTTCCATATACACACCCGGATTTTCTGTCATTTTCAGAGATTTCTGAATGTCCTGTATTCTTTTTTCATCCGTACCAATCTCACCTTTCCATTCTCCTTCACAGGTTAGATGATATCCACAGTTCGGACTGCCCTCTACAGAAACAATCCCCAGAACATGGAATTTTTCCACATGTTGTGCGTATTCCTGCAACTGAAGCAGAACCGGTTCAAGAATTTTACGGCATTGTTCCATGTAAAATGGATGTTGAAACTGGTTCTTCACATGTCCCCATCTCTGAGATCCATACATAATAAATTCCGGACAAGGCAATTGAAGCAGCTGTACATCTTTTTTCAAAATAAGCTGCATCAGTTCTTCACGGATTTTATATTCTTCAGCCAACTCAGCTTCATCCTGTTCTACTTTTGCCGCATTATTCAAAATACAATGAGATACTATCAAAAGATTTTTCATAATTCCTATTCCTTTCTGACTGCTTCAATAGTAGCATTTATTGTCTGTTTGTTGAAATTGTTTTTCTTTATATAAAGGGTATATTATAGATTTCATCTATAATATTAATAAATAAATTTTATTAGATTTGCTTCGAGTATTTTAGTGATATACCGAGAACTTATCCTCAGCCTTTTCTCTTACATACTTAGATTAAAAAGAAAAAAAGATCTACAGAACATTCTGCAGATCTTCATCAGTGACTCCGAGGGGAATCGAACCCCTGATTCCAGCGTGAGAGGCTAGCGTCTTGACCGCTTGACCACGGAGCCATTTGTTTGGTACTTGCCTAGTATAGCAAGGATTTTGCAAAAAGGCAAGTACTTTTTTTAATTTTTTTAAATTTTTTGGATTTTTCTACAATTCATGGATTTTTAGTCTTCTTCATGCGTTCCCGGAACCATGATCTGAAGCTCTTTATTCAAGTTCTCAATCACAACCTCATCATGTTCACCGCCGAATTCCCCATCCAGTGTCCACGGAATCTCCTCAATCGATTCAAACATGATCCGTCCGCTCTTGAACGTATACATATATTTGGAATCCATCTGCTGAATCATCAGTGCAGCAATGATCTCCTGTAATTCGATCGGATTCTTTGGTGTCTTGATCAATGTTACTTCAAACACGCCATCATCAAACCCCACCTGTTTTCCGACCAGATTACGGAATCCGCCGACTGATCTGGAATTCGTAACCATACCATATACGAATTCATCTTCGATCACTTCATCATCATGTGTTACTTTCACTTTGTAAGAAGGAATGTTGAACAGACGCTTCGCCCCTTCCAGAACATACGCCAAATGTCCCAATACATTTTTCATTGACTGTTTGGTCTGGTACGATACATCCGTAAAAAGTCCAAATGCCGCAATATACACAAAAATATCATCATTAAATCTTCCTGCGTCGCAGGAAAATACCTCTCCATTCACAGCATTATCTGCCGCTTCCAGCAAACCTCTCGGGATGTGAAGACTGCTTGCAAAGTCATTCGTTGTTCCGGTCGGGATATAGCCGATCGGATCCCTCTTATTCCTGTCTCGCTTCATCATACCGGTCACAACTTCATCAAGCGTTCCGTCTCCTCCGCTGCACACGACCAGATCATATTCGTTTGAGTCATATTTTTTAATCTTTTTATAGGCATCACGGTATGCCTGCGTCGGATATGCTACAACCTCATATCCCGCTTTCACAAAGATATCAATAACATCTGCAAGTTTCGGTTTTAAAAGTTCTTTTCCTGCATGTGGATTATAGATAAAAAGCAAACGCTTCATAAACATGCCTCCTCCTTATCTTTTTTAATAACGAAGAGGCTATTGCAACTCCCATCACAACGGCCCCTTTATTTTACATATCGTTTCTATATTATTCTCCCGTATTACTTCTGTGCTCCAAGAAATGTTGCCACACCACTTACGGCTGCATCTTCATCCTGGCCATCTGCTACGATCGTAACATCCTCACCTTTCTGAAGTTTCAGGCTCATCATCCCCATAATACTTTTTGCGTTAATCTTTTTGCTTCCCATCAGAATGTATACCTGGCTCGCGTACTGGCTTGCTTCCTGTACAAGATGAGCCACCGGACGGTCTTCCATGTCCATATTGTTTTGAATGGTAACAGGCTTTCTAATCATAACGACTTGCTCCTCCTTGCTGTTCCCTTAACCCTTGTGCTATTTCACTTAACTTCCTGAGTCGATGATTAACCCCTGATTTACCAAGCGGGCTTGCCATCAGTTGACCCAGTTCTTTCAAAGCTGCTTCCGGATACGCCAGACGCGTAAGGGCAACGTCTCTTAATCCCTCCGGCAGCTTATCAAAACCGATCTGATCTCTGATATATGTAATATCCTCCATCTGCCTTACTGCAGCAGATACGGTTTTATTAATATTAGCCGTCTCACAATTTACTTTACGGTTCACTGAATTGCGCATCTCTTTCACAATACGTACATTCTCCAGTTCCATCAGAGCCACATGTGCTTCCATCACATTCAGTATATCTACAATCTGTGACCCTTCTTTCAGATATACCACATATGTTCTTTTACGCTGAACAATCTTGGCATCCACGCCAAAACTGTTCATCATCTCTTTCAAATGTTCTGCCTGATTCTCATCATTGCAGACAATTTCAAAATGATAGGACTTACTTGGATCACTCATAGACCCCGATGCAATAAATGCCCCTCTTATATATGCCCTTTTACAGCAGACTGCCTGCACGATCGTATCACGTATCGCCAGCAATTCTTCACCTTTTGCGTAAATATAATAGCTGTAGTTATCCTTTCCCGTATTTCTGCGGACTACGACATCAGTTTTTATATTAAACGTTTTTACCAATAATGTAAAGCATTTTCTCGCAACTCCAAGATTTTCCGTATGCACCTTAAGGCAGCATACGCCTCCGTGTCCCACCTTAAATTCTCCCGCCATGTGAACAATTGCCGATAATTCCGCAATATCACAATGTCTCGCACGGGCATAATGCTCTAACAATTCTTCTTTAACTTTTCCAGAAAATGACATCTGATCTTCTACCTCGCTTTGGTAATAGCATCCTTTCCTATATCTCGGTGTTCTATCCGGATACCATAATTATCATTCTTCTGAAGCGCCTCGTACAGCTCATTCGCGAGCGTAACCGAGCGGTGTTTTCCTCCTGTACATCCGATGCCGATCACAAGCTGTGTCTTTCCTTCCTGTACATAATTAGGAATCAGAAATTCTATCATATCCGTCAATTTTGCAAGGAACTCCCTTGCTTTGTCATTATTCATAACATATTCTCTAACTTCTCTGTCATTACCACTCTTTGGACGAAGTTCATCTATGTAATAAGGATTAGGAAGAAATCTTACATCAAATACCAGATCTGCATCTGCCGGGATTCCATATTTGAACCCAAACGACAGCACAGATATATACAGATTCTTATATTCCTTATTTTCCACAAAAATCTTCGACAGCTCTGCACGCAGTTCTCTGGTCAGCATATGACTGCTGTCAATCAGATAATCTGCCCGTTCTCTTAAGAACTTCAGGCGTTTTCTCTCTTCCCTGATTCCTTCTTCCACCCTGCCGCCTTTTCCGGACAACGGATGAAAACGTCTCGTTTCTTTATATCTTTTGATCAGAACATCATCACTGGATTCCAGATAAAGGATCTCAAATCTGGTTCCTGACTGGTCCAGATCTTTTAAAATCTTTTCAAGTTCAGAAAAATTCTGTCCGCTTCGAATGTCAACTCCAAGTGCCGCTTTATTAATCTCTGTGCCCGGAACACTTAACAGCTCCGCCATCTTCGGTATCAACGGCACCGGCAGATTATCTACACAGAAATATCCCATATCTTCCAGCATCTTAAGTGCTGTACTTTTTCCAGCTCCGGACATTCCGGTAACAATCACACATCTCATCTTAGAATTCTCCCAGTCTCTTTACTTCCGGCTGAAGCCGTACTCCAAACTCTTCATATACCTTATCAGACACCTGGTTCATCAGATTCATCACATCTGATGCTGTAGCCTGATCTTTATTGATCACAAATCCACAATGCTTTTCAGACACCTGTGCTCCTCCTACCTGGAAACCACGAAGCCCTGCATCCTGGATCAGTTTTCCTGCAAAATACCCTTCCGGACGCTTGAATGTACTTCCTGCACTTGGATACTCCAGTGGCTGCTTTGTCACACGTCTTTCCTTCAGATCATCCATCACTGCCTGGATCTTTTCTTTCTCGCCTTTTTGAAGTTCGAGCACTGCCTCTAATACGATATATCCTTTTTTCGCGATCACACTGGTACGGTATCCCAGTTCCAGTTCTTCTTTGGCAAGCGTCTTCACTTCTCCTTTATCTGTCAGTACTGTTACAGACTTAAGGACGTCTTTCATCTCTCCACCGTACGCTCCTGCATTCATTACACAGGCTCCGCCGAGCGTTCCTGGAATTCCTGCCGCGAATTCAAATCCGGTAAGTTCTGCATCCAACGCTCTCTTTGCGATCATCGAAAGCAGTGCACCAGCCTGTGCATGGATCTGTGCACCTTCCACTTTTACCTGATTCATCTGCTTATAGATCTGGATAATCACGCCCTCATATCCTTTATCCGATACCAGAAGATTGCTTCCATTTCCCACTATATAATAAGGAACTTTTTCCTGTGTACATGCTTCTATCACCTTCGCAACTTCTTCTGCTGTCTGCGGTGTCACAAAATAATCTGCCGGACCTCCCACACGAAATGTCGTGTGACTTTTCATCGGTTCGTCTTTTTTTACCTGTTCCTCTTTTAAAATACTTAATAATTTCTTTCCTAATTCCTGATTCATTCTCATCTCCACCCTTTTCATCAGCAGGTTGCTTTTTTCCAACCATTATTATATCATACAGAATTTTCAGTCCAAAAAATTCCCACCCTCAAACAATAACTACATCTTACACTAAACGTATCGCAAATTCAACGTACACTTGCAAATTTGGCGTAAATGCTGTATATTAATGCCAAGTATTTATTTTTTAAAGGAGTGGATTTTACAATTGGACACGAGTGTCGCGATACAGCTCATTATTCTATTGATTTTACTGATACTTTCAGGATTTTTTTCATCTGCGGAGACAGCTCTTACGACGGTCAACCGGATGCGTATCCGTGGTCTTGCCGACGAGGGAAATAAAAAAGCGAAGACCGTCATGCACATCACAGATGACACCAGTAAAATGTTAAGTGCGATCCTGATCGGTAATAATGTGGTGAATCTTTCCGCCGCTTCCCTTACCACAACCCTTGCTTACAACCTTGGCGGTTCTATGGTAGCAGTGGCAAGTGCTGTTTTATCTGTACTTATTATTATCTTTGGGGAGATCACACCAAAGACGATGGCTACACTGCATGCAGAGAAGATGTCTCTTCGTTATGCTCCGGTCATCAATCTGTACATCAAGGTCATGACACCATTTGTATTTATTATCAACAAGCTTTCTGATATCATTCTGCGTGTCCTCCACATTGATCCAAATGCGAAGAATAACCAGATGACAGAATCTGAGCTTCGTACGATCGTGGACGTCAGCCATGAAAGCGGTGTCATCGAATCCGATGAAAAAGAGATGATCTATAACGTGTTCGATCTCGGCGACGCAAAAGCGAAAGATGTCATGGTACCGAGAGTCCATGTTACATTCGCCGATGTAAATGCTACTTACGAAGAATTGATCGACATTTTCCGCGAGGACAAATTCACACGTCTTCCGATTTTTGAAGATACAACAGACAACGTTATCGGTACGATCAATATGAAAGACCTTCTCTTATATGATAAGGAAAAAGAGTTTCATATCCGCGACTTTATGCGTGAGGCCTATTTCACTTACGAATACAAGAACATTTCCGAATTACTTGTGGAGATGCGTCAGGCTTCTTTTAACATTGCCATCGTTCTGGATGAATACGGTGAGACTTCCGGTCTGATCACACTGGAGGATATTCTGGAAGAGATTGTCGGAGAAATTCATGATGAATATGATGAGAATGAAGAAGACTTCATAAAGCAGATCGGAGAGCGGGAATACATCGTAGAAGGCTCCACGAATCTGGATGACTTAAACGACAGGCTCGATCTTGACCTGACCTCAGAAGAGTACGATTCCGTCGGTGGATTCATTATCGAGCATCTGGACCGTCTTCCTGAGATCGGCGACGGCGTCACCACCGAAGACGGCATCCATCTGGTTGTAGAAAAATTAGATAAAAACAGAATCGAAAGCGTACATTTATATCTGCCGGAACCGAAACTGGAAGATGAAGAAGGAGACGAGGATTAACCCCGTCTCCTTTTTCATATCTCATTATTCTTCGTCTTTTACCTCTTCTCCGGCAAGTTTCAGAATATCTTCGATCTCATCCTCGCTGATTCCAAGTCTGTCTGCAACTTCATCCACGCTGACTTTACGTCCGTATTCTTCTTTCATACTCTTGATCGTCTCATCAAGTTCTGTAACTTTCTCAACCATCTTGTGATCTCTTCTTTTCACCTCTGTCTGCGACTCCAGGGAAGCCATCATTCCGGCACGCACCTGCTCCAGAATCTCTTCTTCGTCTTTTTCCTTCGGAATCTCTTTCAATGCGACCATCAATGCTATATTTCCCTCCTGGATCATGTCACCGACCTTTTTAAACGGATACCAGAGCCCGTTTTCTTCCGCATCCTGATAGCGCACATCTGCCACCTCGAG
>OLOT01001075.1_pt1 | contig 17318 bp, 18 predicted proteins | sample 1671991 | NCBI WGS metagenome assembly OLOT01 (sample SAMEA3136634, study PRJEB25190) | human gut metagenome | biome: human gut; feature: human-associated habitat; material: faeces | place: Austria | collected 2013
CTTCACTAACCATGACAAAATCATGATTAAGAAGTCACTTAGAGCATATATCACCACAGACATTGCACTGCAAGCAATCTGCGATCGGCTTACCGCCGACCTGAATGACCTCCGTTTCAATCCCCTCTGCACGGAATACCTTTTCCATCTCTTCAATCGCTGCCATGGTGGTTCCGTGGAGGTGGCTGCTTCCATTTACAAACATAACCTTCATGCGATAAAATCTCCCTTCTATTGCTCTGTGCCTGCGCAGGCAGAAATTTATTGTTCCGGTTGGTTCACATTGACAACCCTGACGCTCTTCGGCAGGCTTTCCTGCACGAACGCTTCCGTCAGGATCACTCCGCCCTCGAAACCTGCGAAGGTCACGGCGTACACTTTCCCGAATTTGGAAGACGTCGCCAGGAAATAGCGGTTTGCGAGCTGCGTATTTTTCACCGCAGTCTGCTTGACAATCGCTTCCCTCGCGTCCGGCGTCGTAAAGCCGCCGTTTTGTTCTACGCCGTTCGTCCCGAAAAATCCCTTGCTGAAATGGTATTTCTGGAGATTCACAACTGCTTCCGCGCCAACGATCGCATCCGTTGAGCTTTTTGGCTCCCCTCCGATCAAAATCACATGGAAGCCCTTGTCCGCGAGCCGCTTTGCATGGGACAGCGCGTTCGTCACATAGGTTGCCTGTGCTTCGCGGATATATTCGATCATCCAGCCAGTCGACGTTCCGGCGTCCAGATAAACGCAGTCATCCCGCTCAATCAGCGACGCGGCATAACGCGCGATCGCCTGTTTTTCTGCAATCTGGAGATCTTTTTTCTGCACCATCGAAAGTTCTTTGTTGACAATCTGGGCTGTACGCAGTGCAATTGCCCCGCCGAACACCTTTGTCAGCCTGCCCTCCTGATCGAGCGCAATGATATCACGCCGGATCGTCGATTCCGAACTGTGGAGAATTTCCTTCAGCTCCGCTACTGTGATGCTCTCCCGCTCATATACCAGCCGTACAATTTCTTCCTGACGTTTTTCTGTTAACATAATATCTCCATTTTGATCACGTTTGTGTACGCGGGCTGACCGCGCCGTTTTCACACCATCGTAGGATCCCCGGTGCTTCTATGTTAGCATACAGCATCATGTGATGTCCATCCAATGTGACGTCTTCCTTTCCTTTGAGCGTAAAAAGCTATTCTTTTTTATCCATCGGAACCGTTTCAGGCAACTTTCTTTTTCAGTAATCCAAGGAGTGCGGTTGATACAATCGTTCCGATCACGAGCGCTACCAGATACATCATCGCGTTTCCAACAACCGGGAATACAAAGATTCCGCCGTGGGGCGCCATCAAAGTACATTGAAATACCTCGGAGAGTGCGCCGGAAATTCCTGCGCCGATGATGCAGGCAGGCAGTACATGAAGCGGATCGGACGCTGCATACGGGATTGCGCCCTCTGTGATAAATGCCAGACCCATAATGAAGTTGACCGGACCGGACTGTCTTTCTTCTTTTGTAAACTTATCTTTAAAAAGTAAGGTAGCAAGGGCGATTGCACAGGGAGGAACCATTCCGCCGATCATAACTGCTGCTATAATATCGTAGTTGCCTGCCGCAATCGAAGCGGTTCCAAATACATATGCCGCTTTGTTGAACGGTCCGCCCATATCAACAGACATCATACCGCCCAGGATAAAGCCGAGCAGGATCTTGCTGGAGCCGCTCATATTGGCAAGTCCGGAATTCTCATAACTCCTCCGTTCTTAAACCGCTTATCCTGCGGAATGTATTGTTTTCAACAATGCTTCGACTTCAGCCCGGGTCGCAAGCTGTTCGGAAAATGCGCTCGCGCTTCCGGATGCAATCCCCATGTGGAATGCATATTCGTAATCCTTTTTTTCAAGGTATCCTGCGATAAAGCCCGCTACCATCGAGTCTCCTGCGCCAACCGCGTTGACAACCTTTCCCTTCGGCACAGGGCTCATATATTCGCGCCCGTTCTCGTCAATCAGCACAGCACCTTCTCCTGCCATGGATACGAGGACGTTTTTCGCGCCTTTCTCCTGCAGATTTTTCGCATAAGGGATGACCTCTTCCCTTTTTTTAAGCTCTACGCCGAAAATCTCACCCAACTCATGGTTGTTTGGCTTGATTAAAAACGGGCGATAGGGAAGTACATTCATCAACAAATCCCGCGTCGCATCGACTGCGATTTCAACGCCTTTGTCCTGCAGATCCGCCATGATGTCCATGTAAATCGTATCCGGCATGGACTGCGGAATGCTTCCCGCGAGCACGAGAATGTCACCCGCCTTTAACTGATTGATCTTCTCCCGAAGCGCCGAAACCTGATCCGCCGCGATGTCCGGTCCCATTCCGTTGATCTCCGTCCCGTCAATGTTTTTCAGTTTCACATTGATTCGGGATACTCCCTCTGAAAGTGTCAGAAAATCCGCATGGATGCCATCTGCCGCAACCTTCCGTCTGATTTCCTCTCCGACAAAGCCTGCCAGAAATCCGAATGCTGTGCTTTCAAAACCGAGATTTTTCAAAACATAGGACACATTGATTCCTTTTCCGCCGGCAAGCATCTGTTCATAGGATGTGCGGTTCGTAGCTCCTAATCTGAAATCGTCAACCCCTACGATATAGTCAAGCGACGGGTTAAACGTTACCGTGTAGATCATCTGCCCTCCTCCTTTCTTCTTCGCTTTTGTTAAGTTTATTGTATCGCCAAACTCATTCAAATTCAATCGTATTCGTTCACAAAAATGTAAATTCATTTTTGTCTATTTTGACGTTTTAAGGCTGTTTTTGAATGAGTTTGAATGTTTTAGTGCATTGGGTTGGTGTTCACGGACGCAGGGCTTATCATTCATTTCCGTTTAATATCTCCACTAGTCTTTTTTCTTTGATAATAGCAATTCCCTGACTTTCATCGCCCAATAAGATCAGATTATCCCCTGGCTGAATATCAAATATTTTTCTTGCTTTTGCCGGTATCACAATCTGACCTTTCTCTCCCACTTTCGTGATTCCAAAAACATGCTTTCCCTTTGGCGGAACACCCAGGCCAAGATCATTGCTGTTTTCTCTGTCATAATTTACCAAATCATCCAGACTTACATCCAATACTTCTGCCAGGAGTTTACACTTCTCAATATCAGGTAAAGATTCTCCTGTTTCGTATTTTGAAAGTGTCTGTCTGCTTATACCAATCTTTTCGGCCAGCTCATCCTGCGAAAATCCATGCATTTTACGCAGGGATACAAGGTTGTCTTTAAACATCTTTTTTCTCCTTTTTCAGTCCTAATACACACCAACAGATAATCGGTATCCTTCTGATGATTTCATACAAAAGCAATGCTCCTGCAAATGCACTGATTCCTACAACTATATAGACAATTCCTTCCGGAAGTTCTGATGTAAAACTTCTAAGGTAATAAGCTGCACAAGCTAATGGAAGATAATGAAAAACATAAATTCCCCAGGATTTTTTTAACATCCATCTTGATACTTTGTTTTCCGCGTTCCCATATTTTTTCATAAATGCCAAAATCGCAAGAATTGAAAACCAACAATAAATACAGGCAGGCAGATTATTAAGCACAGGAGCTACCGCATAATTTTCACCAAAATAATATATTGTGTAGAATATTCCTGTTGCACCAGCCACAATCAAAAAAATCCCCCACCATTTACTTAAGCGTTCAACAACCTCATCATGTGAAAAAATAAAATAACCTGTAAAAAAACAGAACCCGTAAATTCCAAACCGGTACACAGTTACTACCGGCGTATTAAGAACTTGTGAGAATCCATATACACAGACAGTTAACAAAACCAGCAGCCATACTGGTGTTTTTTCTCCTTTTTTCCAGATACGATCTCTTTCAAATTTTCTCACCAGCAGCAGAAGCATCGAAAAAATCCATAACACCTGTATATACCAAAGAACGCCGATTCCTGATATAGCCATGATCACATACCGAACTATTCCTGGAACTGACTCAAAACTTTCCAAAGCACCGCTGATTTTCATATTATAATATCCCAATATCCATTGAAAAACAAAAAGTCCAACGGTGGAAGGAACCAACAGCTTGCGTGTTTTATCTCGAATAAATTCTTTTACATTATGCTTTTCCATATAATATCTGACTGTCATACCAGACACCGTAAATAACAAGGCCATCATCCAGGGATATACAAAATATTGAAAAGCATCCTGCAGCTGTTGTTCTTTAAACGGACCGATTACTCCAAACAGCTGGACACCGTTATACATATAAATCACGTGATAAATTACAACAATGCAGACCGTGATCCAGCGAATATTATCCAGATATATTCTTCTTGTGTTATCCATATTTTTCCCACCTTTGCAATTATTTTTAACATATTTTAGCATATAAAAAGTGGCCTTACGACCAACTTCCCTTAACATTATCTACTCCATTTTGTTAAAAATCGTTGCATTATGCTATCTCTTTATTCACAGCTTATTCTATTTCTTCTCATAAAAAAGATGCCAGGATTTCTCCTGACACCTCACAGTTGGTCTTCTTACCCTACCTACGGCTGCCTGTGAATGTCAGAAATCAACTTCTGTGCATCATAGGTCACTCCTCTTTCATTTGCGTGAAATTTTGTTTATCATATTCTGTTTGCCTTTCGTGTATGCGACCCTGTCATCTGCATACTTACTTTCCAGTTCTTCCTTTAACTTCGCATACTGCAAAGCCACATTCTCATTGGCATTAAGATAATCCCTGAAATGAATATAATTCTTCCATTCGGTTCCGTTCCATTTTACAATATGAATATGATGTGTCCTGATATCCGCCTCCATATCACTCATTACATAGAACAGTTGACATTCTACATCTGAACCTCGATAAAATATTCCCTCTTGTTACTTCTGATCTATCTATTCTGGCCATCCCTTATAAATGGTTTCTTGGTTTCTTTACTTAACAACTGACTGTATGCTTCTACCTTACGAAATGTGTTTCCTAACATTTCCCGATTCCTATATTCTCTAATAGCTTCCATATCAAACTCCGCATATAAAATCCCCTCTGTCTTATCGTCAGCCAGCAAAACTGTGTTATCAACACAGTTTCCATTTCTATCCCAACAAATGGGATTAAATGCACAGGAACATCCAGCATTATCTCCATTCGGATTTGCCATAGCAACTGCGACCATATTTTCATATGCTCTTGTAGAAAGTGCACTTACTCTTGGCTGCATAGAACCACAATCATTCGGTACAAGAATAACCTCTGCACCTTTCAGCATCAGTATTCTTGCGCTTTCCGGATACTCTCTGTCATAACAGATCATAATGCCTAATTGTGTTCCTTCAAAATCGCACACCTTAAACTCTTTCCCTGACTCAACATTTTTTTCATCTGCAAAATCACATGTATGTACTTTAGAATACTTCATCAATATATTACCCGATTTGTCGATAACAAAGGCTGAGTTCTGCGGTTGTTTATTGCCTTTTGTAAACGCAGTAAGTACTACGCCTACTTTATATTTTTTAGCATTCTCACATATTTTTGCAATTCTTAGATCATCATCTGCAATGCTTTTTTCATATGACATAGGCAAATCATATCCTGTAATAAAACATTCCGGCAGCAAAAGAATATCTGCCTGGTTTTCCGAAGCCTCTTTCATTGCCATAATGATACTTTCAATGTTCTTATCTATTTGTGCATGAATGGCACGTTTTTGTAATATTGCAACCTTAAACATTTTTATTTCCTCCTTGAAAAATTCCACTTCCTTGGAGAAGTTGATACCCTTGTTCTTTTCATCTCTTTACGCCAATCTCAATATTATGACTGCAGAATTCTTCACCGAGCATTTTTATCCGCATGCTATCTACCCTTAAATTCCTTCTCTATATGACAATGTTCCTGTTTGGCAGCCAACTTAAAACTGTAAAGCGGACATTCAGATTCCGTTTTCGCTTCTTTCTCATGAACACAGGTTGCGTTACAACTGCTTTCAAAGTCCAGTTCGATAATATATGGCATCCAATCTATAATTCGCAGAAAATCTTCACAGCCAAAATTATTATCATAAAAATTCAATATCGTACTAAGGGCAGTACCATGGGTTCCTATAACAATATCTTTATCCGTATTATCTGACAAAATCTCATTCAGTGCCTCTATGTTACGATTTTGCACCATAGCAATAGACTCTCCGCCTTCTTCATGATAATTATGGTCAGCCCATCGTTTCCGGAACATTCCGTGGTTGTTTCCATCAGGTCCCTTTTCACGCTCCCTCAATCTCTCATCTGTTATAATCTCTTTTGTGAAAAAATCTGCTGCCTCTGCAATGGTTTCCACGCTACGTTTATACGGACTGCAATAAAACGCATCTATTTTCTTATCCTTCAAAAATCCCAGCACAATTGCAGAATCTTTCTTACCTTCTTCCGTCAAAGGTCTTGTCCTGTCATCTTCCCAATCGTGTTCCGGCTGCGCGTGACGGACGAAATAAACTCTTGTCATTTGATCAGCTCCATTTCATCTTCCATTTTTACGAATCCATATTTTTCATACAATGGTCGTCCCATCTCTGTCGCCTCTAAAGTAATCTGTGATACGCCCTGTTTCCTTATATCCTTTACCAGTAAATCTAATGTATGAAATGCAATCCCCTGTCTCCGATATGCCAGTGCCGTATACATATTCATAATATAAGCCTTTTTACCTGTTGGATTATGATATGTCGGCATAACCTGATAAAAACTGACACCACCAGCGCCAATAAAGGTTTCGTTATCATACACCAGATATGCAATATACTCACCAGTTTCTAATGCGTTCTTATAATACTCATAGGATTCTTTTTCCACCAATGACATATCCACATCATTCGATAGTTTATTGGCAGTACGAAGGACGATAATTCTAGTCCTTACAAGTTCATCAATGTCTGCTATGGTTGCTTTTTTATATTCATAGTTTTTCGCCATCACATATTACTCCTCTAAATCTGTTAATCTTTTCGTAAAACAAATAATTCTATTTGCTTCCGCAAACCCCATTTTCAAATGAAACTTAAGACTATCTTCATTATCCAACTCACAGTCACTCGCAAACTCAAGGCACCCCTGATCCTTTGCTCAATTCTGACATTCTCCTAACAATTCTTTCGCATAACCTCTTTTTTTATATTCTTCTAAGACAAAAATGCCTTCCAAATATCCTACCGGACTAGAACCATACCGACTGTTTACCTGCTTATGTTTATAGCCGTTGCGATAATCATCGTTGTCAGAACGCTCGGACTTTTCGTATCCAAGGTGATCATCCATTTCGGCCTCCATCATTTCTTTAATGGTGCCACCTAAGAGATCTTTGAGAGCATCCTGGATGTCTTCTGCAGTCTCGATATCGTATTCTTCGAGAAGCTGCCGAATGATGTTTCTTTTACCATCGGTCATTTGTACTCTGTGTACAGGTTTCTTTTGTCTTGCCATAATAAAAGGTCCTCCTAATGATAATTATTTTATCATAGAAGGACCTTGCCTAGATTATTTTACAGAAAAAGTATCACAGACTCGAGAATAATATCTATTATATCTTTCTTTCCTTTAGTGTACAATCCCCTATTATCAGCATACTTACTTTCCAATTCTTCCTTCACCCTCTGATACTGCAAAGCCATATTCTCATTAGCATTTAGACAATCTCTAAAATGAATATAATTCCTCCACTCAGTTCCATTCCACTTCACAACATGAATATGGTGTGTCCTGATATCCTTTTCCATATCACCCATTACATAAAGAATCTGATTTTCCACATCCGAACCACGATAAAAGATTCCTTCCTTCTGTAACTGCTCATTATATGACATTATTTTCTCAAAATCAGTTACCCCAACAGCAATATCAATAATCGGTTTTGCTTTAATTGCTGGTATCGCTGTACTTCCAATATGCTGTATATCAACAGCATCATCACCTAATATAGATTTAAGTATTTTGATTGTTTGAACAGCAACCTCATCCCACTGTTTATCATGTGGTTCAAGCTGCACTGTTCCTCTTTTTAATCCTAATGACATAGCAATCTCCTTAATATTACATCACAATTTCACTGTCGAAATATTGTTCCTGAAAATGAATCTGTTGCCTAATCTCATCTTTTGAAAACATCATTCCGTCAGGCACAACTACCCACTTTTCTTCTATATCATCTTTTCTATAAACAATAGCAATAATTTTACCTGTAAACTTGCCTACTGGTTTATTTACACCTAATATATAAGCGTCCTGCTCTTCTCCATCTGGTGCCATAACTCCTTCAATGTAACCATAATTTATCGGATAATACATATCCTTATATTCAGGATGGTAACTTCCTAATGGTCTATCGACTGTGACAGTTACTGTTGCTCCAATTATAGAATTATTTTTATCTGTAAATACTTCTCTATCAATTTCGGCTGTATCAACGGATATGTCCAGTTCTCAGGCAACTCATTCATAAGCACAACTTTCTCCATTTCGCTATGTAATTCTTTCGCAAATTCAGTTATCTCTGCAAAACAAAGCAGTCCAAACGTTTCTTCACCGGTATCATTTACTCTAGTTTTACCTGTCACCGAATATACGCATATTGGTTTTATCTCAAATTTGATAGCTCCAGTCTCTTCCTGCAACTCCCTTTTTGCTGTTTCAAAAATATCCTCCACAGCTTCTCTATGCCCTCCCGGCACTTCATATGTATCTCTTTTTTTATGCTTGCAAAATACCCACTTGCCGTTACTCTGTGAGATAATCACTGCAAATTTCAATAGTTCATCATTAACTGTATCATAAAATCTTACTTCCACCATATTTCCTCTCCATGTACATATCTATAATATTTCATTTTCAATAAAATCCGCAATACCATCTTCATCATTTGAACCAATTACAACATCAGCTCTCTCTTTTACCTCATCAATCGCATTCCCCATTGCAACACCTGTTCTACATAATTCAAGCATTCCGATATCTGCATAATCATCTCCAAATGCAATAATTGAATCTGTACTAAATCCACATACTTCCGTAATCTTCATAATTGCGTTTTCTTTCGTCACATTCTTTTTTGTAAACTTGTACCAAAATCCATCAGAGAAACGAATACAATCACAATCAGAGAGACTTCGAGCCAGCTTATCTACCTTATCTTGACTAAATATCTCAACACACATTTTCAATGAACATTGGTTAAAATCCGAAAAATCTGTATAAATACTATCTCCCCAGCTCTTATCTAACTTCTTAGGATCTATTTTATAATTCCAATAATGTGCATCTATTGTGTCTATCGTAATTTCGCAATCATTTCCACAAATATTTCTTGCCATGTCAATCATCACATTCGTTTCTTCTTCGGAAAATTCTGCCCTATAAATATATTCTGTTTTGTATTTTACTAATGCCCCTCCACTCGATATTAAAATATCGGGCATCAATTCATTTAAAAATACCAAAGAGTTTTGCTCACTTCTGGAGGTGGAAACACCTATCAATATATCATTTTCCCTGCATTTTTTTAGAGCTGATAATGTTCTTGTTGATATTGTTTTTTCACTCTGTAATAAAGTTCCGTCTAAATCAAATAAAAGAAGTTTGCATTTCTTCATATCATTTTTTCCTTTTTATTCTTCTGAATAATTACATTTGCATCAATTACTCTCCCCACAAATAGAGCCAAACTAGAGCCATTTGATAAAACAAATGCCGAAAGCCTGCATATACAATGGGGTCCCTCCTCTGCTACGCAGCGGTCCTCCCCATTGTCATGAATACAAGCTTTCGGCATTTTAATTTGTTTATTCCAGCTCAATCGTCCCAGGCGGCTTACTCGTCAAATCGTAGAGTACGCGGTTGACGCCTTTCACCTCATTGATGACGCGGGTCATAACTTTGAACAGCACGTCAAACGGGATTTCTGCAGCTTCTGCGGTCATAAAATCAGATGTGATGACTGCGCGCAGCGCAACTGCATAATCGTAGGTTCTTTCATCGCCCATAACGCCAACAGAACGCATGTTGGTCAGCGCTGCAAAGAACTGTCCCAGTCCTTTGTCGCAGCCTGCTTTGGCAAGCTCTTCGCGGTAGATAGCATCTGCATCCTGAACGATGCGAACTTTCTCCGGAGTCACCTCGCCTACAATACGAACACCCAGACCAGGACCGGGGAACGGCTGACGGTATACAAGGTATTCGGGAATGCCAAGTTCCAGACCGGCACGACGAACCTCATCTTTAAACAGAAGACGCAACGGCTCGATGATTTCCTTGAAATCAACGCAGTCCGGAAGACCGCCTACGTTATGATGAGACTTGATCACAGCAGATTTACCGAGACCACTCTCGATTACGTCCGGATAAATCGTTCCCTGTACGAGGAAATCCACAGCACCGATTTTCTTTGCTTCTTCTTCGAATACTCGGATAAATTCTTCTCCAATAATCTTACGTTTTTTTTCAGGATCAGAAACACCCGCCAGTTTGGAATAGAAACGTTCCTGTGCGTTTACGCGGATAAAGTTTAAGTCGTACTGACCGTCCGGACCGAATACAGCTTCTACTTCATCTCCTTCATTTTTACGAAGCAGACCATGATCTACAAACACGCAGGTCAGCTGCTTGCCGACCGCCTTGGACAGCAGAACTGCTGCAACAGAAGAATCCACACCGCCGGAAAGTGCACACAGCACCTTGCCGTCTCCAACCTTTTCACGGATCTGGTGGATCGTTGTCTCCACGAAAGAATCCATCTTCCAGTCGCCTGTGCATCCACAGATATCATATACGAAATTGGAAAGCATCTTAGTGCCTTCCTGAGTATGCATAACCTCCGGATGGAACTGTACTGCATACAGCTTCTTCTCTGCATTTTCCATTCCTGCAACCGGACACACTGGTGTATGGGCTGTAATTTTGAATTTCTCCGGTGCTTTTTCAATATAATCGGTATGACTCATCCAACAGATCGTGCTGGGGGATACATTTTTAAATAATGCAGATTCTGTATCCACTGCAACCTCAGTCTTACCATATTCGCTGACAGGCGCAGTTTTTACGCTGCCGCCCAGCATATAGGACATAAGCTGTGATCCATAACAGATTCCCAGAATCGGAATACCCATTTCGAATATCTCTTTCGGGCATCTGGGGGAATCCTCTCCGTATACACTGTTCGGACCACCTGTAAAGATGATACCCTTAGGGTTCATTTCCCGGATCTTATCCAGACTGAGCGTATAAGGATGCACTTCACAATATACATTACATTCTCTGACTCTTCTGGCAATCAGCTGATTGTACTGTCCGCCAAAGTCAAGAACAATAACAAGTTCCCGATCCATTCGTCTCCTCCTCGAGTTAATTTTGAAACAACAGGGCCAACAGTCTGAAAAAGTGTACCCGCACTCCATGACCACTGACCTGATATCATCATAATGAACAATTATAGTTGGAATCCCCTGTTCTGTCAAAGGTTTTCCATGCCGTTTCCTGTTCTGATTTACGAAAAAGATCGACCATCGCACCGATTAATCATTCACCGTCTAAAGTCACTGTAATTCGGTAACCTTATTTCAACTTTTTTGCGCAAAATGCTCCCATTTATGTCCCTTATATCGGAGCACATAGAAGATTTCCCGCACAACCCAGTCGATAAACATCGCCATCCAAATGGAAACCAGGCCAAAGTGACAAACATAAGTGAATACGTAAGCAAGCACGACTCGAAATACCCACATGGAAAAAATAGCAACACTCATCGGCCAGACTACATCGCCTGCTGCCCTCAGTGTATTCGGAACGCCAAACGCCGGCATCCAAAGAAATGCACTTGCAACCGCATGGATCCGTACAATCTGAATCGTCAGCTGAGCTGCATCCGGTCCGAGATTGAAAAAGGTTACCAGTATCGGAGCTGACAGGTAAAGAATGATCGACAGACAGCTGATCCCGATCATCGCATCCCTGCAAAGACGTCTGGTATAATAACGCGCCTGGTCATATCTTCCTGCGCCAACACATACGCTGACTACCGATACGATCGCAAGGTTGATGGCAAAGCCCGGCAGGTTATTCCAGTTCGCAATTGTGCCCGTAACCGCATTTGCCGCGATCGCAGAAGTCCCCATTGTTGCGACTGCACTCATAACGAGAATTTTACCCAGCTGGAACATGCTATTTTCCAGACCGTTTGGAATCGCAATATACAGGATCTTCTTAATCAGACTGCCATTAAACTTCCAGGTAATCTGCCCGCAGAGGTTGATTTCTTTTTTGGTTTGGAACATCAACAAAAAAATCACAACTGCCGCTACATATCTGGAAATGGTAGTCGGGATCGCAACGCCTGCTACACCCATGTGCAAACCATAAATGCAGATCGCATTGCCGACCACATTGATTACATTCATCAGCAAGGATACCCACATCGTCACCTTTGATTCGTTCATCGCCCGAAACAACGCCGCACAGGAATTATATATGGCAAGTGCAACAAACGAATACGTCGTGATAATCAGATAGGTCTTGCTCGCCTTCATAACGTCATCCTCGATTTTACCGAACATCAGACGCAGCAGCGGATCATGTGCCGTTATAAAAATAACGGAAATAACGAGTGCGAGCAGTGTGGCAAACAACAAGATCTGCCATGCCGACTTACATGCGTCCTCTCTTTTCTTTTTCCCAAGGAAATGTCCTGAAACGACTGCACCGCCGGTTGCCAGAGCAGAGAACACATTGATCAGCAAAATGTTGACCGTGTCCACCAGTGAAACGCCTGAAACCGCCGCTTCTCCCGCTGCGGAAACCATAATCGTATCCGCCATTCCAACAGCAATTGCAAGAATCTGTTCAATGATCAGCGGTATAATCAGCTTCCGCAGATCCTTCCCCGAATAAAGCATTTTCCCCTCCATCCCGCAAAATATGCGGTTTTTATTTCTCATTTGTCTGGTATTTTCCCTTATGCTGAGTATAGCATATTTTCCCTGTCCCCGTAATATCTTGTAAAAAATGTTCTTTAGGGGATTTTATGAAAGAATATATTGAAGAACGTGCCATGGCGGTAGCCGGCTATATTATCGAATCCAACGCGACCGTCCGACAAGCTGCCCGTCAGTTTGGAATCAGCAAATCCACTGTACATAAAGATATCACGGAACGTCTGATGCAGGTCAATCCGGCTCTGGCAAAAGAAGCCCGAAAGGTACTCGATATCAACAAATCCGAGCGCCATATCCGCGGCGGTATGGCAACCAAGGAAAAATATGAGCACGAGCATCTGCTGCACGCCTGCCAGAGAGCCGTATCCTGAATTTGACAGCACTCACCGCAGCAGTTCCAACAGTTCCTCGCGGGTCAGACCCTGCGCCTGCAGGCTCTCCCCTCCGAGGATTCTGTCTGAAAGCTGCAGCTTGCGTTCCTGCAGCTCCACGATTTTCTCTTCAATCGTCCCTTTGGCAAGAATTCGGTAAACATTGACCACATTTTTCTGCCCGATCCGGTGTGCACGGTCCGTCGCCTGATTCTGTACTGCGCTGTTCCACCACGGATCGAAATGGATCACCACGTCTGCTGCCGTGAGATTCAACCCGGTTCCTCCAGCTTTCAGAGAAATACAGAATACCGGAACTTCATCGTGCGCAAACGACTCCACCATTTCGATTCTTTTTTCTTTCGGAGTCGCGCCGGTCAGCATGTGGCTTGCAATCTTTTCCTCCTCCAAAATCCGGTATAGGCGCTCCAGCATCGTTGTAAACTGAGAAAACAGGAGTACCTTGTGCCCGTTTTCCACTGCGTTTCGGATCAGCCCACGCACAAGCTCTGTCTTTGCAGATCCTCCTTTATAATTATCATACAAAAGCGCCGGATCGCAGCAAAGCTGTCTAAGGCGCGTCAGTTCTGCCAGAATTTCGATCTTATCCGTCCGGATTTCCTCGTCGGATTTTTCCTCCAGCATCAGCTTCATACGTCTGACATGGGCATCATACAGCTCCTGCTGCTCCCCATCCATATCGGCATACAGGTTTTCCTCCAGCTTATCCGGCAAATCCTGCAGCACTTCTTTTTTCAGGCGCCGCAGGACGAATGGACGGATCAGCCGCTGCAGCCGCTTCGCAGCGTCTTCGTCCTTATGCTGGACAATCGGCTGTTCCAGCTCTGTCCGAAACCGCTGATAGCTGTACAAATACCCGGGCATGAGATAATCAAAAATGCTCCACAGTTCACTCAGCCGGTTCTCTATCGGTGTACCCGTCAGCGCAAGCCGAAATCCGGTCTGAACCTGCTTGACTGCCCTCGCCGCCTGCGTTCCGTGATTTTTGATATACTGCGCTTCATCGATCACCTCGCAGAAAAAATGAAGTTCCTGATAGTCTGTGATATCCCGACGGAGCAGATCATAGGACGTAATCAATACATCCACTTCTTTCCAGCGATCCAGAACTTCCTTGCGCTGCTGAACATTTCCCGTTACCATATCCGCTTTCAGCGAAGGCGCAAACCGTTCCAGCTCATGCTTCCAGTTATAAACAAGTGACGCCGGGCAGACGATCAGGCTGCATCCGGTGTGCTCTACTAATAGGAAGCTGATGACCTGCAGCGTTTTTCCAAGCCCCATATCGTCCGCCAGAATTCCGCCGAACTGGTTGCTGTAAAGCATTCCAATCCACGCGGCACCGGCTTTCTGATATTCCCGTAAAATTCCTTTTAAGGAGTCCGGCACATATTCCTTTTCGAAATCCGGATTCTGCAGCTTCTCGATCCGACTCGCGAAAGATACATCCCGAATCACCTCCATCATGGCGTTTTCCTGCAGCGTCTCATCCAGATACAGCATCCGGTACGCCGGAACCTCGATTTTGTCCTGCATCAGCTGCTTATCTGTCAGCTGCAGCGCCTGGCGCACCTCCTGCAGGGATTCCAGACCATTTTCTTCCATATTTACAAAGTCGCCGTTCTTGAGCCGGTAGAATTTTCGTTTCCGATCATAACGGGACAAAATTTCCATCAGCTCTTCCCTCGGCATATCCTGAGAAGACACTGTCAGCTCCAACAAGTCGCCACCCATGGAAATTCCAACGGATACGCCGGGCGACGGCAGAACCCGCACTTTTTTCAGCGCATCGGAAACATACACCTCACCGATTGCAGAAAGCTGCACGATTCCTTCTGTCAGGAGACGATAAAACAATTCGTCGTCCTGATAAATAATCATTTCTTTTTTCAGATCATCATAAGTATTGCAATAGGAGCTTAAAATCCGCGCTGCTTCCGACTCGCTGACAAGATCCCGTCTGTCAATATCCCCTGTCAGATCGTATACACTATACTCCCGTTCTCCATAGCAGGCGATTGCACGACAGCTGACCAGTTTCTCCTGTGACATATCCAGATAAAACTGGAATTTTACTGCCGACAATTCCGTTTGCTTTTCATCGACTCCTTTGATCTCGCATTGAAAATGTTCTTTTAATATCGGCATCAACTGTCTGAAAAATGCCGGCAAATCCTCTTCCTGCAAAAAAGCCGTCCGGTTCGGGAGCTTTTTCATACAGTCCAAAAACTCGGTCACTTCTCCCAGCCCTTCATTGGAAACCCGATAAATCAGTCCGTCCTTAAAATACACCTGATCCCGTTCACAGGCATATCCAAACACATTTTCCAGGGAAAGCTCTGCACCACCTTCCGTTCCCGTCAGCTGCAATCTGCGTTCCAGTGCTGCGTCCGTGACATGCCAACGGCTCTCCGTTCCATCCAGCTGTACATAAAATACCCGGTTTCCCATCGCATCCAGAAATCCATCCAGTCCCCAGCCATCCAGCACGATCGTCCGAGCTTTCGGGAGCGCTGCCCGATACAGATAGGAATAACCGCTCGTCTGCAGATACGCCTTTTCATAACGGCCAACCCACTGCTCCAGAAATTCCACAAGCGGTCGCGATTCTTCGGTAAAGCTTCCTTTTATATGAACAAATTCCAGACTTTTTCCATAGGAATAGCTGCTTTGCTCCCGAAGCGCGCGGATCATGGAAAAAATATCCTTTACAATATACATCCTGCCGATCCCGATCCGAAATTCCGCCCGGCATTCACGCGTATCACAAATAAGAAGCGGCTCCAGACGCACCTTTCCAAAGCTTTCTTCCTGCAGAACCGGAAGCATATGCCGGGCAGTCTGTTTCTGCAGAAGCTCTTTTAACTGTCTGGTCGTCTTCCGCTTCGGAACACCGGCAAGAAGCATGCTATCGCTTCTGGAGGCTGTAGTATTTCCCGGGGATCTGAGATTTTCTTGAATCTTTATCCCGTCCGTTGCTTCACCGATTTCTTTCTGGACGCCTTCCAGCCCACGCTGTTTCAGGAACTCCGACAGGCTCATATGCTCTTCTTCCACCCGGTCCGGATTTTCCAGATAATATAAAAGCACCGCCGTACAATGCTTGCACAGACCCTCATAGGAATAAAATGCAGGACAATCGCACCATGCCTCCTGCACGCTGTCTTCTTCCTCATCCAGCAGGATCCTCACGTCATAAAGATTTCTCCCGCTCCCTTTGACGTCCGCCTGAATCTGCCTGCCTTTTTTCGTAGTTTTTATCTGAAAGCGCCTGATCTTGCCCTGCCGCCAGATATCTACCCCTCTGGAATAGGAATACCCCGCCAGCTTTCGAATCTGTTCCCGTGTGATCATGCTGTAAGCCTCCGCTCCCGCTGTCTGCGGTCCGTTCCTGCTGCCCCTGCCTATGGCTGCGATGCAGCCTGACTGCATTGTGATCTCGCCAACCTCATCTTTTTATTATAGCAAGGAACTTTCTCTCCTACAACACACGCGGCGGGATTTCCGGAAAATTTGGTATTACAGTTCACTCGTCCCTTACGATTTTATGAACTGCTCTGCGCTTCTGCTTCCAGCAAAAAACCAAAATAAACTGCCTGCCGTCTGAAAAAGGAGGCGTCTTCCAATATTTCATGCTCCTGATGGCGTCCCTGCGGCACGATCAGGGAATCCAATTCTGTTCCGAGATAACTGCTCAGCGCATAAAAATTGTCCAGCGATGGCAATGCCTTGCCCTGAAACCAGTTATAGATAGACTGCATCGCCGCCAGTCCCAAAAATTGTTTGATTTCTTTTGCCTCGATATTTTTCTTAATACAGGCTTCTTTTAACCTCTGTCCTGTCCGTAACACGTCGATAAGCGGATATCCCATTTCTGCCTGCCACTCAAAATGTGTTTAAATATACTCAAACACATCGAGAAATTGAAGTCCT
>OLOT01001079.1_pt1 | contig 17271 bp, 17 predicted proteins | sample 1671991 | NCBI WGS metagenome assembly OLOT01 (sample SAMEA3136634, study PRJEB25190) | human gut metagenome | biome: human gut; feature: human-associated habitat; material: faeces | place: Austria | collected 2013
AAAAATCTGCCAGGGAATAACTATGCAAGACTATAAAAAATTATACAATTATATGGAAAATATAATTATATATAACAAATATCTATATCTTACTAAATCTTACAAACTTACAGGATTTTCCAACATACACTGACCTATAGAAAAAGTTTTTGATGAAAAAAATATCATATCCTTCTCCATAACAGCAATCACTTCTGGAAAACTTTGTAAGAATCCCATCCGGAGCCCGCAAGTGCCCTGTTTATGCGGCTTTGCGGGCATCCGGGCTCTTACAGCAGCCTGTAAGCCTTCTGTATGTTTCTTATAAATCCCTGCATCAAAACAGAGAGCCCGTTTCCAGGCTCTCCGCTCTTATCCTCCCTATCAGTTACCAAATGGACAATCCCCATTACCAAATGAGGCATCACAGGAATCCTTGTCGGCCTTCTTCATCTGAATCACATGCATCCGGTTCCCCTTCGCCAGGCAGGAAGAATACACATTTTTTGTCAGGTTCCCGTTCTTATCCTTATCAATCATGCCTTTTCCATCCAGATATTCCAGAAAGGCCTTCACATCATCCACACCAGCATCTTCTGCCAGTTTCCTCAGGACAGACGGGATAATCCCAATCTTGTTCGTTGCGCTGTCGTAACGTCCCCAGTAATTCTGCGGCGGGAAGTCCGTATTCATACCAAGGCCTTCAAATTTGCTTCCATTTGTCATCACAGTGTCCATCAGAGTCTCATAGAATCTTTCGTTCTGGTCTGCCAAATCCTTGTCTGTCATCCATTTCACCGCATCTTCCACGGAAATAACTTTCCCATCATGGAACAGATGCTCTTCTGCAAGCCGGCTTGTCAGCACCAGTACCGCTATCGGCAGCACCTGTCCTCCGGATTTTCCCGCTTCCTTTGCCTTCTCATCAACCTCACGCTTTACCCCCTGCAGCATCTCTGCAACGATATCTTTTCCCAGTTTCTGAAGGACTTTCACAAAATCCCTGCCGCAGAATCCGTGGTTGTTCTCTGCAAAATCCAGAAGTTCTGCCGCATTTTCCTTGTATGGACAGTCTTCTTCATCCGGTGCTTTCACCATCACCAGACGGTTATAAGCACCCCCATTGTCACCATCTTTCAAAAGCCTGAACTCAGAAGTCGAGATTCCTACCAGATACCAGGTCTGTACCGGTTTCAGCTTTAAATCTCTTCCCATACGTGCTTTTCCAACCCCATTCGCGGTTTTCATAATGACTGATGACATGTCCACTTTTCTTTTTTTATCCATGTTATTGGCATCTTCCATGATGAACGGCAGGGTATTGTACGTTCCCAAAATCTCATCCAGGGAATTGAGGGTATTGTTTACACCGTAGACAAATCCATCCCTTGATTCATGTCCAGCCCAGACGCTTGCACAGAGTTTACTGGTAACACTCTTTCCACCGCGGGACTGTCCGTGGAGGTTTACAGTGAAGCCTTCCAGCCCAAGCAGCCCCACTACAGGAGCCGCCAGATTGGCTGCCAGCAGCAGCTGTACCATCTCAATATCACGTTCTTTTTTCATAACCTCATACCACAGCTTCGAGTCACCCTTCGGTTCCAGAGCTTTTGGCAGTTTGCTAAATTTCCCCTGGTCATTGAACATGATTTTCTCATCTGTATAAGGGATAAATGCTGATTTGTCTTCCGTCCATCCCATTTTAGATGTGACGAGTGAGACCGGGATAGTGCCGTTCTCTATGCCCCTGTCCAGTATATCCTGCAGGAATGCAACGATTGCTTTTGCGTTCTGGCTGGTAACACTGAATCCCTGTTTATACAGTTCGATTATCTTCTGGGGGGATGCCAGGATTCCCCTGTCCACATCTATCTTCTTCCATTTCTTGTTCCTCCGAAATTCCAGTTTGACTATCTCCTCCCCGCTCTCTACTGAACGGAGGATTCCGGTAATCGATACCGACTGGCTGCAGACCTTGATATACTTCTCCTGCCCGTTGAAATATATGCCCTGGTCTGTTGCTTCCCAGCATTCCGCGCAGTCCAGGTTCTGCATCCCTTCCGGTAAATTTGTATAATTTGTCCTTCCCAGCACTGTTCCGGACGCCGGCATCGTTTTTTTCTTCATACCCATCTTTTCTCCCTCCATCCATTCTTTTTTTGCAGTTTTCAGCATTTCATCAAAGAATTTTGCCATCTGTGTTCCGCCAAGCTCCTTTGCCCTTTCCCGGTATGCCTTAATCAGCCTTATCCTGCGGAAATCATCCTCTACCTGTACAATCCCTTTATACAGGCCTTTCTTTTCAAAGCCGGTCTTGTCTATCTGTTTGGCATATTCCTCTGCAGACGGCTTCTTCTTTAAAGCTGGCGGGAATCCCACATCACAGCTTGTTTCGTAAGTGTTATAAGCATCGTAATCATCATATTCCGGCTCCTTCCAGTTCTTTGCTTCCTCCAGGAGCATCTCCTCTTCCTCTTTTGTTAATGGAGGGAGTTCCGGTTCCACCTGCTGGGTATTGTTTGTTTTTAATGTATTATCTGTCATAGTTTTTTCTTCCTTTCGTATCAGTATTTTATATCAGGCTGCCTCAATGTCACCGTTCTGTCCATGGGCTTCCCTGTGTGCAGCATTCGCAATAAAGTCAGCTTCTTCAAATGGGAGCACCCCTGCCTCCATCAGTTCCCTGAGCACTTTCAGGAAATCACACTCAGCAGCAATACAGGCTTTTATTTCTCCCTGAGTCGCTTCAAGTGAAGCTTTTGTCCTGACATCTTCCAGTTCCTTCGCTGATATATAGCGGAAAGGCCTGCCCTCTTGTTCTATTTCCCTGACAGTTTCCATCAGATACCGGGTTTCGGCCTCGTCAGCGGCCTGGTCTACTTTCTTAAATAATGTCCTGACAGTATCCCTGAACCTGTCGTAACTCTTCTCCAGTTCCCGAAGGTCTGCATGGTTTTTATTATCGTATAGTTCTTTAAATGGTCTCATAAAAGTTTTCCCCTTTCGTAAAAAATATTGTTTACAGATAACACCCCTCAAAAATCTAATCCCGCTTCATCCGCTGTTCATCATAGTTCCTCCTTTTTTCAATTTTTATCCTATACTTTGTTTATAATTCATTTTTGTTTTGTTATAAGTATGTTTATTTGTTTCATACTTTGTATATAGTTATATATCTTTTGTTTTTAGTTGTCAATATGTTTCTAATTGATTTTATTTTTTGTTTATAATCATATACATATGGTTTATTTTGTGTTATAATATCAAAAGCAAAATAATGTATATAGGAGCATAAGCTTATGACAGATGATACTAAAATTCTCTATAAAGACTACACTGAGGAAGAACCCTATGAAGGAGATTGCTGTCCTCCCAATTACTGGACTTGCGAAAAAGGAGTTGGAATAACTTTACCAGAATATGCCCTCAGCCGCAGTCTCACTTATGAGGGCGCACGGCGGAAAATATTAAAATATAGGGACGAACTTATCCCACACATCAGGATAAGAAGCGGCACACAGTATCTTGATGATGTTGCAGTGGATTTTTTAGACAGACACGGAAGAAAAAAAGCAGGCAATTCTGTAGCCGTGAAAACTGAAGAATTGGATGAACTACGGGAAAAGATTGATTCCCTGACGCAGGAAAACGACTCCCTGAAGGCTAAATGCCAAGACTTGACAGATAAATTAGAACAAAATGCAGTTGCCTATAAGGAACTATATGAAAAGTATGATTATCAATTAAGACGTAACGTGGAACTTTCTACTGAACTTATAATATCAGACAGACGCTCCCAGCACGTCATTGATACTCAGTTTGATATGTTGCGCAAGTCCGGTGTTATGACCGCTGAAAAACTTGATATAATACTTGATGCTATGAACTGGAATGGTCTGATACAGGAAAGTAAAAAGCCGCGTACACCACTTTCTCTTGCTGATAAGTATGATGATGTCGATGACAATAATGATACCGACCGTAATAAGTAGTGATAGCAGGTAATCTTCAACACCACAAGGGCGCAATTACTGACCACCTATAAGGTGTTCTCGGGGCATCCACCTTCCGGTGTCTCCTGCCCTCCTGCCGTCCTTCGTCCGTCACCCCAAAACCGTTCTCCCGATAACGAGAAGAGCAGCCAGACAATCCGGCTGCTCTTCTCCATTAAAAAAGTGTGTATTACTGCATGAGTGAAGTGTTCATGCACTTTCAGAGTACTACATTCTTCTCTAACAGACAAGTCTTTTCTACAGATTCCCCCGTAATCTTTCACAATCTGATATTTTATCACCTATTTAATTGACTCTTCCATCTTCCGGTACTATAATCAGACATATAAAGAAAAGGAGGTCTTCATCATGAAAACATGGAAGAACAAGTTTCAAAAAGTTCTGGCAATCCTGCTTGCTATCTGTCTCGTTACCGGATTCATGGAAGTCTCGCAGGTACAGGCAGCAACTAAGAAATCCGGCACGACATACTATTATACCCATTTAATACGTCAGAAAGGCGGCAGAAAACCGGGTGCGAACGGATATTATTACGATACCGGAACAATGAAAGTCATATGTAAAGGAAACACATTGACAATGTATTCCTCATTTAACAAATCCAAAAACAGAGTATTGAATACAAGCAAGAAAAATTTTGTAAAATACGGAAAACATACCTTTAAACTAACTTCCAAGACAAAATACTTCTCACTTGAATTTAACCCCGAAAATCCAGATAAGCCATATAGAAATAATTATTCCAAGTCAAACTTTATAAACATCATGAAACGCTTGAATGGTTTAGGCGCATGGATTACAGTAAAAAATGGTAAAGTCGTTAGTATGCAACTTTGTTCATAACAGGAAAAGCGTAGAACAGGTAATCATCCCTGCTCTACGCTTTTCTCATCTAACACATCCAATTTATTCAGAGGTATCTATCTTTCCATATATTTCCAACTATCCGGCAGAAACCTGAATCCGTATTCCTTCTTGTTTCCATGAAATCTTAGTAGTACAATATACAACATAAAGGAGGACTCTGTTTATGAAAAAAAGAAGATTTTTTCCCTGTCTGCTGTTTTTGCTGGCAGTCATACTGCTGATGCCAGCATCCATTCAGGCTGCATCTGCACCCGGAACGGTTAAGCTTAACAGTATTTCGGCTCCGGCTTACAACAAAATCAATGTCAAATGGAAAAAGACATCAAGCGCCACTCATTACATCGTTTACTATAAAAAAGAAGGAACGAAAAAGTGGACAAAAATCAAAACGCTTGACAATTCCAAGAGCAGCTACACTCACACTTCTTCCAAGAAGTATCCAATCGTTGTAGGCCAGAAATATACCTATACCGTAAAGGCTTATAATAAGAAGACCAAAAAATCAGGGTCTTACAATAAGAAAGGCCTTACGGCTTATACCAAGCCGGCAATGGTAAAAAACATTAAAGCTACATATAAAGACGGTATTGTAACACTGACATGGGATAAAGCAGCAGGCGCTGACAAATATCTTGTATACCGTAAAGATAACGGTAAGTGGAAAATGCTGGCACTGAAAAATTCATTATCATATGAAGATGCAGCTTACAAAAAAGGTGAAGTCAATACCTATATGGTACGCGGTTATTACAGTGGTAAGAAGACGAAAGGAAGCTACGACAAGGACGGAGTTTCCGTTAAGGTTCCGGCTGATGCAGCAAAACCTACTGAGAAGCCAGAGCCAACAGAAAAGCCGGTGATTCCAACTCCTACCGCTACACCGTCTCCGAAACCTACAAAGGCTCCAGACCCAACAGAGACTCCGAAGCCTACCGAAAAGCCAGCGACTCCTACACCGACAGCTACACCGAAGCCGGTTACTCCAAAACCTACAAAGGCGCCGGAACCTACTGAGAAGCCGGTAACCCCGACTCCTACTGCTACACCGACAGAGAAACCGGCAACACCTACACCAACCGCAACGCCGATTCCTACCGCTACTCCTACACCGACTCCAGAACCGGAGATGAGTGTTGAGGAGATGGCCTCCGAGGTTATCAGATTGACAAACATCGAGAGAGTTAAAGCAGGACGTTCACCGTTACAGTATCACGCAGGGCTCCAGAGAGCAGCAATGGTCAGAGCTGAAGAGATTACAAGAAAATTCTCTCATATAAGACCAGACGGAACAGACAGTAGTACAGCATTATATGAAAACGGAGTAGCTTGTGACGGAGGAGAAAACATCGCTGCAGGCCAGAAAACCCCAGAAGCAGTTGTCAGAGCGTGGATGAACAGCTCTGGACACAAAGCAGCAATCCTTGACCCGGATGCAACGCATATTGGCGTTGGGGTATGTAAAAGTCCAATTACCGGGCAGTGGTTATGGGTTCAGGATTTTTCATATAATCCAGACATACAGGGAACTGTAATTTTTGATGCAAACGGAGGAGTATTCAACAGTAACGGAAGTAATACATTAGTAATTACTGGACCAGTTGATAAAATGATTCGTATGTCTGAAATTGAAGTGCCAAGCAGAGAAGGATATATCTTTGCTGGATGGGAAGATGGAATTTCCGGAGTAAGAATTCGCAAAAATACAATTAAAATTCTCGCAACCTGGACGCCAATTTCCGAATCTTAAACATAAAAAACAACGCATCGTCAGATGCGTTGTTTTTTATGTTTTTTTGTTCTGTTGTTACCTTTATCTTTCAGCTTTTTCAGATTTATCTTCTGTTCCGTCTATGTTTTCTCTTATTTTTCTTCTTTTCATCAAGAAGTAAATATAAGCATCCGGTAAACGCAATTGCGGCAAATCCTACAAAGCCATACATCCAGGTTCCATCAGAACCGGTCATCGGCATTAAGAATACCTGATTGTTTTTGATTTCATACTTGCAATCAAAGAAATACCATTTTTTCGTATAGTTTGTATCTTCTTTTGCAATGTCTTTGTTTCCCTATTGTCTCCGAGAAATCCCCGTAGTACAATAGATACATAAACACTCAGAAGGAGGATGTGTGAATGGATACAGTAAATATCAAGAAATATTTTTACCAGATACTTTCAATCTTCGCAGCGCTCCTGCTCGCTTTCAGCATCGCGCAGATTCCAGTACAGGCGGCAGCCAAGCCAGGCACAGTTAAGCTGTCAAGTATAAAGGCTGTTAATTACAATAAAATCAACATTAAATGGAAGAAGACTTCCGGGACTACGAACTACATCATATACTACAAAGAGGCTGGTAGTAAGAAGTGGATTAAAATAAAGACACTTGATAACACAAAATCCAGTTACACTCACACCTCTTCCAGTAAATATCCAATTGTTGTAGGTCAGAAATACACCTATACCGTCAAGGCTTATAATAAGAAAACGAAGAAGTCTGGCCGCTATAGCAAAACAGGACTAACAACAAGAACTGTTCCAGCAACCGTATATGGACTCGGCGCAGGTCTGACTGGAGACAACACTGTAAATGTCAGCTGGAATCCTGCCGGTGGTACGACGCATTACGTGATATATCGTAAGGCAAATGATTCAGTACCTTCAAAAATTGCAACAATTTCGTCCAAGTATACAAGATATGAAGACAAAAATCCTGTCGAAGGTGTTACGAATACTTATTTTGTTTTTGGCTACAGTAGCAAATTTAAAGTTTATGGAGACGGAAGCAATACAGGTGTAAGTATCAAGGTAAAGAAAAGAGTAACGCCTACGCCAGAACCAACATCAAAGCCGGAAAAACCAGGCGATAACAACAATGATAATAATCATGGTGACAATGACGATGATTTTGACGGCCCGGTAGACCCGATTGCTATGGCATCAGAGGTACTGAGACTCACGAATATTGAGAGAGCCAAAGAAGGGGCGCAGCCTTTGAAGTATAATAAAACGATTCAGGATGCGGCTATGATAAGAGCCAAGGAAATTTCTGTTAAATTTTCGCACGAAAGACCAAATGGGACAAGCTATAAAACCATTTTAGGTTGCGTAAATGGAGAGAATATAGCTATGGGATATGGTGATGCCGAATCTGTTGTTGAAGGATGGATGAATAGCTCAGGACATAAAGTAACAATGCTTGACAATAGATATCAATATCTTGGCGTTGGATTTTATGAATCAGACAATGGAAATTATTATTGGGTTCAGGATTTTTCAACAGGAAACCCAGATGCGTCCGGCTCAATTGTATTTAACGCAAACGGAGGGTTAATTAATGGAAAATCTTCATATACGATTAGCGGTTCAGCTGGTTCGCAAGTTTGGCTTTATGATGCACCAGAACAATTTGAAGTAACAAATATACCGGTACCAATTAGAGATGGATTTACTTTTGCTGGATGGTATGACACTTTAACACCATCATCTAATAGAAAACCTTTAAAAATGGCAATATATACATCAAACGGAATGATGCTATACGCTAAATGGATTCCAAATAATTAATGTAGAACAAAATAGAAGCTTGCATTTTAATGCAAGCTTCTATTTTGTTCTTTTTTTTTGCTTTTTATTTTATTTTTTATGTTTGCGTTTTCTGATTCTTTTGGTCTTCGTATTATAAATAATCCATCCAATTCCAGTTACCATAATTACACCGAATCCGATAAAACCATACTTCCATTTACCATTATCACCAGTCATCGGCATCTTAAATGTAGCGTTATTGGTGATTTCATATAAACATTCATAGAAATACCATTTACCAGAGTAATTTTTATCTTCTTTCGCAGATGAAAAATCAACATTTCCATATTCATTAGCCTCATCTGCGGTCATTGTCATCGGCAATGTTACGATAATAGGTTCTTTTAACAGGGCATTTCCGTCTTTAGTTTTCAATTCAGTAATTTGATATGTTCCCTGGTCAAGTATCAAAAGTCTACATTTCGCTCTTGTATCCACAAAAATCCGGTAGTACAATATGTACATAACCATAAAGGAGGATTCGGTTTATGAAGAGAAAAAGATTTTCATTCCTGACATTGCTGATTCTGACAGTCATACTGCTGATGCCGGTAACCACGCAGGCGGCAGCCAAGAAACCTGGAACGGTAAAGCTGTCAAGCATAAAAGCCACTGATTATAACAAAATTAATATCAAGTGGAAAAAGGCTTCCGGAGCTACGAATTATATTGTATATTATAAAGAGGCTGGTAGTAAGAAGTGGATTAAAATAAAGACGCTGGATAATACAAAATCCAGTTATACACATACTTCTTCCAAAAAATATCCAATAGACACAGGATATAAATACACATATACAGTTAAAGCCTATAATAAGAAAACGAAGAAGTCTGGAGCATACAATAAAAAGGGATTGACAACAAATACAGTTCCTCAAACTGTAAAGCTAAATGAAGCTAAATTAAATTCCAACGGTTCTGTTACGATTTCATGGTTTAAAGCTGGCGGGGCTGACCAATATGAAGTATATGTAAGAAATAAGGATAACACAAAATGGTTATCTCTTGACACCGTTTCAGGATTAAGCTGTACAGACAAATATCCTTTTGAAGGACAGGATAACATCTATACCGTAAAGGCATATGCCAAATCAGGAAAAACCGGTAAATACGACGCAAATGGTGTTAAAGTTTACGTACCATCAGGCGATGATGATGATAAACCTAATATTACACCTGTTCCAACATTCACGGAAGAACAGTTTGCAGCTGAGATTTTCAGATTAACAAATGTTGAGAGAGCAAAGCATGGGGAGCCACTAGTGCAGACTAATAACGACTTAAACAGAGCCGCTATGCAGAGAGCAAAAGAGATTTCCATTAAGTTTTCACACACTAGACCGGACGGAACGGATGCTTTAAGTGTATTTGGAGAATACAATAATATCCCAGACAACCATGCAGCAGAAAATATATCAGCAGGATATACATCTCCACAAAGCGCAGTTGACGGATGGATGAATAGTCCTGGACACCGTGTTTCTTTATTAAATACATATTCAACACATCTTGGCGTTGGCGTATGTAAATCTGGGTCTACTTATTATTGTGTACAGTTATTTACTGCTTACGGTGAAAAAGAGAAGTTGACAATTGACGCAAATGGAGGGTATTTCCCTACATTGAATAATGTTAGCGTGTATGATATGTATTTTTATTATGGAACGAAAATTAAGCTTCCATCAAGCTTGCCTGTTCCTGTTAAAGAAGGATTTACGTTTAATGGATGGGTTGATGATTATGGAATAAAGGATGCTTCAATTAGAATTGTTAGTGCCGAAAGATTACATGCTACGTGGAAATAGGTAATAAAAAGCGCAAATAGAGAGAGCAGCGTTAGAGGCTGCTCTCTCTATTTGCTTTATTTTTTATGTTTATGTTTTCGTTTTTTAGCCTTATTGCTCTTTGTATTACAAATCACAAATCCAGCACTTATTGCCATAACAATTCCAAGTCCGATAAATCCATATTTCCACTTACCGTCATCTCCAGTCATCGGCATCTTAAATGTAGCGTTATTGGTGATTTCGTATAAGCACTCATAGAAATACCATTTACCAGAATAATTCTTATCTTCTTTTGCAGTTTCATAGTTGACATTGCCGTATTCATTAGCTTCAGCTTCCGTCATTGTCATAGGCACCGTTACGATGATAGGCTCCTTCAATAATGAATTTCCGTCAAGTGTTTTTATCTCTGTAATCTGATAAGTGCCCTGGTCAAGATTATCAAAGAAAACATCGCCGTTTTCAAAATCAGCATATTTTTCCGCAAAAAAATTTCATCCCTCCAAAAATACAGCATATTAAAAGAAAACATCCAAGGAGGAATCAATTTTATGAAGAACAATACAACTGATACAAAGAAACCCAGCAGACAGGAAAAGGTGCAGGCATTGTCGGAAGACCTGGAAAAATCCATCCACGAATTTATGAACGGGGAAAAATATATGGCATTCCTTTCCAGCATGTCAAAATTCCATACATACTCCCTTAATAACCAGCTCCTCATCGCGCGTCAGAGACCCGGGGCAACCTGCTGTGCCTCTTACACTACATGGAACCGGCTTAACAGGCAGGTAAGGAAGGGCGAATCCGGCATTAAGATTTTCTGCCCCGCACCGTATAAATCCACCGTTCTCAGGGATGCCAAAGACCCTGCGACCGGAAAGCCCTGTCTCTTACCGGACGGCAGCCACAAGAAAGAAGCTGTAGAGAGGATAATCCCTTACTTCAAGGTGGGATATGTTTTCGATATCTCCCAGACAGACGGGGAAGCACTGCCGGAGATAGCCAATGAACTGACCGGGGATTTGGACAGCAGCCAGAAAGAGCTGAAGGATGCACTCCTGAAAATCTGCCCTGTCCCCGTCACGTTCCAGCCGATAAAGGGGGAAGCCCACGGATTTTACCGGAGGGATACAAAGGAAATCGTTGTAGACAGTACCCTCTCTGAGAAACAGTCCCTGAAGACCCTCATCCATGAGATGGGGCATGCCATGCTCCACAGCACGGATATCCCGGATGCACCCAGGGATGTTTCCACCCGTGAGGTGCAGGCCGAATCTGTTGCATATGTGGTGTGCAAGTACTTCGGGCTGGACACCTCGGACTACTCGTTTGGCTATATCGCAGGCTGGAGTTCCGGCAGGAAAACAAAGGAATTGAAAGCCAGCCTGGAGACTATCCGGGAGGCCTCAAACAGCATGATTGACCAGGCATCTGCTGTCCTGGAAAAGGCCAGGGCAGCAAAGCAGCCCCTTGAACAGACCGTGAAGGCCGTACAGGGGAGGTGCATGTAGATGACAGAGATAGAACAGACTGCCGAGGAATTAAGGCAGTTAAGGGAAAAACAAGCCCTGCACCGCCGGCAGTTAGAGGAGAACCGTCAGAAAGCCTTGGACAAAAAGAAACAGACCCGGCGGTATGTGAACCTGGGAAAGATGGTAGAGGGGATGATACCGGGTGCAGACAGGCAAAGTGAGGATGAGATACTGGATTATCTGGAAAAACATCTGCCGTTTTCCGGGAAACCGATACCGTAAGCCTGCATCTTTGCAGAAAAAAAAGGAGAGCGTTGACTCTCCTTTTTTAACTCTCAGATTCTTCTGATTCCCTCTATCCTCTTTCCATCTGCCAGGATGATATCCACTGCAATCTTTCCCGGCTTCACACGCAGATAGTTCTCAAAGCTCCTCTGCATCATCTCCACTTTCTCCATCTCTGTCCCTCCTATATCAGCTTAAATCCATGTTCTTTTGCTTTCCTTGTAGCCTCTGTCATGGTCTGGGTCTCTTCCTTTACTGCGGAGAGTGTCCTGCCGTCATACCGGAATATTTTAAAGGACAGCAAATCCTCCGGGCTTACCGTTGAGATATTGACCTCTGACACCATGTTCCGCAGTTCCTCCGGGCTGAACCCTTCGCTCTCCTTCACCAGCAGCACCTCATGGGTAGAACTGGGAAGCACATAATACGGCTCTCCCAGTGTCTCATAAGCATCCTGCAGCACCTGCGGGCAGACCAGGGCATTGGCTCCGTTTAACCGTTCCTCGTTCGTAAGGATATACAGCGGGGAAGGATTTTCTTTTATCATCCTCTCCAATGCTTCCACATCTTCCGGTGCAGACGCCATCGCAGAAAACATCTCCCTCATGATATCCTCCATGCTCATCAGGGAAAATTCCTGCCGGGCGGTATTTCTATATGCCCGCTCCAGTACCTCCCCCTCTGTCATCTGAAACGCCGACAGGTTCTCTTTTGTCACAAGGAAGGAATAGACATCCCCTCCCTCCTGTCCTACCCGGCATCTGGCAATGGCCGCCATATCCTCCTTCTGATAATACACGGCATCCTTTAACAGTTCCCTGTTCACATCCGCATTTACCATCTGGATATAGAGCCTGTTCCGGAAATCCTCTGCCGTCCTGCTGACCTCTATGGGAGGCCTGCGGTTCTCCTCCACGATGCCTGCCAGGTATTCCCCAATCTCCTCTGCACCGGCCTTTTCCCCCAGTGTCACCTTACAGCTCTCCGGGTATACCGTCACAGCCATGTTCTCCTCCTTATACCGGCAGGACAGGCCTTCCCGTTGCCCGCCCACTTTATTGACTGTGACCGGCTGGATATCCCAGTCATCCCCCAGCCGTTTTTCCATCTCTTTCTGTATCCTTTTCATCTCTTCTCTTTCCATCTCTATCTACCTCTCAGTCTCCTGGCCGCCTCTTCCAGGCTTTCTGCCAGCCTGCGGGTGCACCAGGTGTAATATTCTTTTATCTTGTTTTTTATATATCTCTCAGTTCTTTCCGGGAAGTCTTCCTCCTCCGGCAGTGTTACTTTCACCTCCGGCAGCGCTTTCCCTTCCAGCCCGGCAGCTTCCCGGTTATATCTCTGTGCCTGCATGGATTTGGCGTTCAGCACCGGTTCTTTGAAATATGAGCATTTCTTTACCCGGCAATAGGAATATTCTGCCGTTATCAGGATGACCTCATCCATCTGTACCAGCCTGGACAAATCTGAAGGTTCCAGGATGGGATGGTCACGGTAACAGGTGCTCCTGCTCCTGTGTTTCCCGCTCCCTGACCAGGTGGTCTCACGCTCTTTATACTTCCCTGCCATGCTGCAGATAGTCTTTGCCGTCTCCTGGCTCCTGACATCCAGGACAGCCAGATAAGAACAGTTGGATATCATGCTCTGTACGTCTTCTTTCGTATAGCTGTTTTGCAGCGCCTCAAATGACTGTGTGATGAGGATTAAGGTGATATTCCTGCTCCTGCCGGTCAGGAGGATTTCATTATGCAGGTGGGGGATTTTTCCCCGGCTGCAGAGCCTCCCTAACTCGTCAATAGCCACTATCACCCCCGGGCTCCCCTCCGGACGCTTAATCAGGCATCCGAAAACCTGGCTGATGATTAAGTTCACCACCCCGTAATACGCCTCCAGTTTCTCCTCCCGGACGGATAAAAAGACTTCCTTTCCCTCCTCTATCATCTCCGGGCATGCCCTGCGGGGATTGGCTGCAAATGCATACTGTACATCATCGTCAATAAAACATTTCAGCGCCTCCTCTTGCTGCTGGCAGACCCCCGAGAAAGTCTCATCTGCCAGTTTTTCAAAGGAGGAAAGGTATTTCACCTCAACAGCCCCCGGTGCCGCACCTCCCATCAGTTCCTGCACCAGTTCCCGGCTGTCCCTGGACAGTATCCCGTTGACCAGTGCCGCCAGGTCATGGATATGTTTCTGTTTATACAGTCCAACCAGTTCTCCAATCAGCAAAGACCTGGCCGATTGTTTCCAGAACTCCTGGCCGTCTTTTGCAGAAATGGGTATCAGACTGTCTGCTATCTCCTCCATCTGCTCCCGGATGTCCTGGTCAGAGGGGGAAGCCTTCCTGTTCAGGGCTGCCAGTGCATCCCAGCCGAAAAGGTTCCTGTCCTGGAAATCTACAATCACCACACGGTCATCATCCAGACGCCGGGTCTTGCTCCATAATTCCCCTTTTATATCAATACAGAACAGCCCTATATGCGACACGGATAACAGGGTCGGGATAAGGATGGCCGAGCTCTTCCCTGAACCGCTCCCCCCTATCACGAGGGCGTGTCCGTCAGTATATCTTACTCCTTCCATCGGTTTGCACAGGTATTTTGTCTGCCTGGAGATAGTTCCAATCTCTGTTTTTCCAAACACTACTCCCTCCGGTGCATCAAACAGGAATCCCTCATTAACCTTCGGATACATAGCCTGCATCTTTAGCGGGCTTTCATACTGGGTAGGCCTGTCGTGGAAGGTATCCTCTATGCCAAACTCTGTCTTGCCCGCTGCTCTCTGTCTCTGGTTCTCTGACCACACATAGACAGACGGTAGCCAGGACAGGAAGAACAGGGACAGGATGGACGGCCTCTGTCCAAAGACCGCCCGGAAGAACAGGATGAGCCCCGCCATCACAAAGGGCTGCAGCCAGATGCCCGTTGCGAAGATGCGGTTCAGCCATTTCCAGAACTTTCCGTTCATGTCCTCACTTCCCTTGCCGCTATCGGGCAGTCCGGGGATACCGTAAACCCGCGGCTGTACAGATAGGCCATCTCCTGCTCCATCACATTGAGATACAGAACCGGATATCCCTGCCTGCGGGCAAATGCCTCTATGGCATCCAGCAGGACGTCCCTGTCCTCCGGTGCCTCTCCTGACAGTCTGTGGATATACAGGCTCCTTCTCCCCCTGATGGGAGGGAAATTTACTACCGCCAGAGCCAGCGGGTTCGGGCTCGCATCCGGTCTCAGGGAGAACAAAAGCAAATCATCCTGCATCTGCCCTCCCGGAAATCCGGAGCCCTTATAATCAATCAGGACGCGCAGGTTCTCCCTGCCTCCTGAAACTAATTCTCCATTCATGTTCTTCAACTCCTTGTAGTAGGTTATTTGACAGGACTTTTCCTGTCACAATTAATATGCAGAATCTTCCACGCCATAAAAAAACGGTTTTCACGGATGCCGGGGATTGGCATATTAAAAGAAAAAGGATTTAGAGGTGAAATAAAATGGCAATATTTCAATGTCATATCCAGGTCATCAGCAGAGGGGAAGGCCGCAGCGTTGTCTCTGCAGCCGCTTACCGTTCTGCTTCCCGGATAGAGAACAATTACACCGGCCTGACCGATGACTACACCCAGAAGGGCTGGGTGGAATACAGCGAAATCATACTCCCGGCAAATGCACCCGGGGAATGGAACGACCGGGCTGTCCTGTGGAATGCGGTGGAGGAAGCCGAAAAGAGCCGGGACTGCAGGCTGGCACGGGAGATTGAGGTGGCACTGCCCCAGGAATTATCCCTGCAGGAGAACATCCGCCTGGTACAGGAATTTGTCCAGGATTCCTTTGTCTCAAACGGCATGATTGCTGATATCAATATCCACAACCCGCCGGTCAGGGATTCCTCCGGCATCCCCGTAGATGCAGACGGGAACCGGGTCACTGACCGGAAAGATATGGTTTTCCGCAATCCCCATGCACACATCCTCCTGACCCTCCGGCCTCTGGATGAAAACGGCCGGTGGATGCCGAAAACGGAGAAGGAATATCTCTGTAAGAAAGGAAACCAAACAAAGGCTTTCACAGCTGAAGAATTTAAGGCCGCCAAGGAAGAGGGCTGGCAGAAACAGTACCAGTATTACAAAGGCAAAAAGAAAGTCTGGCTAACCCCTTCTGAGGCTTTTGAGGGAAGCCTTATCCGGGCATCCAAATATCCACGCTGCACTCCCGGCAGGCAGAATGAGAAAGCCCGATACTGGAACTCCCGGGAGGCCATCCTGGCATACCGCAAATCCTGGGAGGAACATGTAAACCTGGCCCTGGAACGGGCAGGCAGACCCGAAAGGGTGGACTGCCGCTCCTATAAAGCCCAGGGGCTGGATACCATCCCCGGCATCCACTTAGGCTCCTATGCATCCAGACAGACGGATTCTGACCGGTACAGGGCAAATGAGGAGATTCAGGAGCTGAACAGAAAGAATGAAGACATCCAAAAATCCCTGGACGAGGTGGAAAAAGAGATTGAAAAGAAAAAGGAACGGCTCTTTGACCGGCTGGCAGAGCAGCTTGGAAAAATCCGGGGCGATATCCTCTCTGTCCGGTATGACCTGGAAAGCCTGCTGGAACGGCAGGCCGCCGTGGAGACCGAAAGAAAGCGGCTGGATGAGAGAATCAGCCGGGTAAGGACAATCAGGGAAAATGCCCTGGAGCGTGACAGGGCATCAAAGGAAAAGATTGCACGGTTAAAGAAAGAGGCTGCTGATTTCCCGGCACGAAAAGACAGCCTGGGAGAAGCAATACAGGCAGAGCAGGAGGCCGTCCGGTTTCGGAGGGAAAGACTTGACAAGGTGCTGGCAGAGGAAGGGTTTGCTTCCCTCTCTGACTACCTCCAGGAAGCTCAGATACTCTCTCAGATGGAACTGGAAGCGGAGACCCTGGAACAGGGGATAACCCGCTGCAGGGAACAGACCGAGGAACTGGAACGGCGGTACGGGGAGCTGGAAGGAAAGCTGGATGCTGAGGATTTGAAGGGATTTGAACCCTGGCGTGAGAAATGGTCAAAGGATTATGAGAAGAAGGCTGCGGAGCGCATCCGGAAACGAAAGGGCAGCTTCCGGATGTATCTCTTTGAACGTGCAGTACAAAATACCGGTTACAGCCTGCGGCACGGTGCATATCTGGCCGGCAGGGCGGCATATGTGGTGAAAGAAATGGTGCAGGCCGCAGAAGAGACTGACGGGCAGGGACGGAAGCGATGAATAGAAACCAGTGGATGATGTTCTATCGGAAGGATACTGGCGG
>OLOT01001082.1_pt1 | contig 17252 bp, 6 predicted proteins | sample 1671991 | NCBI WGS metagenome assembly OLOT01 (sample SAMEA3136634, study PRJEB25190) | human gut metagenome | biome: human gut; feature: human-associated habitat; material: faeces | place: Austria | collected 2013
TCCCCCCGGCCCGGCGGCACACGCTGTGCCGGGGGTTATTTGTTTGGAGGTCTTTTATGACAGTAGGAAAGGCAATTGCAACGACGACGACCGCCGCCAGTGGCGGAAGCAGGGAGGAGTTGTTGGGGCCGCGGCCAGCAGGACACGAGCACAAAGCTTTGTGCGAAGTGGACGCTGGGAGCCGCAACCCGGGTTGCAGATGTGAAAGGATGGGATAAGCGTGACAGTAGGAAAAGCAATCGAAACGGCCGACAAGCTGCGGCCCAACAACGGGTTTGACCGCGAGCTGAAGATCTTATGGCTGCGGCAGGCGGATGCGGGGTTGAGAAAGAGCGTGGTGGACAAGAGCGACACCACCGATTTTGATGCCGTGGGTGCGGACATCTTATACGACCGGGAGCAGGAACTTTTGCGGCAGGACGCGGAGCTGCTGCTGCCGGAGCCCTACGACAGCTACTATGCCCACTATCTGGCGGCCCAGATGGACGCGGCCCTGGGCGAGACCGACCGCTATGCCAACGAGATGCAGCTGGCCAACGAGAACCAGCAGGAGTTTGCAGCCTGGTGCAGGCACACCTACCTGCCCAGGATGGCCACGAAGTGGAGGTACTGAGATGGCACTGCCGAGTTTATACAGCATCTCGACGGGGAAGAGCATCCAGACGGCCTTTGGCGGCCTGAACGAAAGCTATGCCTGCGCCGAGGCAGAATTTACCGAGATGAAGAACTTTTCCAGCCGGGGATACCCCGCACTGCAGACCCGGACACCCCGGCGCACCATGCGGGCCATGGGCAGCTGCAACGGGATGTACCACCTGAACGGCCTGCTGCTGTGCGAGGGCACCACCCTGCGCTACACCGAGGACAGCGAGGACGACGTGGCCACCGCGGCTGCGGGCGGGGAGATCGTGCTGGAAAACGCCGTGACGGACAGCGAGAAAATTATGATCGGCATGGGCACAAAGATCCTGATCTGGCCGGATGCCAAGAGCTTTGACACGGCCACCGGCAAGCTGGAAGCTCTGAGCGTTGCATGGAGCCAGACCGGCACGGTGACCATTGCCCCCTGCGACGCGGGCGGCAAGACCTACACCGTGAGCAGCGTGGGCACCACGGAACCTTCCGGCCCGGCGGACGGGACGCTGTTTCTGAAACAGAACTCCTCTTCCAGCAAGTGGGCCTATGTGAACGTGCTGGAACAGTACGATGCCAAGAGCGGCAAGTGGGCGGAGATCCTTTTGAACAGCGTGAAGATGACCCTGCCCGGGCTGGCCGCTGCGGGCTTCAAGAAGGGGGATACCATCACGGTGGAGCAGGTGCCCGGGCTGGTGGAAGAGTATCTGGCCGAGGGTGTGAACGGCGAGGTGACCATTGAGCAGATGGACGGGGACAGCATTGTGCTGACCGGCAGCCCAAAGACCGAGAGCGCACGCTATTACGGCAGCTTTACCGTGACGGCAGGCGGTACCACCTGGAAGAGCATGAACGGCAGCGAGAGCGCCACAGCGGGCGGCACCACCATTACCGCACGGCGGCGGGTGCCCCGGCTGGAATATGTGACCGAGAACGCTAACCGGGTATGGGGCTGCAACAGCGAGGAGAACGTGATCTACAGCTGCAAGCTGGGCGACCCCACAAACTGGTACAGCTACCGGGGCATTGCTTCGGACAGTTACGCCGTGAACGTGGGCAGTGACGGCCCCTTTACCGGTGCGGCCACCTGCATGGGCTATGTGCTGTTCTTCAAGGAGAACTGCCTGCACAAGCTCTACGGCAGCCGCCCGGCAGACTATCAGCTGGTGAGCGTGCAGTGCCGGGGCGTGGCCAAGCAGGCCAGCAAGAGCATGTGTGTGCTGGCAGAGGTGCTGTACTACCTTTCCCCCGACGGCGTGATGGCCTGGGACGGCAGCCTGCCGGTGAAGATCAGCGGCGGACTGGACAACACCTGGCTGATGAACGTGCGCGGGGCGGTGGGCGGTGTGCTGGACACCCGGTATTACCTGCATCTGCGGGTGCCGGGCCGGAACGAGACCCGGCTGCTGGTCTACGACACCGAACGGCGGCTCTGGCACGAGGAGGACACGGCGGCAGAAGAGAATGCTTCCGGCTGGGCGATGTGCTCCACAGGGCGGCAGCTCTACCAGTGGGACGGCGTGAACCTGTGGGCCACCGAACCGGAACGGGAGGCCGACCGGGACACCGACACGGCAAAGGCGAATCTGGAACAGAAGGTGGGCTTTGAGGCTGTGAGCGGCGACATTGGGTTGAACGTCCCGGCGGACAAGTACATCAACCGGGTGTTTCTGCGAGTGGATGCCCTGACGTACAGCGTTGTGGAGCTGCAGGCCAGCTATGAGGGCGGGGCCTGGGAGACGCTGGGACAGGCAGCCGTTCTGAACAAATACACCCGGGTCAACCTGCCCTTTGTGCCGGAGCGGCACGACACCATGCGGCTGCGGATCAAGGGCACCGGGCAGATCGCGGTGCGGAGCATTGCGTTCAGCATGGCAGAGAGCCGGGGCAACCGGGTGGCCGGAGGGGAGCCGAAGAGATAGCCCTGCTTAGAGGAAGGAGATTCTATATGGCAGATATTACGAGGCTTGGCGAGATCGCCATGCCGAAACTGAGTGACAACATGGCCCCGGAGGACAGGCGGAGCATCAACAACTACCTGATGCAGCTGCGGGACCAGATGATGTACATGATGCAGAACCTGGACGAGACGAACTTCAGCGACACCATGCGGGACAAGCTGGTGGCCATGGGGCTGAAGGTGGAGTAAACGAAAGGAGACAGTGAGAAGATGGCAAGAGGACAGTGGTGGGAGTACCTGATCCCGGGCCACAATGTGGGGCTGATGGTAGGGGATGTGTATGACAGCATTACCGGAAACAGCGAAAAGAATGCGGGCACCGGCGTGTTTGGAACCAGAAAAAACGATTCCAACAGCTACCAGTACGCCCAGAGCAATGACCGGGTGACCACGGCAAAGAACAATCTGGATTACATCAAAGGACAGAAGCCCGGGGAGTATCAGAGCGAGTACGGAAGCCAGATCAGCGGCACGCAGAGCCAGCTGGACAAGATGAACCGGGACGGCTTTTCTTACGACTACACCAAGGACGCAGCTTACCAGCAGTACAAGAACCAGTACACCCGGGGTGCGGAGCTGGCCAGCGAGAACGCTGCCGCCAATGCTTCGGCCCGCAGCGGCGGCTACGGCAACAGCTGGGGCACTTCCAGCGGGCAGACGGCCTACCAGAGCACCATGAACGGGCTTTCGGACGTGGCAGACAGCTTATACAACCAGGCCTACAACGAATATGCCACCAAGAAGAGTGATCTGAGCAGTCGGCTGAGCTCTTTGCAGCAGCAGGAAAAGCTGGCGCAGGATGCTTACAACACCCGCCTGAACAATTACTATGGCCAGCTGAACAGTGCTCAGACCGAATATGCCAACGCGGTGGGGGCCAACCAGAAGAAGGATGCGAACAACACCAACTTCTGGGGGAACGTTTTGCAGGTCGGCGCAAGCATGCTGCCGTGGGTGCTGAAAGCGCTTGCCGCGATCTGAAGACCGGTGTGTGGCAGAAGAAAAGGAGAACGACATGTTATTTGATACCTTACGGAGAAAGAACCAGGCGGAACAGGAAGAGCGGGAATGGAATGCCAACCACCCGGCGGACTATGTGAGCCGGAACAAGGACGCAATGGACAGCCTGACCGGGCAGATCGGCAGCGGGTTCGACTGGGACACCGGCAGCAAAGCCTACCAGCAGTACCGCGCCCAGGCCCAGGCCAATGCTGCCGCCAGCGCGGAGAACGCCCAGGCCAACGCGGCGATGCTGGCGGGCGGGTATGGCAGCAGCTACGCCGACAGCGTGGCAAAGCAGGGCCAGCAGCAGGCGCTGAGCGGCATTGACAATGCGGTACCCGGCCTGAGAGGCCAGGCACTGAGCGAATACCAGAACCAGCAGAACGACCTGCTGAGTGCCCTTTCCGGCATGGCCAACACCGAGGCGCTGGATCGCAGTGCCTACGGCAGCAATTTTGCCAACTACACGGCGTGGCAGAATTTCCTTGCCAACCAGAGCGAACAGGCCCGGAACGAGAACGACAACTACTGGAACAACCTCTGGAACACGGTAAAGAACATCGGCTCGGCGGCCCTGACAGCCTACGATGGGTACAAGGGGTACACCCAGCAGCAGTGGGAAAATGACTTTGCCCGGGAACAGTGGGAATACAACAAGAACCGCACCGACCAGAGCGATGCCCTGAACGCCTACCAGCAGGCGTTCAACCTGTACACCCAGGGCGCTGGGGATGCGGCCAGCGACGTGCTGAACCGGTATGGCCTGAACGCAAACGCTTTTGCCAACTATACCGGCGCACCGGTGACCCGGGACGATCAGGCCAGTGTGCTGACCACGGCGGCTTCCCTTGTGGCAAACGGCAACAGCGAAGCGGCGGCCAACTTGCTGAAGATGTACGGGCTGGACAGCAATGCAGCCGGTTCTTATGGCACCATTGCAAACCGTCAGCTGGCGACCCAGCTGGCAAAGGCGGCAGCTACGAAGAGCAGCGGAAGTTCGAGAAGATCCGGCGGCTCTTCCGGTGCCTTTGGCGGGTACACCAGCAGCAACGTGACCACCCTGCTGGGAAAGCTGGCCGGGGTGAAAGAAGGAAGTGCTGCCTATAACGCCATTGCCGGAGAACTGGCAAAGGCGGGTGTAGACGTAGGCAGCAGCACCCAGAGCGTGGGAAAGAGCGTGGGAACTCCATCCTATGTTTCTGTTGACGGCGTGAGTGGTGCGGCACCCAAGACAAAATATTTCGGCAGTTCCGGCAGCACGGGTAAGAGTGCGAGCACCGGAATGCCGTACAGCAACGCCCTGAGCTATGCAAAGGGGTGGAGTGCAGAAGGGGTGGATTCGGATACGATCTATGCCCGGCTGGTCAACATGGGTATAAATGATGACGTGGCGGCCAAGGTCTGGAATGCGATGGGATGGTAAGGAGAACAAAAATGGCATGGACAACAGAACAGATGGCCCAGAAGCGGGCCAAACTTCAGAAAAAAACCAATGCCGCTGCTGGCGGGGCAGAACCCCTCAGTCAGCGCAAGAGCGCTGACAGCCCCCCTGATAGTGGGGCCCTTGGCAGTACGGGAAACTCTGTGTCGGACAATAAAAGCAATACATGGACGGCGGAAAAAATGGCCGAAAAACGTGCGGCACTGCAAACCCAGAAGCAGCAGACGGGCACCGACCTGTATTCCACGGCGCTGGAGGATTACCGGACAAGGAACAACCTGGGCTTTGCGGATGACATGGACAGCCGGAGCGACGAGCTGAACCGGCAGAAGGTGACAGTGAGCCCGGCGGAGAAGATGGAGCAGAATGCCAGCACCGTGCAGAAGCTGCGGGAACAGCGGAACAACGGTATCCGAATGGACGTTTACAGCACGGTGAACAACTGGAAGGATGCTTCCGAGCGGAACCGGGAGCTGGCGAGGCTGGTGACAGATCCCACGCTGCCACGCGGGGCTGTAAGCGCAGCAGACCTTCCGGCGGGCGTGGACTACTTGGCAGCGGACACGGGCGGCATGGGTATAATGCCGGTGCTGGAAAACACCAGGTACATGGACAGCGATTTGAAAAAGATGGGCTACACCCAGGACGAAATCAACCGGGCCCGGCTTTACATGAAGGCGTACAATAACCTGAGCCTTGGCGAACGGGCCGGACGGCGTGTGGAAAGCGATCTGGAGGGAAAAAAGGAAAATATCAAAGGCATGATCGGGCAGTACGCGGGCGCACTGTCCCCGGCCCTGACGGCCAGTGCCGAAGAGCAGATGATCCGGCGTGTTCAGAGCGGGCGTTACACCGACGAGCAGCTGGAAGCGGCAGGATATGACCCGGAGCTCATCCGGACAGCCCACGAACGAATCCGGAGTGGTGAGCTCTACGACAAGGCGGATGACGACAGCAACCGCATGAAAGGGTTGTATGAGTGGGGCCGGGATGCCCACAAGGCCGGAGAAAACCTGACTGCGGACGCTATGGCAGGCGAGAGCAATGTGGGGAGGTTCTTCCACGAGGCTACTTCCAGCGCGGCTGAGAACCTGATCGTGAGTGCCATCAACCCAGCGCTGGTGCTGCCGGTGCTGAGTGCCCACGGCGCAGGCGACAGCATGGCTGCCAGTGACGAAGCGGGGGAGAGCCCGGAAAAAGCTATTTTGAAAGCAACGGCAAAGTTTGGCGCAGGATGGGCCATCAACAGCGTGGGTGTGGCCGACCTTGCCAAGACCATGGGCTCGGATTACGCCAAGGACACGGTGGCCGGTACCATTGCGGACTGGGTGCGCCGACAGGTGGGCAATCAGGCGTTCCGGGAAGCCTACCCGGCCGTTGCCAACGCCATTTCAGGCGGCGCGGACAATGCTATGCAGGCCTTTGTGGAGACCTACGCCGACAAAGCCATTGACGCTGTGATGGGCGACCAGGAAGCGGCCAAGACGCTGTTCAACAAGGATACGTTCCTTACAGCACTGGAAGCGGGCCTTTCCGGCGGCGCATCCGGTGCACTGGGCGGCGCTGTGGGCACAGGGCTTTCCAGGATGAACGCGGGAGATTCCAGCCTGCGGGGCAACGTGGAGCGGTATGCCGCTCAGGACGAATACGAGCAGGCGCTGAAGGAACACCAGCGCCGGGAGGAGCTGGCGCGGGAACCGGAACCCCTCAGTCAGCGCGTGAGCGCTGACAGCCCCCCTAATAGGGCAACGACGACGACCGCCGCCAGTGGCGGAAACAGGGAGGAGTTGTTGGGGCAGCGGCCAGCAGGACACGAGGGCAATGCTTTGCCCGAAGGGGACGCTGGGAGCCGCAACCCGTTAGCCCTTGGCATGTCGGTGGAGTCTGATGGGACTGAAAAAGGCTCTGCTGACCTGAAAGCGGCGGGCCCTGCGGCTGAGGGCAACAGTGCGGAAACTGCTGCCATATCGGACAACTTGGCTGTGCAGACGTTTGCAGAAGCGGCGGCACAGCGCAGCCAGCAGAATGCTGTTGAGAACGCTGGGGAAAGTGTGGAAAGCCCCACGGAAACAGCGGCGGACGGCGCAGAACCCATCAGTCATCGCATAAGCGCTGACAGCCGCAACCCGTTAGCCCTTGGCAGTGCGGAAAACACTGGTCTGACTGCGCAGAATGGAGCTGACCGGCAGGCTGTGATGCAGTCGGTCCCTGTGGAAGAAAGCACCCTTGACGGGATGGACAGCAGCAACAGCCCGATGCGGGAGACCTACGGCATGGAAGCACCGAGGACGGAAGGCCAGAAGCAGGCCAGGACGGAGCAGGTGCTGCGGAGCTGGAAGGTGGGCGAAAAGGCGGCGCAGGAGATCAGCCGGAAACAGCCGGAAGGCGTGGACAGTGACCGCTATGCGGCGGCAGCATCCACTCTGTACCGGCTGGGCCAGATGGAGGACGTGAAGACCTTTGACCAGGCGCTGGAGCTGGCGGGCACCGGCAGCGGCATGGCGGCCAACGTGAACTATGTGTTGGGCAACACTACCGGCCGGAACGCGCTGGAAATCGCCTACACCTACGGCAGGGATGCGGCAGAGACCCGGTGGGCCGAGAGCCAGCTGGGCGGAAACCTGACCGAGAAGAGCCTGACGGGCAGGGGTGAGACCATTTACAAGGGGACCCTGCGCAACGCAAACGACGCTGGCAGCCAGGTGATCGAGCTGAACGCGGCGGCAACCGGCACCACGGCGGTTCTGAAAAACGTGCTGCAGAACGGTGCAGGACAGGCAGACAGCCGGGTGCGGGCCTATGTGGACACGGAGACGGCCCGGATCTTCTTTGGGGACAGTACACAGGATACGTTCGGCACGGTGCTGCACGAGGACTACCACTGGTACAACGCACTGGACAGCGAGGGAGCAAAGACTTTGCAGGACCATGCCCTGCTGTATCTGGCCAGGAGCAGCGGCTTTGAGACCGTGGACGAGATGATCCGGGAGAAGATGACCGACTATGCCCAGCAGAATCTGACCTATGAGGAAGCTGCCGAGGAGCTGGTGGGCGATGCCTGGCGGGGCATCTTCTCCAATGAATCCGATTTCAAGCGCTGGGTAGAGTTCCAGCGCAGGCAGGCCGAGAAGAACAGCGGCAGGGCCGGAACCATCCGCACCGTGATGAACCGGGTGAAGGAGATGCTGGGCGGCATTGTGAGCCGGGCAAAGGAAGTGCTGACCATTGACCCAGACAACAGGGCGGCCCTGAAGGCCCAGCGTCTGGCCGAGAACGAGCGCAAAATTTTGCAGGACGAATACTTTGCCCACGCTGAAAAAGCGATGGACAACCTGCGCAGTGCAAAAGAAAACGCCGCTGCCCCCAAGACAGAGAGCGCGGCGGAAGGACGCAGTATGCGGTTCCAGCTGCAGGAGGGGGAGGAAACCCTTGAAAAGAAGCTGAACCGTAATCTTGGCCGGTTGGAACAGATGACACCGGCGGCTGAAATCACTGGAAAAGAAATTGAGTACGGTGCTACCAGCAAAGAAAATGCTGAAAATATCGTCCGATTCTTTGAATCCATTGGCGGAAAAGTAGAGCGTGATGGATTTGGTGTGGTGGAACTGACCCGCAAGGGAGCCAAGGCAACCGTGCAGCATGGAAACGGCCCGGTGAAGCAGATCGCTGCAGCGGCCATTCCAAACGTAATCCGGTACGGTGAACAAATTGGTTTCGTGGAAAACTGGAAAGGACGGGGGTACAACACTCATACCTTTGTGGCTCCGGTTGTGGTGGACGGTATCAAGATCTATGAGGCGGTTATTGTAAATGAATACCGCAGCACAAAGCAGGGAAACAAATTCTATGTTCACGAAGTGTGCGGTTCCGACGGCAGTTTGCTGGTGTTGGATGATGCCGGACAGATAAAACAAAAGCAGGAAAGCGCTGACACGGTACTCAAAACCGAGGAGGGCGGTGAACGCCCGAGCTTTCCTGCTAAAAACAGTATAGCACAAGAAAATGCCGAAAGCAAGGGAAACAGCGAACCTGTGAAGAAATCGGTGCGGTTCCAGCTGAGTGCTCCGGTGGAGGTGGACCAGAACAAAGACCTTGTGGCCGTGCACAACCTGACCGCAGAAAACCTGCAGGAAGCGCTGGAGCTGGGCGGGATGCCCTCGCCGTCTATTGCGGTGGTGAAAGCTCAGGAAGGTCACACCAAGTATGGCCCCATCTCGCTGGTGTTCAACTCCGATACCATTGACCCCATGGTGAACCGGGCAAACCGTATCTATGGTTCGGATGCCTGGACACCCACCCGGCCCAATGTGGAGTTTGAAGTGAATTACGATGCGATGCGGGACTTTGAAAGCAAGGTGGATTCGGCAAGCAAAGATGCGTTTGAAGGAAAATTTGCGAACAGCGCCGCGTTACAGCGCCTTGGAATTGAAGAGACTAGCAGCTCCGACCGGGCAGAGCTTGCCCAGCGCCTGGAGGAAAACACGGCAGTGCAGCTGGCCTATCTGGAAGCGAAAGGTAAGACTGTGGAGCCGGTGTATAAGACAGAACGGGACCAGTTCGACAGCCTGGGAAATGATACCCTGGAAAAGGTGATCGAACACATTGGCGCGGATGAAATCAAAGCTGCATTCGAGGGTGGTGACTTTGACCAGCTGGATCAGCTGGCAGATAAAGCGGCGGACGCACTGGAAGAAAAGTATACTCACGGACAGCTGGAGGGCCAGAACCGGCGTTGGCAAATGCGCATTGACAAGATGCGAAATGACAACCGTGGACGACTGTATGGGATGCTGGAGCACGCCTACAAAATGCTGACCGATACCAATGCCGGAAAGCAGGCGATGGATGTGGAAGCGACCAGGGAGGCTATCCGGCAGGAAGCTCCGGCAGAAGATGTGAAGAACTGGGTGTATGACCAGTTGGGAAATGTTCTAGGACAGAAGGGAATCCGAAACGGAAAAGACCGCTTTACTCCGGCAGGGATAAAGCGCAGTTTTGCCCAGCTGCACAACAGCTACACGCTGGAAAACCTTGTGGCTGCTATGAATGCTCAGAATGCACGAGGGCAGGATACATGGGGCCTTTCGGCCGGCACCCTGATGAGCACGGCCACGGCGGAGTATCAGAATCTGGACGAAGTGCGGGCGGACAAGGGCCGCTTGCAGCAGATGCCGGAAGAAGAGTACAAGGCGCTGCTGGAAAAGGCAGATGACCAGATCAACGATATCCTTGACAAGCTGCGGAGAGAGACTACACCCCATGCAGACAACAGCTTTGAAGAGCGGGAAATCCTGGGCGGCATCCTGATGCAGGCCGCACAGGGAAAACAGACGGCGGCAGCCATTGGAAAGGCCTTTGCAAAAGAGGGGTATACCATTGGCAAGGACACGGCCCAGATGATCCTGAACCTGTACAAGAACGTGGCTGCTATTCCCACCGGGTACTTTGAAGCGAAGCCACAGCGGGCCGTGGGCTTTGATGAGGTGCGGGCGGCGATCCTGCCCGACAACACCAGCAGCACCCTGATCGAAAGCCTGAAAGAGACCGGCATTGACGTGAAGCTCTACAAAGCCGGGGACGATGCCCAGCGCACGGCCCTGCTGAACAAGGTGCCGAACGTCCGTTTCCAGCTGGCCGAACAGGCGGAACGGGACGCGCGGAAGAACACCCAGCGGCAGGCAAGCCGGGCCATTGCGGACAACAGCGCGGCGATGGAAACGCTGGCCCAGATGATGGGTGTGACCCACGGTGTGCGGATCAGCCAGGATTCCATTGACGGGCTGGCGGTGCGGTGGACAAAGGCCAACGGCAGCAGGGCCGACCGGACGAAGATTGCCGGAGAGACCCGGGCGCTGGTGGAGTACATGACGGCGGACGGGGCCAGCATGAGCAAGGCCAGTGCGCTGTCTGAGACCATTGCAGATGAAATACTGAGCGGGGCGACCTACCGGAACACCGAGCTGTGGGACGAGTACCCGGAATACCACGACCTGAGCTACACGGTGAACAAGGACGGCCCGGCCAAGGCGGAGCTGGTGAAGCGGTACGGGACGTGGAGCGAAGCGGTGGCGGAGGCCAGGCGGCACGGTGTGAAGCTGCGGCAGGCAGAAGGTGTGCGGGACGGCAACCCGGCGGAAGTGTATGAAGCCATCGTCAACGACACCCGGGCCATGGGCGGCACCAAGGAAGGGGCAGCGGCCTTGTTCCGGGGCGCGGCCAAGGCAGCGGGCGTGGACGGCGCGGCCAGCATGGAGAGCACCGAGTGGCTGGATGTGCTGATGAACGTGCACGATGCCATCAAGCCCAGGATGATGAGCCGCTTTGCAGATGCTGCCGAGTACGAGGATGCCAAAGTGGAGCTGGCCGACCGGATGCTGGGTGATATCCTGAGCGTGCCGGAGATGACCGATGCACAGGCCATCTTTGACGGGTTCCAGCGCTGGCAGCGCCAGGCTGTGGCTGCTACCGTGGGCGAGGAGAACGCGGAGCAGGCACTGAAGGACCTGCGGAAGGTGCAGAAGGAGCAGAACCGGGAGTTCAACCGGAGGATGTATGAGAACAGTCGGAACGGCAGCCGAGATGAAGCACTGCGGCAGTGGACAGAACAGCAGAAGCGGAATGAAAAAGCAGAAAAGCTACTGGATCAGAATCTGGATACGCTGGGGCTGGACATCACCAACTACGGCGACATGGCCGAAAAGCTGGACGTGCTGAAGGAAGCCTACGAACGGGAGTGGAAGGCCGAAAAGAAGCGGCTGAAGGAAGAACGCCAGCAGATGCTGGACGAGATCCGGCTGGAAAACAAACAGTTGAAGCGGGAGAACTGGAACCTTTCTCACCAGGTGGCAGGAGAACAGCGCCGGGCTGATCGGGCTGAGTGGCAGCTGATCCATCAGGAAAACGAACTGCTGGAATGGGAGCAGGAAAACCAGCGCAAAGCTCAGGAGTGGCAGGAAAAGCAGGCGGAACGAAACGCAATCGCCATCACTGCAGCCCAGCAGCAGCGGGACGAGGACATTGCCATTGCCAAGAAGCTGGCTGAGAAGCGGGTACAGAAAGCCCGGGACGGTCGGCAGAAGGACGAGCTGAAACGGGCCATCCGGAACAATGCCACCCAGCTGAACCAGATGGTGCTGCGGCCTGCAAAGGACAAATATGTGCAGCCCCGGCTGATCCTGCGGGCGCTGGAAGTGGCAAAGCTGGCGGACATGACATTGCTGAACCAGAATGCCGTGAACCGGCTGGATGCGCTGGCAAACAGCATCCGGGCCGAATACGGGGATGCAGACCACCCGGTGGTGACGGAGATGAGCAATGACTGGGAACAGAGCGGCATTGCCAACTTGATCGATGCCCTGAAGGCTGACCTGAATGCCAGCAAGCAGGCCCAGCTTGACCGGCTGAACCAGCAGCTGACAGAGGCCGAGGCACTGCCGGACAGCGAAAAGGCCGAGATGCTGCGTGACCGGCTGAGAAAGCGGATCCGGGAGACCGAGAACCGCACCTATCTGCCCATGACGGTGGACCAGATGCGGATGCTGAAAGCCATTACGACCAGCACCCTGCATGTGATCCGGACGGCAAACAAGACCCTGAGCCTGCAGCAGGCCGAGGAGGTGGACAAGATCGCCGGAGAAGCGGCGGTGGAAGTGAACCGGAGCAAGGGCAATGACGGAAAATTCCGGCGGATGCTGACGAGGTACAATCTGGATATGCTGGGCGGTACCCGGGTGTTCCGGATGCTGGGCGGCTACGCAAAGAACAGCCAGATGGAGAAGCTGGGCACCATGCTGAATGACGGCCAGCGGCGGCAGACGGAGATCCTTGTGGAGGGAACCCACCTGTTCGACAACGTGACAGGCAAAAAGAACCTGAAACAGATGGAACAGTTTGCAGGCAAGGGGGCAAAGCTGGTAGACCTTGGCCTGAAGGACAACCGGGGCAAGGCCGCACCCCTCACCCATGCCCAGATGTGCAGCCTGTACATGCACCTGCGGAACGCCGACAGCAAGGAGCACCTGATGAACGGCGGCTTTACTGTGCCGGATGCAGTGGAGTACAACAAAGGCAACATCGTGGAAGCCTACCAGAAGGGGCAGACCGTGCGGATCGGGATGCTGACCGACAGCGAGGGCAAGCCCATGGCGGACACCATTGTGAGTGCCATTGAAAAGAACCTGACCGACTACGACCGGGCGTGGATCGGGAGCATGGAGAACTTCTTTGGGAGCTACACCACTGACCTGATCAACGAGACGAGCATGAAGCTGCTGGGCTACCAGCGGGCCACCGTGAAAAACTATTACCCCATTGCGGTGAACAAAAAAGCACTGGCGACCCAGATCGAGGGGCTGCATCTGGATGCGACCATTGAGGGACGGGGCTTTTTGAAGAACCGTGTGAAAAGTCCACAGCCCATCCTGCTGGAGGAATGCAATAACGTGGTGCAGCGGAGCTTACGGGACACGGCAGCCTATGCGGGCCTGGCCCCGGCCATCCGGGATGTGCAGAAGGTGCTGAACAGCCGGATCGAGACCGAGGATGGACTGAAGGTGCTGAAGAACGGCATTCTGGAGGAAAAGTGGGGCAGCGATGCGGTGAACTATGTGGATGAGCTGCTGACCGACCTGCAGACCCCGGGACGGAAAACCCGGAAAAGCAGCATGACGGCGCTGGGCAAGCTGCGGGGCAACTACGCCGGGGCTATCCTGACGCTGAACCCGGGCGTGGCCATTGCGCAGGCGGCATCCCTGCCGACCGCCGGTGCTGTGCTGGGTGCGGACACCATGGCGGCGGTGGTTCCCTTTGTAAAGAACTTCTCACCCAAGCAGCGGGCAGCGCTGGAAGCAGAGATCACTGAACACGGGGATGCGCTGCTGCAATACCGCCTGCGGGGCAGTCAGCGGGGCGAGCTGGAAAGCATCGGGAAGAACCTGAGTGCGGCGGAGAAGGGAATGGAGAAGGTCCCCAAGCAGCTGACGGGCTGGATCAACGGCGTGGACGAGATCACGGTGGCGGCCCTGTGGGAAGGCTCCAAGCGGTATGTGGAGCACCATACCAATGAGTTTGCAGAGGGTGCAGCCACGAAAGGCAGCGAAGCCTACTGGGAAGCTGTGAACAAGACCTATCAGCGAGTGATCGAGGAGACCCAGCCCAATTACACCACCATGCAGCGGGCAGGCATCCAGCGCAGCGACAACGAACTGGTGAGGACCCTGACCATGTTCACGACCCAGCGGTTCCAGAACTACGGCATCCTGGCAGATGCGGTGCTGGCCTACAATGCCAAGCGGGAGCGCAGCCATGCAGACCCCACCGAGGAGAACCGGGCAGAGCTGAAACGGGCCGGGAAGAACCTGAACCGAGCGGTGACCAGCCAGATCGTGCAGACGGCAGTGTTTGCGGCCATGAAGATCGGCGCGGACTTCCTGCTGCACCGGTGGGACCGGGAACAGGACGAGAACGGCGACATTACCGCATGGAGTTTACTGAAGCGGTACGCCGACCTGTATGTGGGAAGCGCAGCAGGCACGTTCCTGTACGGCAGCGAGCTGTACAGCTTTGTGGGCAACGTGGCCGGGGGCAAGGACTATGATGTGGTCAGTGCCCCGAACCTGAGTGCTATCAATGACCTGGGAACTGAGGCGATGCGGCTGTACAAGCTGCTGGCCACCGACACCGGCGAGATGGACGAGGAAGAGCTGGAAGCATACCACGAGAAGCTGCGGAAAGCGGCCCTGACCTTTATGGAGGACGGACTGGAACTGAAGGGGCTGCCGGCCGGGAATGCGGAAAAGCTGCTGGAAGCGGCATGGAAATGGAGCGAAAATGCAGCCTATGCGGTGACGGGCGGAAAGTACGGCGAGAAGCTGAGCCTGAATTCCCTGCCCGCCAGCGCCACCGGGCAGTATGATCGGCTGTACAACGCCATTGCCGAGGGGGACACGGACAACGCCAGCGGTGCTATGGCGAAGCTGGAAGCCATGGGCAAGGACGAAAAGACCATTGCCAGCCAGCTGAAGAACCGGCTGAAGAAATACAGCCCGGAAGTAGAGCAGGCGGCCAGGACCCGGAACGAGGGCAAAGACAGCCAGCGCCAGGAGCTGACAAAGCAGCTTGTGCGGGAAATGTACGAGACCCTGGGCATCCGGGAGGGGGTCAAAGCTGACGCGGAAAAACGGGCGTGGGTGATCGACCTTGTGACCGAAGCCATTGAAAGCAAGGCCGAGGAGCTGTACAAGGGCGGCACCGAGGGCAGCGTGTACGATGACCTGACTGAAGCGGTGGACACCGGCAGGACCAGCGACGTGCAGGACGAGATCCGGCGGCTGCGGACGGCGGGCAAGGAGGACGGCAGCATCAAGACGAAGATCACGGCGGCGGTGAAGGAAGAGTATCTGGCGGGCAACGACCACGACCGGGAGAAGCTGGAGAAACTGCTGACGAGCCTGACCAAAGAGGACGGGACGGCCATGTATGAGGAAAAGAACTTTGCCCAGTGGGTGAAGGACGCGGCAAAAAAGGAGGAACAGGCAAAAAGCAGCAAGGATGAGTGGGCAGGGGTGAGGTGAAACCCTCTCAGTGCGCAATCCGCCAAAGGCGGAGTTGCTTACAGCTCCCCCGAGGGGGGAGCCCTGCTTAGAAGAAAGGGAGACCGTTCGGGGTGAACGGCCTCCCTTTCTTTGTATGTCCGGGGTAGTTGCACCCGGCGGGGCGTGATAGGATAGGGGCAGGAAGGGAGTGAAACTGTGAGCCAACTGGATATCAAGATCAGAAAGCTGCAGGACAATGGTTCGACGTTTCGGGCAAACATTGAGACGCTGTATCTGGGCGGTGTGCGGAGCGCCAAGGTGGACGAGCTCCGCTTTGAGCTGCCGGAAGAGTGGAAGAGCTGCACCGTGACCCTGCATGTGCAACGCCTGAGCGGCACAAAGCCGGACCCGCAGATCCTGGACGAGAACAACAGCGCACTGGTAGACCGGCGGTGGACACTGGAAAAAGAGGGCACCTGGATGCTGCTGGCCATCAACGCCAGCGGCTACATTGCCATGACCAAGCCCGGCAAGTACACCTGCTATGACACCATCGACACCGACACGACCACCGAGAACATTACGCCGAGCATCTATGAGCAGTTCGTGGCCGAGGTGACGAAGTACGCCAAGCAGGCGCTGGAGAGCATGAACGCGGCCAAGACCAGTGAGGAAGCAGCGGCCAAATCTGCTAAAGAAGCAGCGAACTCTGCCGCCAGCATGGAAGAAAGCGTGCGGGTGAGCGGGGAAAATGCCAAAAAGGCTGCAAACAGTGCTGCTGCGGCAAAGAAAAGTGAGGAAGCGGCAGCAAAGAGCGCAGAGGCATCTGAGAACAGCGCTAAGAAAAGCGCCGAGAGTGAGAGTGCATCCAAGGCTAGTGCGGGAAAGGCAAAGGACAGTGAAGAGGCGGCGAAAAAGAGCGAGGACGCAGCAGCCCTGAGCGAGACCAACGCCGCCGCCAGCGAGGAGCGCGCCAAGACCAGCGAGACCGCCGCCAAGCAGATTCTGACGGACACGCAGAACGCGGTGAAAACGGTCACTGCCAATATGAATGCCGCTGCGGGGAGCGCTTCCACCGCCGCCACCAAGGCCGGAGAGGCATCCACCAGTGCGGGGGCGGCATTCAACAGCCGTCAGGCAGCAGAAAAGGCTCAGAAAGCCGCAGAGGATGCCGCAGCGCTGGCAGGCACGCGTGCAGGTACCGACAAGACCCTGACCATTGACGGCGCACCCGCAGACGCAAAGACCGTGGGCGACAAGTTAAAGGCGCATAACCACTCGAAATTGACGTTCGAGCACGGTAATGAAGTGAATTTTGTTGGAACCCCAGACACCAACATAGTCTACTGGGGATACCGAGACAGCACCATTGATGAGTATCGGTTTAGTGATGGTCAAGGAAGCGGCGCTTATGCAAATGTCAGGGCCAACAAATTCATTGGTTCGCTGGATGGTAATGCAGACACTGCCACAAAAGCAACCGGTGTGACTGACTATAATAATTCAGGCAGACTAATCCAAGTCGGCTGGGAGGGTGACGACCTTAACACGTCGAATCTGACGCATATTGCTGGTTATACGGACAACGGTACGAAGATTAAAGATGTTTCTAAGGATGTACTGAAAAGCTGGCTTGGCCTTGGCAGTGCGGCGTACGAAGAAAATACTATTGTTAGAGATGTCG
>OLOT01001101.1_pt1 | contig 16973 bp, 13 predicted proteins | sample 1671991 | NCBI WGS metagenome assembly OLOT01 (sample SAMEA3136634, study PRJEB25190) | human gut metagenome | biome: human gut; feature: human-associated habitat; material: faeces | place: Austria | collected 2013
GTGTTGGCTTGAAGGATCCCAACAGACCCATCGCCTCCTTCCTGTTTTTAGGTCCCACCGGTGTGGGTAAGACAGAGCTTTCCAAAGCACTTGCAGGTGCAGTATTTAAAGAGGGCATCAGCGATATAGGTCCTGCTTTCTTTGCAGATATCTTTGCTCCCGCCGTGGAAGCTGCAAAAAAAGCCGGCGTTCCTCTTTACTGCGGTGAATACGGAGTTATAGATCAGGCTGACACAGAGGGTACTCTGAACTGGTTCAGACTGATACACGAGGCATTTGAAAAGCATCATATTGCCCGTGCTGTATGGTCGTACAAAGAGATGGACTTTGGCATAACAGACGCACACTATGCGCCGATTTACGATGAGCTTATAAAATTGCTGTAATCAATGATCTGTCCGGACTTGGACGCTGTTCCCTGACTGCTGCCATCTCCGTATTATCTGCGATGGGAATCCAGGCCTGTCCACTCCCTACCGCCATTTTAAGTTCACAAACAGAATACCCCAGCTACTACTGTTATGATTTTACCGATAAGATGGATTATTTCCGCCAGGAATGGAAGAAACTAGGCACTTCTTTTTCCGGAATCTATACCGGTTATGTTGCCAGTGTCTGCCAGATTGAACAGATCATGCACTTTCTGGATACTTTCCAAACAGCAGACACCTTTCTTCTGGTCGATCCTGTAATGGGAGACGATGGCGTTACCTATGATATGTATACTTCCGGGCTTCTGACTGCTATGAAAGAACTTGTCGCACGTGCAGATGTTATCACTCCTAACCTTACCGAATTCTGTCTGCTGACGGATATAGATTATAACAGCCTGCAGGATCCGTCTCTGTCTATACAGCAGCTCATTTCACGACTTAAGGATGCAGGGCAGACTTTGACAAAGGATCATGAAAAAAAGGTCCTCATCACTGGTATTCATTTTACTGCAGATGACGGAGTTCATAAGATTGGAAATCTCCTGCTATATGGCTCTTCACATTTTCTTTCGGCATATCCCTGTTGCAACGGAAGTTATTCTGGTACGGGTGATCTCTTTGCTTCCTGCATCACAGGCGGACTTGCCAGAGATATTTCCCTTACGGAAATGATGCAGACCGCAGGTTCTTTTCTTGAAAAATCATTAATTGATTCTGTAGAAGAACATGTTCCGGTAAACGAAGGCGTTAATTTTGAAAAATATTTGTATCTCTTGCATACATAGAATCTGCCACTGGCAGCTTCTATTGCATACATTGGTATTAAAAATCACCATATATCTTTTGAAAATTTCTCTACTGAAACTCTTTCTTTTGATATATGGTGATCTTCTTTCTATATTATTGGTATCTCAGATTGATATTTCGTTACATAATTTCTGACAACGTAATCTGTGCTCCCACAGCTTCTGCCTGTAATTTATACACTTCCGGATAATATCTTGTCGAAAATACATATTCCCCATCATTTACAAATACTTCAACAGAGGATGTATCGGCCAGAATCTTCAGATTCTCCACTTCTTCCACTTCTACATATCTCATGCTTCTTCCTGAAGATACCGAAGTTTTATCCTGATCTGTAAAATGCATCCGGAATTTTCCGTCAGCATAATCCAGGATCAGCTTCTCTGAAAGGATAACTTTAAAGCGGTTCTTTGTAATATCCGAAATCGTCATTTCATATACCGGATATCCCTCTCCTGCCAGCATACCTTTCACATCACTTACCAGATGTTTCTTCTCTTCTAGTTCTCTTATCGGACGTTGACAGATCTTGCCATCTTTTTCAAAGATTTCTCTTGGAAATGTAAAGCAATGCTGCCATCCTGTCTGAATGGTCGGATTGCTGTATTCTTCGCAGTCCGGCATTCCCATCCAGCTGATGTGGATCCTTCTTCCGTCTTCCGTCTCAAAACTCTGCGGGGCATAATAATCAAAACCATAATCCCACAAATGATACTCTGACAACTTGTATTCTCCAAGAATATCTCCTTCTATCTCAAAGTATCCGGACTGATATACATTACGATCCTCCCAGATACCACCTTCCAGTCCCTGAACAGACGTGGAAAGAAGTTTCTTATCTCCGATTTTGAAATAATCCGGGCATTCCCACATATACCCGAATGGCTTTTCGGATTCCACCCGGTTTCTGAACTTCCAGTTTACTTTATCTTCAGATTCAAATACAAGTACCTGACCTACATCTTTGTTCGTTCTTGCACCCTGTACCATATAATAAGTACCATTTTCTTTCCATACCTTTGGATCTCTTACATGACAGGTCAGATCGTCCGGATAATCTGAATTTCTCATCAGTTCTTTTTTCTTTCCGAACGTCTTGCCGTCTTCCGTTATAACCAGAACGGTATTGCCCTCACGTCCGGTGCGGATGTAATCATATTCCCCGTCTTCTAATTTGACATTTCCTGTATAGTACAGATACATTTTTCCATCTTCAATAAATGCGGATCCGGAATATACTCCGTGACAGTCAAATGGCTGATCTGGATAAAGTGCGGTACCCTGATATTCCCACTTAATCATATCCTTGCTGGTATAGTGACCCCACATCTTCACACCGCCTTCTGCATTAAACGGAGAATACTGGAAAAACGCGTGATAGATACCCTGGAACTGGCAGAGTCCATTTGGATCATTCAGCCAGCCGACCGGCGGCATCAGGTGTAGTTTTTCACGGAATTTTCTATCTGATACGGATAACTCTTCTCTGGTTTTCTGGCTTTGTTCTGCTGTCTCTACTAATTTTACAAGATCTCTTGTTAATGCGTTCATAAATCAATCGTCTCCATCTATCTATAAGCATTATTTCTATACACATTATTTTGTAAGTGTCATAACTTTACTTGTTGTCTTAACTTCAGCAGGTTCTGCCTTTGTTACATTTCCGAATTCATCTGTATTTGTCAGAATCATCATTGTTGTCGTCTGATATCCTGCATTCTTGATTTCCTCAAGGTCCGCTTCTACCAGAATATCTCCTGCATGTACTTTATCGCCATCAGAAACTTTCTTTGTAAATCCTTTTCCATCCATTTTTACAGTATCAATACCGATATGGATCAGAAGTTCGCCACCCGCTTCTGTTGTGATACATACGGCATGACCTGTCTCGAAAATATTCGATACTTCTCCGTCGCATGGCGCTACGATTTTTCCATCTGCAGGCTCTACTGCAACGGTAGCTCCGAGCATCTCTGATGCGAATGTCTCATCTGCTACTTCTGCTAACGGGATCTGTGTTCCATTTACCGGGCTTGTTAATGTCTCTTCTGTTGTAGCTGCTGTTGTGTCTGCTGCTGTATCGTCTGTTGCTACTGCGTCTGTTGTTTCCATATTTTCTACTGCTGCTGTCTCTGCTGCATCTGCGGTTGCTGCCTTTGGTTCTGCATCCTTATAGATCAGGAATGAGATCACGAATGCTACGCCAACTGCAATCACCATCTCGATCAGGTACTGAAGCGGCTGGTTCAGGCAGAGCAGGATACCGAAGATACCTGTCACACCAGTTCCTTTCGCTCCAAGATGTACCAGTGATGCATATAATGCTCCACATCCTCCACCGATACATCCGGCGATGAATGGTTTGAAGAATCTTAAGTTTACACCGAAGATTGCAGGCTCTGTAATTCCCATAAATGCACTGAGTGATGATGGAAGCGCCAGAGATTTGATCTTCTTATCTTTGGATTTGATACCTACTGCTAATGCTGCTGCTCCCTGTGCTACGTTTGCTGCACTTGCAAGTGGAAGCCAGTATGTAACACCGTATTTTGCAAGCTGTCCGATGTCAATGGCTGTATACATCTGATGAATACCAGTTACTACGGTTGGTGCATATAAACCTCCCATGATCAGACTTCCGATTCCGAGAGGAAGCGTTAGCATCCACTGGATTGCTCCGAGAATTGCATTTTCAGCCCATACGAAGATCGGTCCTACTATTGATAATGTAAGGTAACCTGTTACAAATACGCTGACCAGAGGTGTTACGAACAAGTCAAGAACTTCCGGAACGATCTTATGTAACTTCTTCTCGATCACTGCCAGAATCCATACGGCGATGATAACCGGAATGACGTGTCCCTGATATCCGACCATGTCAATCTTGAACAGTCCGAAGAATACGCTCTGTGTCTGCTGTACACCCTCTGTTGCTACAGTATAAGCATTCTGCAGTGACGGATGGATCATGATCATACCGATAACTGCACCAAGATACTGGTTCGCACCGAATGCTTTTGCAGCTGAGAATGCGATCAGGATCTGCAGGAATGTGTAAGCAATGTTACTGAACAGATTCGCAAATACATAAATCGAACTGTGTGTATTAATATGGAGGAATCCGTTGCTATTCATAAAATCAAGTGAGTTCATGATTCCCATTAAGAAACCGCTGGCTACGATGGCCGGAATGATCGGTACGAAGATATCACCAAGCAGCTTGATCGCACGCATGAACCAGTTCTGCTTCTCTGCAGCTGCCTCTTTTGCCTCTGCTTTCGAGCTTGCCGTGATACCTGCAATGTCGATGAACTCGGCAAATACTTTATTTACCGTACCGGTTCCGAGGATAATCTGAAGCTGTCCCGATGCCTCGAAGACCCCTTTTACCCCGTCAATATTTTCAAGTGCTTCTTTACTTACTTTCTTATTATCTGCAATGACAAGACGCAGTCTCGTTGCACAATGTGCTGCAGATGCAATGTTCTTACTTCCGCCGACATGATCCAGGATGTCCTGTGCGGTCTTTCTGTAATCCATATTAACTCTCCTTCCTCGTTCTATGTGTAATCGTTTTCACATTTTGTAATTTTATAATAAGAAAAAAAATGCCATTTGTAAAGATGGCATTTTTACTGATATTTGCTATTCGATTTTGTGCGGTTTGCACGAATTCTGTTGTTTTTGACTGATTCGGAATCTATTTACACATTTTACACACTGATTTTCTGCTCCGGCATCTCTTAGTCTTCTATATTTTCTTCCGGATCATCAATGTTAGCGAGCCGGAATCCAAGTTTGATCTCTACCGGAATGCTTTCATCCCTTTCTATTACATCCAACAGGAGTTCTGCGCCCCGGATTCCACTGGTCTTATAGCCAAAATGCACTGTTGGTATTCCACCTGTTACCGCCTTTAAAAGCTGATTATCGCCAAATCCGGTAACCTGAATCGATGTATTTTCTAATATATAACGGAATCTGGATCCTGTGTCTTCTACATTCTTCGGAATCTGACTTCCGGCATAAGTATGAATCGCTTCGATTGCCCCGGCTGCGATTGTATCAGTGGCGCATGATATGATATCGATGTCATGTTTTTCATTCAATAATTCCAGAACCTTTTCATATCCGGATTCTGTCGTGAACTCCGCCACCTTATAATATCCGTCTTTTAATTCTTTTCCCGACCTTTTCAGACCTTCCCGGAATCCATCTTCTCTGGCCGCTCCAGCTGCTTTATCTTCTCTTGATACTCCGATATATGCAATCTCTTTCCGGCTCTTTGCCGCAACCGCACATCCCATGGCCTCCCCTGCGCCGTAATCATCATGATAAATACAGTTCGCATATTTCGTATGCTGACCAATCACAACCACCGGTACTTTCGATTCTTTCAGAAATCTCCGATGTTCCGCCGTGATCATCGTTCCCACAAGAATAATCCCGTCTACCGGATAATTCTCGAACAGACGCATATACTCTATTTCCTTCGCCGGTGTATTATCCGTTCCGGCAAGCAGCATCTGGTAATTCCGCTCCGAAAGAACCTTTTCGATTCCTGCCGTGATCCGGCTGATGGATTCTGAATTAATCTTTGGTACAACCACCCCGATCAGACACGCTTTCTTGGTTCTAAGCATACGCGCCTGCGCCGATGGCTGATAGCCGGTCTCATCAATTACTTTCTTAATCTGTTCTTTCTTCTCGTCACTGACGTATCCGCCGTTCAGGTATCTCGACACCGCTGCGCTGGATACTCCTGCCAGTTTGGCAATTTCTTTGATCGTCATATACTGTTACTCCCTCTGTTCTTCTTCACTGCAGAATATTATAGCACATTCCTTCTACAGATTTTCTCCATTCTTACTGATTAGTATTTATCTGTATTATAACTGAAAAAGCCCGCCTAAGCGAGCTTTTTGCCAGATTGCGTATTAACCTTCAAACTGACTATGGTATAACTTATGGTAAAATCCACCTTTTTTCAGCAATTCTTCATGATTGCCCTGCTCGATAATCTTACCGTCTTTCATAACTAAGATTAACGAAGCATTCCGTATCGTCGAAAGTCTGTGTGCCACGATAAAGCTTGTTCTTCCTTTCATCAGCTTATCGAATGCTTCCTGTACCTGCAGTTCGGTACGGGTATCAATACTTGATGTCGCCTCATCCAGGATCAACATCGGCGGCAGACAGAGCATGACTCTTGTGATACACAGAAGCTGCTTCTGACCCTGGCTGATACTGTCTTCGTGAAGCACCGTGTCCAGACCTTTTGGAAGTCTCCGGATGAATTCCCAGCTTCTTGCTTCCTTCGCTGCACGAATGATCTCTTCATCGGTTGCATCCGGTTTTCCAAAGCAGATGTTGTCTCTTACGGTTCCGCCCTTGATCCAGGTATCCTGCAACACCATACCAAAGCTGCTTCTAAGGGCATGTCTGGATACCTCCCGGATGTCCTTTCCATCCACCAGGATTTTTCCTTCATCTACATCATAGAAGCGCATTAGCAGGTTGATAAATGTCGTCTTACCGCATCCTGTCGGACCAACGATTGCAATACGCATACCCGGTTTTACATCCAGATTGAAGTTCTCGATCAGTTCTTTTTCTTTATCATAACTAAATGCCACATCGTCGATTGTAACATTGCCATCAACTGTAGCAAATGCGCCTTCCGCATCCAATGTCTCTTCTTTCTGCTCTAACAGATCAAAGATACGGTCCGCACATGCCAGCGCATTCTGCATCTCTGTAATTACCGAACTGATATCGTTGAACGGCTTCATATACTGGTTCGCATACGCTAACAGTACAGAAAGTCCTCCGACCGTCAGCGTGCCGCCCGGTATCAGAAATGCTCCAAGTAAAGCCACTCCGGCGTAAATGATATTATTGACGAATCGTGTGGACGGGTTCGTTAAACTGCTGTAGAACACTGCTTTCTGGCTGTAGTTCTGCAGTTCTTTATTGATCTCATCAAATCTTCTGGATGATTCTTTCTCGTACCCAAATGCTTTTACTACTTTCTGTCCGCCGATCATTTCTTCAATCAGTGCGGTCTGCCGTCCTCTGGTCTCACTCTGCTTCCGGAACATCGTATAAGATCTGGAAGAAATGAATTTCGCCACTACGAAACTAAATGGTGTCAGTACGATCACCAGCAGTGTTACCCACACATTCTTAGAGAACATGAAAATCAGTGTCACAACGATCGTCACGATTCCTGAAAATAACTGTGTAAATCCCAACAACAGACCATCGGATAAGATATCTGTATCTGCAATGACACGGCTTACAATATCTCCGGTGCTGTGCTGATCCAGATAAGACAACGGCAGTACCTGGATATGACGGATTGCCTGTGAACGGATATCCTGCACGATCCGGTAAGTCATCCGATTGTTCAACAGATTCATGAACCACGTAGCAAATGCTGATATCACGATAAAAATCAGAATCTGCTTCAGATAATACCACATCATATCAAAGTTCACCTGATGTGCCGATACAACTTCATCAATTGCATCACCGAATAAAACCGGCACATATAACTGCAATACTACAGAGATTGCAGCAAAGATTACACTGAATGCAAGGAAAATCTTATACTTTCCTATGAGCTTTAATAATTTCTTCATTACTCTGCCGCTCCTTTCTCTGCCTTCTCTGTCATTTTATCCGCTTTGTCCAAATCTTTTCCGGTTTCCTTTGAAGATTTAACTGCAGCCGGACGTTCTTCCGGGAACTGTGAATAATAGATCTCCTGATAGGTCTCGCAAGTCTCCATTAGTTCTTCATGGGTTCCCTGTCCTGCCAGCTCACCGTCCTCCATAACCAGGATCTTGTCTGCCTGACGGATACCGGAAATTCTCTGAGATACCAGGAAGGTTGTCACATTGCCTTCCAGTTCACCGATTGCTTTACGAAGCGCTGCGTCTGTCGCAAAATCCAGCGCACTTAAGCTGTCGTCCAGAATCAATATCTCAGGCTTGCTGACCAGTGCACGTGCGATCGTCAGACGCTGCTTCTGTCCGCCGGACAGGTTACGTCCGTTCTGTTCTACTTCAAAATCAAGCTTTCCAGGCTTAGCTTCTACAACATCTTTTGCCTGAGCGATTGTGATTGCTTTCCACAGATCTTCATCTGAAGCCTGATCATTGCCCCACTTCAGATTGTCGCGGATACTTCCTTTGAACAGGATGGAACGTTGCTGTACCACTCCGATCTCACTGCAAAGTTCTCCCTGCGGATAGTCCTTTGCATTGATACCATTTACTTTTACCGTTCCTTCCTGTGGATCATAGAATCTCGGGATCAGGCTGACCAGTGTACTCTTACCACTTCCGGTTCCTCCGATGATTCCGATCGTCTGTCCTTTCTTCGCACGGAAGGTGATGTCCGATAAGCTGGATGCTCCGGCACCTTCGTATGTGAAGGTGACGTGGTTGAATTCAACTGCCAGATTACTGTCGGCCTGTTCATTCTCGCCGTCTGTCCCATATTTTCTTTGATCAACATTTATCTGTTCATTCTTCATCTGCTCAGCCGCCACTTTGTATTCCATGCTGGACTTCACATCCAGAATACCGGCCACACGGTCTGCGCAAGCCATTGATTTGTTCAACGTAATGATCAGGGATGCCAGCTTGATCAGTTCTACGATAATCTGTGCCATATAGTTATACAGCGCTACTACCTGTCCCTGCTGCAGATTCCCGATATTGACCTGCACTCCGGCACGCGCGATCAGTAACACAGTTGCTCCGTTAATCAATACATACGTGAGCGGATTCAGAAGGGCAGAAATTCTTCCTACGAACTCATTCAATCTTGTAAGTTCTCTGTTTCCTTCTTCGAATTCTTCCACCGACTGTTCTTCCCTGCAGAATGCACGGATGACACGGACACCTGTCAGATTCTCTCTCGTAAGTCCTGTCACACGGTCCAGACCTGCCTGTACTTTCTTGAACAGCGGAATACTGATCAGCATAATCGAAAATACAACGACAAACAGGATCGGTACTGTCACTACAAAGATCAGTGCACAGCGTACATTGATGGTAAATGCCATCACCATCGCACCGATTACGACAAACGGACTTCTAAGTAACAGACGCAGTCCCATGTTAATTCCGTTCTGCACCTGGTTCACATCGTCCGTCAGTCTCGTGATCAGTGTGTCTGTTCCGAGCGTATCCAGTTCTGTAAATGACAATCCCTGGATATGGTCGAACATTGCCTGTCTGACGCTGGTCGCAAATCCAACACTTGCCTTTGCGGCAAAGAACTGTGCGGTAAAACTGCACAACAGTCCGACTGCTGCCATGAGCAGTAACACGAAAAACATTTCCACAATATATCCATGGTCATTCTTCGCAACGCCCACATCAATAATCTGAGCTATCACAACAGGAACCATAAGGTCGAACACGACTTCCAATAATTTGAATAGCGGTGCCAGAATACTCTCTCTGCGGTAAGGTCTCAGAAACTTCTCAAGACGCTTCATTTCTTTCACTCCATTCCTTTTTCCGATAACTAATAAGTCATCGTTATCTACTTATTATAATATCCCTTGACTGTTTTATTATAGTCCGTTATCATTGATATGAATAATATTGTTTTTATAGCTTTGCAATACAAAAAATATATAAGGCAGGTAATCCAACATGGAACTCAGACAGTTAGAATATTTCCGCGAGATCGCATCCACCGGCAGCATCAACGAAGCTGCAAGACACTTAAATATGTCCCAGCCTCCGCTCAGCTACCAGATCCGTCAGCTGGAAAATGAATTAAATGTAAAACTTTTCGACCGCACCAGCAAGGGCGTTACTCTTACTGAAGCCGGAAAGCTTCTCTACGACCGATCCGGTAATCTGCTGGAATACGCCAGATCTACCGAGCTCGAGGTCTCGAAAACCGGTAAAAAACGTATCTTACGTATCGGCCTGACTCCGACAACGGTAGATACCATCATGCCTTATATTTCCCAGTTTTCGAAAAAAAATCCCGACGTGAACTTTGAAGTCCACGACGGGATCACTTATTCGCTTTATCAGTATCTTCTGGACGGGATCATCGATATCTCCGTTGCCAGAACACCACTGCGTCTTGACGAGGTGTCTTATATGGAATTGTGTTCTGAGCCGATGATTGCAGTATCAGCACCCAAAAATATGGTTTCAAAGACCGCTGACGTTACCACAGATACACCGCATAATTCTTCGAAACACAATGCGGTTTCTTCCTTAAAGCTCTCCGATCTTTTACATAGACCGCTGATCTTATACCGGAGATACGAAGAACTCATCATGAATACCTTTCATGCCCAGAATATGAATCCGGACATCTTCTGTGTCTGCGATGATCCCAGAGGTGCCATGCTGTGGGCGAAAGAAGATCTTGCAACTGCCATCTTTCCGCAGTCCATGGCCAGCTTGTGTGACGGACTTTGTATACAAGAATTGGATGAGCCGGATCTTATAACTAAGATACTTCTGATCTGGGCGAAGGGAAAGAAACCGGTGCCGCTGGTGCAGGAATTTCTGGATGTGTGTGGTGAGCATTAGCACATTAGAGCTTGCGGCTCACCCACCATATACCAATTATAAGATATACCGCCATCATTCCTAATATGGCAGATGTTGCAACCAGTTGATTCATATTTTCCAAAGCAACTACTAACAGCAGAAGTACAATTTCGCCACACCAATAAGACCAGATACATTTCCTTTTTCCGTAATCAGTAATCCAAGTTTTGGAATCCACGATCCAGAGTAAATTGATGAATATTCCAAAACCAATAGATACAATTAGAGAAGTGGCCGCTTCCGCTGACATATTTATCATTCCATTTTTTACAAATACAATACATAACACCAATAAATCATACGCCAATAACAATATGCCATTTCTTTTCAATGATTTGATACTTTTCTGCATATCCATCTCTCCTCTCCAAATAGAAATCTTAGATAAACCCATCTACTTCTTCCTGCAGATTTACTCCATAAGAGAATACATAGGCTAAACATAAAACAATAATTCCAAAAATGAATCCTCTCACTTCAAAATTGATATCTTTCAGTCCATTCATTTTAATCAATACTCCGCAAATATAAACGACCACATTCTGAATCGTCGGCATTACTATACTGTAAATTCCTATTTTCTTTACTCTTTCTACATTTTCTGCTGTAAACGGTGTGCCCATTTCTGGTTGTTCCTTTGTGCCTTCCAGTGACTTCAGTATTTTATGAACGTTGCGAAAAATCAGGGCCAGTAATATAGATGTTGCTCCCAACAGCAGAAGCCACACGGATACCAGATGCATCCGCATATTTCCCTTTGCATCAATCAGTGTAAAGAACATCCCGTAGGCATTCATCATGGTATCCTGTTTGATGCCGAATATAGCCCCGTTAATGTGCACGCTGTGCATAGGTATAGCCGATCCCGCCCAAAGTAATACGATACCATCGAACCAATGTAAGATTTCCAGAAATCTCATCAGACTGGTCAGTGGTTTCCGGAATTTTTCAAAACTTTTCATCTTCATATTATTCACCCTCCTCTTCATCCAGATTTCCATCAAATTTTAAAATATCACCTACATCACATTGAAGGAAATAACAGATACGATTCATCGTATGCAAACGGATACCTTTGGCTTTTCCGCTTCGGAGTACCGACAGATTGGCCTCGGTAATACCGACTTGTCTGCATAATTCTTTTGAAGTCATTCCCTTCTTTTTCAGGACTTCATCCAAGCATATACGAATTCCCATATTTCCTCCTTTCTGTGTTTGAAAATTATTGTTTTTCGATAATTTATAATTTTATTATAGCAAGGAATTATCGTTTGTCAATAATTTTTACCACGCAATATTCCAACCGTTTTTTTCGTAATTATGTGATTTTTCCAACTTTTCTTATATTTTTAACTCTAAAGAATCTTCTTTCGGCAACTACTTATAAACGCATGGCCCCAAAAAAAGATTATCCGGATAGTTCCCTTTCTCCAGATAATCTTTTCTTCTATGATTCACTATGCTGTTTTATATTCTCGCTTACTCCACTTTCGTCTTCTTCGGCAAAAACAGACTCAAAAGTAACGATACCACAAACACTCCTGCCACTGCATTTCCATTAAACACATCTCCTACCGCACTTGGAAATGCTGCAAAGAAGTTCCCGGATGTCTGTGTCAGACCAACTCCGATACTAAATGACAGTGACACGATAATCATTGTTCTGTCATCGAATTTACATTCTTTCAGCATCTTGATTCCTTCATACATGATCGATCCAAACATCATAACTGTACATCCGCCAAGCACCGCCTGTGGAAGTGAATTGAAGAATGCTCCAAGCGGCGGGAATAAAGATGCAAGTATCAGAATCAGTGCTCCCATCAGAATCGTAAAACGGTTGATCACCTGTGTCATCGTCACAAGTCCGATATTCTGACTGAATGATGTCAGCGGCAGACATCCGAAACATCCGGAGATTGCACTTGAAAATCCATCAACTGCCAGTGAACCGCGAAGTTCTTTCATCTTAAGATCACGTCCAAGTGCTCCCGTACAGACTGCCGTCGTTGCACCTGTCGTCTCTGCTGCCGATACCAGGAATACGATTGCGATCGTAAAAAATGCTCCCAGATTGAATACCGGCTTATGACTGGTCAGGAACACAAGCTTCGGGATACTGAACACACCAACCTCCTGAATCGTCTTATGAATACCGGAAAAGTCAACCATCGGTGCGATTCCCGCTACAGTAAATATAATTGCAAGTGCATAGCCAAATACCAGTCCGACCAGCACATTTAAATTCTTATATACGCCTTTTAGTACTTCTCTGGATACCAGACATACGATCAATGTAAATGCTCCAACGACCAGATGATACCAGGAACCGAAGTCTTTCACTCCACTTCCGCCGCCCCAGGAATCCATACCTACCGGCAGAAGTGATAATCCAATCGCGATAACTACACAAGCCGATACAACCGGAGTCAGATATTTTCTCCAGTACTTGGCACTCAGTCCAACAAAACCTTCAAAAATACCACCCAGAATAACTGCACCAACCATACCTTCATATCCAAGATTCGGATTCGTTGCAATTACCAACAGACTTCCAAGAAACGTAAAACTGACTCCCATAATAATCGGAAGTCCTGATCCGATCACTCCAATCGGATATAACTGTAAACAGGTTCCGATTCCGGCTACAAACATCGCACACTGCAATAACTGTGTAATCTCCGCCGAACTTAAATGCGCCCCATTACTTCTAAGTACTGCCGCACTACACACGATCAGTACTGGTGCAAGATTGGATACAAACATTGCCAGCACATGCTGCAGACCAAATGGAATTGCCTTGGATAATGGAACTCTGCCATTCAGCTTGTAAATATTGTCTGCACTGACGTTCTGATTCTGATTTTCCATATAAATTTTAATCCTCTTTTTCTTTCTTAACCTTTAATAATATCATCGATCGTGTCAAATGGGATTCCTTCATTTTCCCCGTTGTCTTTATGCACATGTACAATATCATCTTCTTCTAAGCATCTTGCAAATTCAATCTGCATAAAAATACCTTTGATCTCTCTTCCATTTAATGTCTTTACGATCACATGATCATTTTGTGAAACAAAAAGTTCTTCCTCATTCCCAGCTTCATCTTGTTTTACCAATTTCACTCCTGGTAATACATTTGTAAATTCCATAAAAGTTGCTCCTTTATCTTATAATTTCAGAAAAAATTTCATCAATTGCTCTTTGACTTTGTTATATGGCATATAACGGACTGGAATATCGATCTTATCTGATTTCTTTATGATACTCTTTTCATGCGTAAATGTATCAAAACTTTTCTTTCCATGATAAGACCCCATTCCGCTATTCCCAACTCCTCCAAATCCTAGATATGGAGATGCAAGGTGGATGATCGTATCATTGATACAACCACCGCCAAAAGACAACTGTGAAAGTACATCTTGTTCTACTTTATCATTTTCTGTAAATAAATACAATGCCAAAGGTTTGTTATGATCTCTGATATACGAAACTGCATCTTCTAATTTGTCATATGTCATTATAGGAAGCAATGGTCCAAAAATCTCTTCCTGCATCACCTTGGATTCTTCTTTTACATTCACAAGAATCGTTGGTGCGATCTTTTTCAGACTCATATCTCCATAACCACCTTCCACGATCTTTTCGTGTTTCATAAGATCCATGATCCGCTGATAATGTTTTGTGTTAATCATGGCTGGATAATCTTTGTTGGATAATGGATGTTTTCCGATCATTTTGTTGATCCAGTATTTTAAGTAGAAGATCAGTTCACTTTCTGCTTTTTTATCTACGAAAATGTAATCTGGAGCAACACAGGTCTGCCCACTGTTTAAAAATTTTCCAAAAACAATTCGTTTTGCTGCCAGTTTGATATTGGCACTTTCTTCTACGATGCATGGACTTTTCCCGCCTAATTCCAAGGTCACTGGTGTTAAATGTCTGGATGCCTTTTCCATCACGATCTTTCCAACTCGTTCTCCACCGGTGTAGAAAATATGATCAAATGGTTTTTCCAGAAGTTTTGCACTGATTTCTACTCCCCCGTTGATCACAGCAACGTAATGAGAAGGAAAAACTTCCCCGATCATTTTCTTTAAAAGACTGCCACAGTGTGGTGCGTGTTCAGATGGTTTTAGGACACAACAATTTCCTGCTGCGATCGCTCCGATCAATGGCTGCAAGGATAAAAGAATTGGATAATTCCATGGAGCTATGATCAATACCTTTCCGAGTGGTTCTTTGATCTTATAACTTTGGGATGGAAACTGGGAAAGTGGTGTTTTTACGGGTTCTTTCTTCATCCAGTTTTTCAGATTTTTCTTTACATAGGAAAGTTCATTTTTTACCATTCCGATCTCTGTCATATATGACTCAAATGACGATTTTCCTAAATCTTTATATAATGCACATTCCATATCTTTTTCATGTTGTTTGATCGCATATTCCAGACGCAGTAATGCTTTCTTTCGAAATTCATATTCTTTTGTCTTCTGACTTTGAAAAAAATGTTCTTGTCTTTTTAACATTTGATTGATTTCCATGGTAATCTGTCCTTTCTTTCTCTACTTTCATCTCATTTTATCTTAATTTTACCATATACAATAAACTACCGCCTCTCTTTTTTATTTATTGCCACTTTTTAAGAAATTCGTTATAATAAATCTGTTTTACAACAACAATATCTTTACAACGAAAGGATTTATACATATATGAAACGTAATATCAGATTAACAATTGAATATGATGGTTCCCGCTATCAAGGCTGGCAGAGGCTTGGCGGTGATTCTAATGCGAATACGATCCAAGGAAAATTAGAGTCTGTCTTATCAAAGATGACAGGAGAAGATGTCAATATCAATGGGTCTGGACGTACTGATGCCGGAGTTCATGCTTATGGTCAGGTTGCCAATTTCCATACAGACTGTATGATGTCTGTTGGTGAGATTAAAGATTATCTTACAAAATATCTTCCATCTGATATCGGTATTGTGGAAGTTTCTGAAGCTTCGGAACGTTTTCACAGCCGTTTAAATGCCAAGGAGAAAACTTACCTTTACCGGATTGCGATTCCTGGGGTATCCAATGTTTTTGAACGCAAATATCTTTGGTATTTCCCAGAAACTTTGGATATCAAAAAGATGGAAGAAGCTGCATCATTACTGATCGGAACTCATGATTTTAAAGGATTTTCTTCTATTAAAAAGACAAAGAAATCTACCGTTCGTACGATTTATGATATTAAGATCAAGAAAACGAAAAAAGAAATCCAGATCTCTTATACAGGAAATGGCTTTCTTCATAACATGGTCCGGATTCTTACTGGAACTTTAGTGGAAGTTGGATGTGGAAAAATAAAACCAGAGGATATTACAAAAGCACTGGACAGCACAAAAAGAAGCGATGCAGGGATTACTGCACCGCCTCAAGGGTTATTTCTGGTTTCTGTGGAGTATTAAGATCTAATCTTATTCTCCCCAGACTTCCTCAGCAATTTCTTTCACTAATTTTAGTTTTGCCCACTGTTCTTCTTCTGTTAATTTATTACCGATCGCACAAGAAGCAAATCCACACTGTGGGCTTAGGCATAATCTTTCCAGAGGAATATATTTTGCTGCCTGTCTGATTCTGTTGATCACTTTTTCTTTGTCTTCAAGATCTGGTTTCTTTGTCGTGATCAGACCAAGGACAACTTTCTTGTCTTCTGATACTTTCTTAAGTGGTGCAAATCCTCCAGATCTTTCATCATCATATTCAAGGAAAAGTGCATCAACATTTTCTTTTGCAAATACATAGTCTGCAACTGTATCATATGGGCCACTTGTAAAGAATGTAGAATGATAATTTCCACGACAGATATGGGATGTAATTACCATATCTTCTGGTCTTCCTTCTAATGCAAGGTTGTTCACAGTAAGCAGCTGTTTCTTCACATCTTCAAGATCAATTCCTAATGCTTTATATCTTTGTTTCGCAGCATCTCCTACGATTGCTCCCCATGTACAATCATCTAATTGAAGATTACGACATCCTGCTTCATAGAACTGTTTGATCACATCCTGATATGCAACCGCAATATCCTGGATCAACTCTTCATTTGTCGCATAATATTTTCTTGTTGTTTCAATGTTTG
>OLOT01001108.1_pt1 | contig 16919 bp, 10 predicted proteins | sample 1671991 | NCBI WGS metagenome assembly OLOT01 (sample SAMEA3136634, study PRJEB25190) | human gut metagenome | biome: human gut; feature: human-associated habitat; material: faeces | place: Austria | collected 2013
TTTGCTAAATCTTCCAACTGTAATTGAATCCATCTTAATTATTAAATCATCTTTATCTATTATATTTAATATATAATCATAAACTGATAATACCAGTTGTTCTACTTTTGTTTTATCCCCATATAACACACTAGGTACTTTTTTTTCAAATTCTGTCAAAACATTTATTTGCTTATTTTTCTTATCATAGAAAAGCATTTTCCTTAATTCTTCCAATAATTCACTTGATTCATATTCTTTTTCTCGTAATGTAAGACTTCCACTCTCAATCTTCCCAATTTCAAGAAGCCCAGTTGCTCTATCTACAAAATCAATATTATATTTTTTAATATACTTTAATTCTTTACTCACTTCTTCTAAGTCTTGATAATTAACTTTTTTATATCCAAACGTTTGTAATTTACTAAAAGAATTTTTTAATTCGTCTGATATTTCGTTTAAAACATTTAATGTTCTATCTCTTGATTCTTCTGCGATCTTTTTAGAAAAAGCTAATTCTTTTGCCATCTTAATGTCAGGATTTTCTATTGTATAATACATTAATGTTGTAATTAATGCAAAGCATGTATTTGCTAGTAATAAATTTGGATATAATTTTTGTACTATTGCTACTATTGATAATAATATTACAAAAAATATTATTGGCATATATCCTTTATTTTTCAAATTTTTTAAATTTTTAATAATATAAATAAACATTATCACCATATAAAGTGCTGATAATCCAAAAACAACGTCAACACTTGGACCATAAGAATATTTCATTCCATTCTCATTATAAAATGAAATTGGCAATAATATTACCGCACTTATAACAAATGCAGTTATAATCCAAAATCTTATATATGTCTTTTTATATTTCTGTTTATAGTTAATCAATAATTTGTTTTCGTTATTTCTAGTAATAATAAAAACATATTCCATAAAATAACTTAACCAAAACACGCACAATATTAAATAAACTTTTAAAGAAATTACAAATAATGGAATCTTCATATCAATTGGAATAAATGTTATGTAAATCTCTGAAAACAATGATGCAAGAGAAATTAATACTAATTTAGAAAATATTTTATTTTCACTTGTATTAACCTTTTCTTTAGTAAAATAAACAATAGCAACCATAATCATATAAAGCATTGATGCTATTGATAAAAATATTGTAGCACTACTTCCCATCCCTATATTCACCTACCTCTAGTATAAATTATAACATAAGTTTACATAAAAAAAACAACAAAACTGTTGTCTTTTTATATTTTTTATTTTTGTAAATATCTAATTACTATCTTATATAAATCTTCTCGTTTAACTGGTTTAGAAATAAATTCATCAAATCCTGCATTTAAATATTGTTCTTTTGCTTCAGTTGTTGCATTAGCTGTTATAACAATAATCGGATTAGTAAAATTCATTTCGTATTTTAATTTTCTCATTGTGTCTGTTCCACTCATACTAGGCATCATATCATCCATTAAAATTAAATCATATCTAATTCCTGAAGTTATTTTTTCAATCGCAAGTTCACCAGATAAACAAGTATCACAATCAAGTCCATAATGTTTCAAATGATTTTTTTCTATATTCAAATTCATATTATTATCATCAACTATCAATATTTTATAATTATTATTTGATGAAGTGGATTGCTCTGGTATTGTTTCTTGTTTAGGCATGTTTTTTACAGTATCATCAACTATTCTTTGTAAGAAAACGACTGTAAAAACAGACCCCTTTCCAACCACCGAATTAACTGTTATTGTACCTCCGATTATTTCAACCAAACTCTTTGTAATGGCTAAACCTAGTCCGACTCCATCAATAGTTGAATCTGTAACATCAGCATCTCTTGTAAATTTTTCAAACAATTTATCCATTACTTCTTTACGAATGCCTCTACCTGTATCACTAACGGAAATTATCAATTTACAAGTGTCTTTGTTATTTATACATCTAACAGCAAGATTTATCTTTCCTTCATCTGTATATTTAATAGCATTGGTTAATAAATTAGTTACAATTTCTTTTATCTTTGATTTGTCGCCATATAATTTTTTTGGCAAATCATCAGCATAATTTGTTGTAAAATCAATAGGCTTATTACCTATTCTTCCTTTTAATAAATTATATAGTTCATCAAAAGTTTCAACTGGTGAATATTCTTTTTCTATTAAATCAATTTTACCCGATTCAATTTGAGATATATTTAATATTCCTGTTCCTATTTCTAACAGACTATTTGATGCCGTATTTAAATCTTTTAATGCTTCTTTACCATCTTCCGACAAATTTTCTTCATCTTTTAATAATTCTATTGAGCCTACAATAGCATTTAACGGTGTTCTTATTTCATGGCTCATACTACTTAAAAAATCCGATTTAGCATTATTTGCTTTCTCAGCACTTTGCTTTGCAAGTTCTAATTGTGTTATTAACTTTAAATCAGGATTTTCTATTGTGTTATACATTAAGTAAATAATTAATCCAAATACAGTATTAGTTAATAATACTTGTGGATTAGATTTTTGAATTATTGCACAAACAATTAATAGAATAAATAAAACTATTATTGGCAAACAATTTTTTTGCTTAATTTTTTTGAAATGTGTTACTAATAGGATTAAAATCGTTAATAAATATATTCCTGTTATAGTAAAAACCATATTAACACTAGGTCCGCTTGTATATTTCGCAGTACCTATATCATTAAAATAAATTGGTAACAATAAAATTCCAATACAGCATAATACATTTATGCCTAGAAATATATAATGAAGATTCTTGTATTTCTCATAATTTTCTAAATCACTTTTCTTCGCATCAAAGACTGTTATTACAAATGTATAATCAATAAAACGTGATAACCACAATACTATGAATACTAAGAATATTTTTTGAATTATAGAACTAAGCATAGGAATATTAACAGTAAGCAAAATTGTTAACTCAAAAATCATTGATAAAATTGATAAAATCAATAACTTAGTAAATATTCTATTTTCTAACTTATTGATCTTCTTTTTCTTTGTAAATAAAATTGTAGTAATTATCGTATAAATTAGTGCTGATATTGTAAGGTATATTGTCCCACTTGCACTCATAAAAAATCATCCTCCTAAAACTCTACTACTTTTGATAAGAATATTATAACATAAAAAAACAACGAAATTGTTGTTTTTTTAGAATTTTCTTACTTTTTATATGTAAATTATTTGTCATTTATATTAAATCTTTTTTACTAATTTTTTTGATTTTTGATTTTTTACTATCTCGTTTCCTATATTTTCTAATGTCCTAAAGTCTTGTTTATCGTTTGGAGTATAAGGTATTTTATCAATTTGTTCAAAATAAGTTGGGACTTCATAATCAGGTAATTCTTCAACACATTTCTCTTTTATTTGTTCTTTAACTTCATCAAATGATAATGTCTCATCTTTTAAAACTATGAATGCCATTGGCACTGACAAAGATTTTTCATCATCCACACCAACTACAACACAATCTTGTACAAATGGTATAGAACTAATAACCTCTTCTATTGTATCAGGGCTAATCTTAAATGCTTCTTTTCTTATAAGTCTTCGGTTTCTTCCTCTAGGAATAATATATCCATCTTTATCTATATAACATAAATCTCCTGATTTCACCCATTGTTTTTCTAATTCATCTATTACTTTTATTTTATTTGTTTCATCAGGGTTATTTAAATATTCAACAAAAAGATTATCAGAAGATATATATAATTCTCCAATTTCTCCTTGTGGTAATATCTCCTCAGTTTCTGGATTAACTACTTTAACTTCTATTCCTTCCATAGGTACCCCAATACTACCAGGTTTATTGGCGTACATAGGACTAACTATTGTAGCACCTAAACATTCGTTGTTACCATAACCATTAACTATGACTTTGTTAAAAGTTTGTTGCATTTCTATTAGTTCATCTGCACCAATTTTATCTCCACCAGATACAAATACTTTGGCTCTATCAATTCCTGTTAATACTCGTTTTAACTCTTTCATTTTTCGTTTCAATTCTTTTTTTGCCTCTAATGAGTTATCCTTTTCTAATTCGGTTATACTTTTATTTAATTCTATTAATTGTTTGTACATATATCTATAATGCAATGGTGCTGCTAAAGATATATCAAACTTTCCTAAATCATTATATACTGTGTTCTCATCTACAAAAGGACTCATTTCTGCTTTCATTGTAAAAGCCATACTGGCATATATAGAATTTCCTAATCCATATATGATAAAAGGTGGAATTGAAATGTGCATTGTATTTCCTTTATAAAAGGGTAAATCTGTATAAGCCATCTTTTGAACTGCAGAATTAAAATTATATTCAGTATGAACTATTTGCTTTGGCTTTCCTGTACTGCCACTAGATTGTACGATTAAAGATGGTCTATCTTTTTCAAATGATGCTGGTGTAATTAAATTATTAGTATCAACATTTTTAATAAAATCATTGAATCTAACGAATCTTGAATCATCTGGCAATACTATTTTTTTACCATCTTTCTTATCTTTTAACGTAGCTAGCACTTTCACTATAGGAGATAAATAATCTTTTGGTGAGCTTACAACAACTTTTCTAACATCAGTTTCATCTATTATTGACTCTATTAATGGAAGCATATCTTCAAACACTATTATTGTTTTACAATTACTACTATTAATGTATCTTACTACATCTTTCGGTTTAGATCTTAGGTCTATCCAAGACATAGTAGCCCCAATTTTGGAAAGAGATAACAATGACTGTTGAACTATTGGCATACTTATAGTCAATATTGCCACACTATCTCCATCTTTTATTCCAATATTATAGAAGGCTTGGGCTAATTTGTCTGCTGATATTATTAAATCATTATAACTCATATCGTTTCCCATAAAGCCTGTTGCTTTTAAATCTAAATCATCTTTACTTTCACCTGTTACCAAAGAATACATAGTTTGATTTAAATCAAATTCTTTAATTGGTTTTTTTCTGTGATACTTATCATATCCAAAATTAGAATTGTTGCTTATCATAAACATCCCCCTAACTTATTACAATTATTTAATTTTATAGGTATTATGAGTTTTCAGTATCTAAAACAACTTTATTAATTTTATAGTCTTTTTCTATGTCATTTAAAATTAATTTTTCTATAAATAATGTTGCTTTAAAATCTTTCTCAGATTGCTTAATCGCATCTTTTATGCCAGCTGAACAATCTATATCTAATTCCTTAACAGTTGTTTTTAATGATAAATTGTTACTAGACTTTTCACCTCTTACTGCACTTATTATTTCACACATTAAATCACCATTCAACATTTCATCATCAAATGAGTAATTTAAAGGTTTAATTTCAGTAATATGTATTGATTTCATATCATGATATATGTCTTGATATATTTCTTCAGTAATGAATGGGAAGAAAACACTAAAATCTTGTAATAATTTATAAAGTAACATATAGACAGTTTTTTGTCCAGAGTATCTTGCCTTTTCACCGAATTCTTCTGGTCTATACAATCTATGTTTAACAATTTCTATATAGTTATCACAGAAATTCCAGAAAAACTTTTCTAAAATATTTAAAGCTAATCCTATTTCATAATTATCTAAATATTTTATATATTCTTTTTCCATCTTAATAAAGTTACCTAAGATCCATTTATCAACATATTCAAAATCATCAAAGTCTTTATCTTGATAATCTTGAAGGTGCATTTGAATTAATTTAGAAACATTCCATATTTTATTAACTAATTTTTTACCACGAAGTAATGTTTCTTCACTATATGTGATGTCTGTTCCTAACCTTCCAGATGCAGCCCAATATCTTACAACATCTGCAGAATATTGTTTTATTAAATCTAAAGGTTCAACTTTTGAATTTCCCTTACTTTTACTTATTTTTTCACCTTTGTTTGCCATTACGAATCCTGAAATCATAACATTATCCCAAGGTCTAATACCAAAATGATAATAACTTTTTACAATAGTATAAAAATCCCAAGTTCTTATTATTTCAGACGCATTACTACGCAAACTCATAGGTTTTAAAATAGATTCGTAATTATCTTTTTCGCCATATTTCATATTAATAAGTGGTGTAACTGAAGAAGTTGCCCACGTATCCATAACATCAGATTCAGGTATAAACTCTTTGCAGCCACACTTAGAACATTTTTCAACTGGTGGAGTATCAGTTAACGGATTAACAGGTAATTGTTCTTTTGATGCAAATATAGGTTCACCACATTCTTTACAGTACCATACTGGAAATGGTACACCAAAATATCTTTGTCTTGATATGCACCAATCCCATGCAACATTATTAACCCATTCTTCATATCTATTGTGCATGTGTGATGGATACCAATTAATTTCATTTCCAATTCTCAAGAAATCTTCTTTATGGCTCATTATATCAATAAACCATTGTTTCATTACCGTATATTCTACTTCTCTGCCACATCTTTCATGTGTTTGTACTTCATGTTCTAACTCTTCAATTTTAACAATGTAGCCACCTGCTTGTAAATCATTTACGATTTGCTTTCTTGCTTCTTTTATTTTTAAGCCACCATAATTTGGTACAGAATCAATTATTTTTCCATCATTTGTAAATATATATTTAAGTGGTAAATTATATTTTTTCCACCATTCTATATCCGTTTGATCTCCAAATGTACAGCACATAACAATACCTGTACCCTTATCAATTGCAACTTTTTCATCACCCATAATTGGAACATCAACATTAATTACTGGAATATGTGCAGTTTTTCCTATTAAATGTTTATTCTTCTCATCATTAGGATTTACAAATACACAAACAATGGCAGGCATCAATTCAGGTCTTGTTGTAGCAATAGTAAACTTTTCACCGTCTTCGACAGTTTCAAAATTTACATAATTAAATGTTGTTTTAATGGTCTTTGTTTCTAATTCAGCCTGAGCAATAGATGTTAAGCATTCATTACACCATAATGCAGGGCTTTCTTTATGATAACAATGTTCTTTATCTATTAAATCCAAAAATGAATTTTGACTTATCTTTATTGTTGATGGACTTACTGTTTTATAGTGCATACTCCAATCTGTACTTACACCAAGTTTAGAGAATAAATCTTGAAATTCAGCTTCATATTTATCTGTTGTTTCATAGCATAATTTAGAGAAGTTTTCTCTACCAATTTCATGTGCTTTTTTACCTTGTTCCTTTTCTACTAATCTTTCACTAGGAAGACCATTATCATCAAAGCCAAATGGATAAAACACATTATATCCGCTTATTCTTTTATATCTTGCAATCATTTCCGCTTGTGAATAAGAAAATATATGTCCAATATGTATTTTACCATTAACTGTTGGAGGAGGTGTATCTATTGAATATACCTTTCTTTGATCTGGTTTAAATTCATATATTTTATTTTCTTTCCAATAATTTAACCATTTTTCTTCTTTTTCAAGTGAATTATACTTCTTATCTAACATTTTAATTCCTTCCTTTCATATAAAAAAGTCCATCCTAATCAAAGGATGAACTTGAAGTCCACGGTACCACCTTAATTCATATTATTTTATTAATATGCAGCTTAATGCTTTAACGCAGCGATACGTAATTTCTTACTAATAGTTCAGAAAATATGCTCCCAAGCTACCTTCAATTACCTATTATGCAAATTTACACCAAACATTTGCTCTCTGTAATAAATTGGTAATCTACTCCTCTTGTTCTCAGCAGTTGCAAATATTATATCAGATTTTCCTTATATATTCAATAAAATTAGATAAATTGCAGAAAAAAAGATAAGTTTTATTGATTTTTCTTATCTTTTCTAACAAGTTTCATGACTTTTGCTTCTTCTTGAACTGGTGCATCTATCGCATCTTCTACGTAACTATCTTCAATATTTCTTCCAGTAATTGTTACTTCTGTTTCATCACTTTTCTCAACGTCAATATGTTCAGCACGAGTACAACTTTGAATATCTAAAATTGAATCTCTTAAACATCTAATATTATCCAATGACGTTGATATTTTCAATTCTTCAATTGGTTCTTTCATTGATAAATTACGTTCAGTTTTATATTTACGAACATCTCCTACTACTTTTTTCATTGCATCACCAAATTCTATATATTTTTTATCATAAGGTAACTCTGTGAATTTACTTGTAGAAAGAAGTTCATCTTTAAGTTTAGATTTATATAATTCTTGATAAATATATTCTGTAATATGTGGAACAAAAGGTGAATACATTTTTAATACTTCAAGGAATACAGTTGCTAAAGTTTGTTGAGCAGCTTTTTGGGAATCTCCATATTTATTATCAGGATTATATAATCTCTCTTTTGCCATTTCTAAATAATTATCACATAAATCGTTCCAGAAAAATTTATCAATTTCTTGTCTTGCTAAGCCCATTTCATAATTTTCCATTTGTTGTTGATATTTTTCAAATGTTTCGTGACATCTAGAGATTAACCATTTATCAATAGATTGCAATTCTGTTTCTTCACTTAAATCAGCATCCTTGATGTGCATATCTACAAATTTAGCAGAATTCCATAATTTGTTCATAAATCTCTTTGAACTTTCTATATCTTTTGTATCAAACCATGTATCTGTTCCTAATTTATTTGATGCAGTCCAATATCTTATCATATCAGCACCATAAGTATCTAATAAGTCATTAGGAGACATCTTTGCATTATTTTTAGATTTGCTTATTTTCTCGCCTTTTTTAGCAAGTACAAATCCTGAAATCATTAAATCTTTCCAAGGTACTTGTCCAGTATGATATAAACTTTTTACAATTGAATAGAATGTCCATGTTCTTATTATTTCATGTGCATGGCTTCTCATACTCATAGGATATAAGAATTTTCTTTCGTCATCTTCACCATATTTCATATTAATGAATGGTGATACAGATGATGTTGCCCATGTATCCATTACAGCTGTTTCAGGTATAAATTCCTTACATCCACACTTACAAGCACCATGTGGGTTATGTTCTAATGGATTTAATGGTAATTCTTTATCTTCAGGAATCATTACATCTCCACATTCTTTACAATACCATACTGGAAATGGTACTCCAAAATATCTTTGTCTTGATATGCACCAATCCCATTTTAAATTGTTAACCCAATCTAAATATCTAGTTTTCATAGATTCTGGATGCCAATTAATTTCATCTGCTGCTTTAATCAATTCATCTTTTATACTTAAAATGTCAATGTACCATTGTGGAGAATTAATTATTTCTATTTCATTTCCACATCTTTCATGCGTACTTACAGAATGTTCAATTTTTTCACTTTTTACTAATAGACCTTGTTTTTGTAATTCCTCAACAATCTTCATCCTTGCATCAAGCGTTTTCATTCCACCAATTATAGCAACTTCTGGATTAATTGTTCCATCAGCCTGCATTACTTTCTTAATTGGAAGATTATATTCTTTTTGCCATTCCATATCAGTTTGATCTCCAAATGTACAGCACATAACAACGCCAGTACCTTTGTCTATTGCAACTTTTTCATCTGCAATGATTGGAACTTGATTATTATATAACGGAACAGTAGCAGTTTTTCCTATTAAATCTTTATATCTTTCATCATTAGGATTTACAAATATTGCAACACATCCACCTAAAAACTCAGGTCTTGTTGTAGCTATTTCTAAATCTTTATTATCAACAGAAAAATTAATATAATTGAAATAACTTTTTACATCTTTATTTTCAAGTTCTGCTTGTGCAATAGAAGTTTGGCAGCAAGGACACCATAAAACTGGCATTTCCTTTCTATACGCTTTTCCTTTTTTTACTAAATCTATAAATGATCTTTGTGAAACTTTTCTAGACAATTCATTTATAGTATCATATCCCAAATCCCAATCAGCACTGATTCCTAAACGCTTAAATAAATCTTGGAATTCTTTAATATATTTATCTTTTGTAGCAGTACATTTTTCAATAAATTCACTTCTAGGTAAATCTTTTGCAAATATACCCTCTTCTCTTTCAACCAATCTTTCTGTTGGCAAACCATTGTCATCAAATCCAAATGGATAATATACATTTTCACCTTTTAATCTGTGATACCTAACAAGCATTTCAGATTGAGTGAATGAAAATATATGTCCAACATGTAACTTACCGCTTACTGTTGGAGGAGGTGTATCGACTGAATAAACTGGTCGTTCATCTACACCTTTAAATTTATAGGCTTCTTTTTCTTCCCATAATTTTTGCATTTCCTTTTCATTTTCAAGATTAAATCTTTTGTCTAACATGAGTATTCCCCCTTAAATTTTTAGATTTCTGTTTATTATAGCATAAAATTTATTTTAGTCAATGAATTCAAGTGAATTTAATATCAAAATTGGTTGATTTCCCTTATTTTTTTTATTTTATTGCATATATTAGAAAATTCATCAATTGTTATTGCCTGATCCTTATCACATAACGCTTCACTAGGATTATCATGAACTTCCACCATTATACCATCACACCCCGCAGCCGTTGCTGCACAGCACATAGATTCAATCATATAATTATTACCAGCAGCATGACTAGGATCTATAATTATTGGAAAATCAGAATGTTTCTTTATGTATGGAATAGCTTGCAAATCAAGAACATTACGTGTTGAATTATCAAAACTTCTTATGCCCCTTTCACAAACAATAATGTTGTCATTTCCATTTTGCTTTATATATTCACAAGCAGATAGCCATTCATTATAAGTAGCAGATAATCCACGTTTTAACATAACAGGCTTATTTAATTTTCCTACCTCTTTTAATAATTCGTAATTGTACATATTTCTACTACCAATTTGAATAATATCTATAACATTACCATATTTTTTTACTTGTTCTATTGTTAATAACTCTGTTATTATTGGCAAGCCTGTTACTTTCTTAGCTTCTAACAAATATTCAATGCCTTCATCTTGTAAGCCTTGAAAACTATTAGGATTTGTTCGAGGTTTAAATGCTCCTCCTCTTAGGACATCTACTCCTATTTCTTTTAAAGATTTAGCAATTCTTATTATTTGTTCTTTTGATTCGACAGCACATGGTCCTGCAATAATCATAAAATCTTTTTTCATACTAACCATTCATTCCTTTCGCTTAATCAAAACATACATATTTTTTCTTTTGTAAGGCAATTTTACATTTTAGCTCTCATAAGAAGTGAACTATAAATATGTAATCATTTCATTTTCTTAATTGTTTTTCAAATAATTATCTATATAATTAATTATTTTTTCCAATTTAATTTTATCAGTTTTAAATGATTCAGGAATTTTTGTTTGAATTGGCATTTTTGTACCTGCTTTCATACCTTCTTCTAAAAATATTCCCATTATAGGATTGACCTCAAGAACGTATATCTTTTTGTCCTCCTCTGATAAAATCATATCAACAATAGTTGTTGTTACGTTAAGCGTTTTAGCAGCTTTTAATGCTATTTCTTTAAATTCTTCTGGTACTGTAATGTCTTCCATTGAACCACCAGAGGAAATATTTGTTTTATATGTACCACATTTTCCACGGCAATACGTTCCTATAACTTCACCATTAAAAACTTCTGCTCTATAGTCATGGGATTTAAAGGGAATATATTTTTCTAAATAATAATCTTTTGTAGATGCTTTTGTAGCTTCATAAAAATCACAAAACAATTCATAATTATCAATCTTAATTATTCCTTTACCGCCATGATTTGTTCGAGGTTTTACAATTACTGTTCCCCACTCATCTATAATTTTTTTTAATTCTTCTTTTGTTAATTTATTATTTATCAGCATTGATGGAGGTACTAAAATACCGTTTTTTCTTAAAAGTAAATTACTTATAACCTTATCTTTACAATATATAAATGATTGATAATCATTAAAAACATGAACGCCTGATAATTCTAATAATCTTAATATATCATTTTGATATTGATTTTGCTCATCAGCATTCATGTGATAAAATATATCAACATCTGACAAACAGTATCCATCTTTTGCATAAACTTTTCCATTTTTTAAATAGCACTCTCGCATATCAAAATCTGAATAGACTTCGTAGCCCAAATCTTTCAATGAGGAAACAAGTTTTTTCTTTATGTTTATTCCATTGTCATTTTCATACATCCAAATACCTATTTTTTTCTTAGTCATTACTTACCTCCATATACTTTTCTTCACCAAAATTACGCATTTTCAAACCCTTAATACAAAATTCTACTAATCTCTCATTTGTAATTTTTTTATTCATATCTAAATATTTCAATATTTCTAAATGATTCTTACATACTCCAACATTAAATGCAATCAACTTAAATATATTTTCTTTTGATTGAGTACAATCACTTCTAATTTCTAACGTACCATATTTTGTCAATTCAACACTTCTATATGACCTAAAATTATCAAGATCAGAATATGATGGTACTACATAACAAGTTTTTCCATATTCATCTGTAGCCTTAACTCTTTTCTTATCAAGATATTTATTTAGTGGTTGTTTTGCATTCAAAAGAAGGTACTTGTTATTTCTTTCAACAAAGAATAAATTTCGCTTAGAATAATCATTAAGTAAATCTTCTAAATTGTTATAATTAGGATTTGTACCAATATTTAAAGGACCAAAGTTGCTATTCTCCCACAAATATTTTCTACTATTTTTTAAGTTAGTCTCTTTCATATATGAATTAGAAAATATTTCCATTTTATTATTTTCTACTTTTGACAACATATTTATTAAATTTACTATACTATCCTTAGATGTATTAATATGAGTTTGTATGCTGCAACAATATGAGCAAAATTGGTTATATAAATCACTGTTACTACTATTAGTCAATAATCTTTCAATAACTTTATATCTATCCTGATTTAAACATGTTTTATCTATATAATGATAATTAGGATTTATACCACCACAATATATTTCGTACTCATATTTTTCCAAATATTGTTTAATAAAATTATAGTAAAAATCAAATTTTTCTTTCAACCTATCAATTAACAATTCTTTTCCTAACGATAATTCGATTGTATTGAAAGAATATTCTAAAGATACAGTGTCATTTGTTTTTATATTTTTTATTGAAATGATATTTTTTTCATTATCATAATTTTCTATTTTAAATTCTTCATTATAAAGAAAGGTCGAAAATAATCCTTCAATTACTTTATTATTAACAATATAAGGAGAATTCAAATTAATTATAGGCATTTCAATTTCAACACCTATATAATCATTTTCACTAAATTTATTAATATAATTTTCAATAAAATATTGTTTTATTTCCATATAAACACTCCATCACTTTCGTGCTTGATTGTAAGAATTACAACTTCTACAAACTGGCATTTTCTTTAATACTTTAACCCTTTCTGTTATAAAATCTACATCATCATCAACACTACAAATTTTAGTCAAATTTTCAAAATCTTGAAAACAGCCAATCATATCACCTTTATAATTTACCGAAATGCTTGTGTCTCCCAATGGACAATAATTCGGATTTGCTAAATTTCTGACTTTTGTTTCATCTAAGTATTCATCTTCTGAATAAAAAATATTATATTTTTCCACAATTTGCTTTCTCAAATCTAGAATTTCCTGTTCTTCAACATTTCCGCCTCTATTCCATAATGGTAATAGATAAATATTGTTAACATCATTAGCTTTAAAAAATGATATAGTTTTTTCTAGTGCTGGGTATGTCTCTTCGCCGCCTACTAAATGAATATGTAATTTTTCAGGATTATAATTTACTAATTTAGTAATATTTGCCCAAATCTTATCATAATTTAGTCCTCTATGAATCTTCTTAAAGATTTGTTCATCTATAGAACTTACCGATATTCTCATAATATCTAATTCGTCAATTAATTGTTTATATGTTGCATCCTTAATACCATCAGTTGTTGTTACAACAGATATTTTTGTCTTTAAAGTTTGTAATTTTTTTATTATTTCTATTAATTGTGGGTGAAAAGTTGGTTCACCCCTTCCAGAAATTGATATTTCATATAGTAAATAATCCCCAATTTTATCAATCAATTTGTCAACGGTATCTAAAGAAATATATCCATATTCTTTCACACAATCTCTAGGACACATACTACAATTAGCATTACAATAAGAGGTTGCTTCCAAATTTAATAATCTTTCCATATATATCCTCCTATTATTTATCTATTTATTTTTCTATATAAAGTTTTACATTTAGAACAATTTTGACAATTTTTAATACAATTTGATTTTTGTGCAAATAACGAATCCAACTGATCGTTTGGTAAATTGATGAATTCACTAAACCCTTTATCTACTATTTCCACTAAATTTCCATGATATGATTCAGTTGAATAAGCATGAATCATTTTTAATAATGTTTCTTCGTCAGTTGTCCTTCCAACTAATTTGAACATGTCGCTAATTCCTTCATATTCCTTTAAGTCTTCTGGTCGTACAACATTATTTGTTAACATCATATAAGGATTTTTTTCATACAAACCTGTGCAACTCATTGCATAATCTAAATCATAACCTTTTCTATCAGCGTGTGATAAAGCATTTTGATGAAATCTTCTCCAAGGACAATTTCCTAAACAAGCTTCATTAACTAATAATGCTAACTTTGCTTTTTTTAAATTTGCCTTAATTTGTTTTAATTGTTCTAAATCATAATTAATTGAAGATGATGGAACTATCACATCAGCACCCATATCTTCATAATATAATGCACCACGTGGAGTATTAACATCACAAATTATTGATGCGGCTACACTTAAGTTTGTATTTTCTTTTGCAAGAGCCATTATAAATGGATGAGCAATAATTGCTGTATCAACTCCAATTGACTCTAAATGTTTTAAGTAATTTTTTACATTTTCCCACCATTGTTTTTCTGAAAGTGGAGGAACATTGCATGGTGAATTCAATGTTACAGCTAATCTTGCATTTTTATCATGGACAGCTTCAACAATTCTTTCTAATTCTTGTTCGCTCTTACTGTGTTGATACCTTCCACTGGTTACTTCTTTAAGATAGCCGCCTGTATAAAGTGTCCCTATTTTATTCTCTTTATCCGCATACATTTTTTCTAATAGGTCTAGATCCCCATTAAATCCTACTGATAATTTATATTCCATCTTCAAACCTCCTTATATTTTTAAATTATCTATTATATTGAAAAAATAATCTATTTCTTCTTCAGTATTATAAAATTGCAATGATACCCTTATTCCGCCTTTTTCTTTCATACTATTATATAATGGTTGACAACATTGATAGCCAGAAGAAACGCAAATATTAGCAGAATCTGATAAAATTTTTGCAACATAATTTAAATTTAAATCTTTATTTTTTAATTTGAAAGTAAAAATTGGAGCATGTTTTTTTGAAATTGGAAAAATCAACTCAATATTTTTACTTGCTAATATTCTTTTATAAAAATAATCATTTAGTTCTTTATTTCTTTTTGTAATATTATCATAACCATACAATAAGTAATATCTTATTGCACTTGCAAAACCCAAAATATTTTCTATTGCAGGTGTACCTGCCTCGAAACAATATGGAATTTCTTTATATCTAATGTCTTCATTATCAATAATCCTATCTACCATTCCACCACCATATTTAGCTTTTTTGCATTTCAATAATAAATCTTTTTTACCATATATTACGCCAAGTCCACTTGGTCCACACATTTTATGAGCTGACAAAGTCAAAAAATCACAATCAATATCTTTTACATTTATTTTATAATGTGGAGCAAATTGACAGCAATCCAAATTTACAAGTGCTTTGTATTTATGGGCAATTTGACAAATTTCTTTAATTGGTTGTACATTTCCTGTAACATTTGATAAGGCTGTAATACTTACCAATTTGATCTTATTCTCTTTTAATAATTTTTCTAATTCTATTAAGTCTATTGTACCATCGTCATTCAAATTAACAGTTAATATATTTGCATTGTTTAACCAAGGTAGATAGTTTGAATGATGTTCTAATAATGAGCAGATAACCTTAGTTCTTTTATTTATATTCAACATCCTAACAAGTTGATTTATAGAATCAGTGCAATTTGAAGTAAAAATAACTTCTCTAGGGGAACAATTTAACATTGTTGCTACAAGTTCTCTTGTTTCATCTATTTTTAACGAAATATATTCAGAATTAATGTAACTACCTCTATACGCATTTGAAGTATATTTTGTATAAAACTCTGTAATACTTTCTAATACACTATAAGGTTTCAAAGAAGTTGAAGAATTATCAAAATAAATAATATTACTTTCTAACATTGGAAAATCTTTTCTTATATCTTGTTTCATATATTATATTCCTCTTTTTAAAATTGAAAATTTTCCTGACATCTCTGGTGATATTTCTTCAACTTTATTAAATGTTATCGAAATATTCAATCCCATGTCTTCAAGTTTATTAGTTATATTTTTCATTTCTGTTTCTGATATTTCAGAGTCATCCAATGTTATATATTTAAAATTACAAATATTTTTATCAATAAAGTAAAATTGATAAAGCAATATTTTACTAGAGACACTACTAATAATATCATCTAGCATTGAAAAGGATATTTTATTGTCAATTAAATCCTTTTCTCTTCCAGCCATTTTACTTACAATTCCATCTTTGGCAAAATTCTTATATTCCTTTGGTGTCGCTTGAACAAGGTCTCCAACTTTATAATTTAAAAGTGGCATATATTCATTTTTATAACTGTCTATTATTATTGAATAAATATTATTACTTTCATCATCATTAATTGGTAAAAGTTTTATATCAATCAAATCTTTACAAATATGCATTTTTCCATTTTCATACAGCATAATTGGATATATTTCTTTAGTTTCAGGAT
>OLOT01001125.1_pt1 | contig 16753 bp, 7 predicted proteins | sample 1671991 | NCBI WGS metagenome assembly OLOT01 (sample SAMEA3136634, study PRJEB25190) | human gut metagenome | biome: human gut; feature: human-associated habitat; material: faeces | place: Austria | collected 2013
GCCCACCCGGCGCAGAAAGCGGCTGCCGCGGGCCACACCCACAACGGCACCGCAATGCCGAACCCGGTGGAAAGCACCAGCAGCAAACCAAAGGTGAGCGCCAGCAGCAGCGCGGCATCTGCCGCCAGCCACAACGCGGGGTGCGCTGCGGGGCGCTGGGTGCTCACCAGCACACGGTCCACAAACTTCAGCCCACTGCCGGGGTCGGCAGCGCCGCGCCGGCTCAGGGCAGTACGTTCTTTTTTGCGCTTGGGCGGGTTTTTGCGGTGCTTCGCCGCCTGTTGGGGAAAATCCCCCCATTCCTCCTCTCCGTCCAGGTCCCCACCGGGGGTCAGGGCAGCGCGCAGGGCGGTCAGCGGTTCGCGCACCATCAGGCGGTCCAGCTTGGCGCTCAGCTTCCAGTGTACCTGCTTGATGGTATCCCCGTCCCGGTACTCCCGCAGCTCATAGCTGCCGCCCAGGGCGGCGCGGGTGTCGGCTTCGTCGCCGTCCTCATCGGGGGCGGTTTCCGCTTTGGCTTTGCCAGCCGCGGCAGCGGGCAGCACACAAATGCTCTGGCTTTGCGCGGCAGCCGGGCATGCCGCGGTGAACACCCCCAGGTGATCCCGCAGGGTGATGCCCCTCACCGCAATGCTCCACACGCCGCTTTTGCCTGCGTTTAGGGTAATGCGCTGTTCGGCGCTCTCCTTGCCGCCCAGCATGGCGGCGCAGCGCAGGGCGATCTGCCCCCCGCCCCATTCATCGGCGGCGTTCAGCAGCACCACAAGCGCAGGGATGGGCAACCGGCTGCGGTTGCGCAGCCGAACCGTCAGGGTAAAATCTTCGCCCTGTATCACGGGTTTGTCCGGCACCAGCAGCTCTGCCGTTACCTGCCTGCGCAGATAGGCGGCATCCAGCCGCAGCAGCACCAGAAGCACCAGCGCAAACGCTAACAGGAACACCGCCAGCGGTGCCTGGGTGATGAGCGCCGCGGCCAGCAGCACCAAAAGCACCAGCGCCCGGCCCAGCTTACCTGCCATGGCGGTCAGCCTTTTCGGGGCGGGGGCGCGGCACGGTGCGCAGCAGGTCCTGCATTACGCTGTCCACCGTTTCGCCGCCTGCGCGGGCCTGGTCGTTCAGCACCAGGCGGTGGCGGGCAACCGCATCAAACACGGCGGTCACATCCTGCGGGGCAACAAAATCCCGCCCCGCCAGATACGCCGCCGCGCGCGTCATGCTGGTCAGCGCCAGGGTGGCACGGGGGCTTAACCCCACGGCCAGGCGCGGGTCCTTGCGGCTGGCCTGGGCCAGCGCCACAATGTAGCGGTACATCAGCTCATGCACAAATACCGTGCTGACCTCCTGCTGCATGGCAAGCAGATCCGCCTGACCGGCAACGGGGCGCACACGGTCCAGCAGGCGGCCTTTGCTCTGCCCGGCCAAAATTGCCAGCTCCGCTTCCTCATCGGGGTAGCCCATTACGGCGCAGACCATGAAACGGTCCAGCTGAGACTGCGGCAGCATCTGCGTGCCGGCGGCGCCGATGGGGTTCTCGGTTGCAATTACGGTAAAGGGTGCGGGCACCGGGCGGGTAACGCCGTCCACCGTCACCGTGCCTTCTTCCATCACTTCCAACAAAGCCGACTGCGTGCGGGAGGAGGTACGGTTGATCTCATCGCCCAAAAACAGGTTGCACATCACCGCACCGGCGTGGTACACAAACTTGCCGGTCTCTTTCTGGTAAACGGAAAATCCCACCAAATCGGACGGCAGAACATCCGGCGTAAACTGCACGCGGCTTTCTTTCAGGTCCAGCGCGCGGGCAAAGGCCAGCGCCAGCGTGGTTTTGCCCACGCCGGGAATATCCTCAATCAGCACATGGCCGCCCGCCAGCATGGCCATCCAGATGGTGTTTACCGTTTGCTGTTTGCCCTGCACGGCCTTGTTTACTTCGGCCGTAACGGCGGCGGCCTGCTGTGTGTACTGCATGGTTAATCCTCCCGGTGTTTTTTCCATATCACCATAATGCCAACGGCGGCGGCAATAACCACCAGCCCGGCCCACAGTGCGTTGTTTTCCAGCCAGATCATGGTATTGGAGATCGCGCTCCCCTCGGATTCCGCGCTGCCCTCCCCCGGCAATGGGGTCAGGGCCTGGGGGGCCACTTCGGCAATGGAGCTGCCGCCGGCATCCTCCACGGTCACCTGGCGCGGCGTTTCGTCCCAGGTAGCGGCGCTTTCCTGCAAATCCTCCTCTTTGGTGGTGTCCGCAGCGGCGGTGTCGTGCTCCGCAATTACCAGGTAGCGCTGGCTGTTGCGGGTGTAGGGGTGGCAGGTGGAAAGGGTCAGCAGGTCCCGCCCCGGCTGGATCAGCACGGCGTTGATATCGCTGGGGTCAATAATTTTCAGCTCGCTCACGCGGTAAATCAGCGTTTCCCACGGGGTGGTCAGCTGGATCTTGTCCCCCACCTGGATCTGCTGCACGTTGCGCAGCATTTCCGCGCCATAATAGCCGCGGTGGGCGGCGATCACGGTGTTGGTGTTTTCGCCGCCCAGCGGCATCGAAGTCTGGCCCAGCAGCGCCGCGCCTTTGGCCAGGTTTTCGCGGCTGGCGCCCAGGTAAACGGGCAGCTCCAGGTTCAGGCGCGGGATCCACAGCACAGCCAGCACATCATCGTCATAGCCATAGGCAGCAAGGTCCAGCGGGGCTTCCTCATAGGCGAACGGGTCGGTCAGGCCGCTTTGGCCCCCGGCGTAAATTTCCGCGTTATAGTCCTGCATCGCGGCGTACAGTTCAGGGTAGGCGCGTTCCGGCTCCGGGGGTTCGGCTGTGGTTTCCTCCGCCGCGGGGGCGGTGGGCTGGGCTTCGGCGCGGGCCGCAAACTGCGCAGCGGTTTTGGCGTTGCGGGTGCTGGTCCACCACTGGGCAGCGGTGGGCTGTATCAACAGCGCCAGCCCCAGCAAAATGGCCAGCCAGGCCAGAATTTTAGCAATCAGCCGTCCCATTTAGTCATCCTCCTCGCGCTTTTTGCAGCGGTGCAGCAGCAAAAGCAGCAGCAGCGCTTCGCCGCCGATCACAATGCTGCCCGTTACCGCGATCCACGGCCAGGCATCCACCACGCGCTTGACCACCGTTCCGGTGCGCAGCGCCTGATACTGCACGGCCTGCGGGGTGTTGGTTTCTTCCTCTCCATTATAAGGGATGCGGGTGCCGCGCACAAGCATGCGGTGGGTGTTGATGGCATACGGCGTGCAGGTAACAAGGGTGCAGTAATCCTGCCCCGCGGTGATTTCCAGATCCTCGGTGTGCTCCGGTTCCACCACTTTGATTTGATCCACCTGGTACGCCAGCGTTTCATCCAGAATATGCAGGTAGAAACAGTCGCCCTCTTCCAGCTTGTCCAGGTCGGTGAACAGCACGGCTTCGGGCAGGCCGCGGTGGCCGGTCAGCACGCTGTGGGTGCTTTCGCCGCCAAGGGGGTAGCTGGAGCCTTCCAGATGGCCAACGCCCCTTTGCAGCACATCATCGCTGGTGCCTTCGTAAATAGGCAGGTTGACGTCAATTTTCGGGATGGTGATATACCCCAGGCTTTCGCCCACATCCACAAGGTCCACATAGCTGGTGCCGGTATCCTCCGCTTCGCCTGCGGCATCGCGCTCCACGGCGCTGTCCAGCTGCTGGTTATAGCGGCGGGCGGCCTCCTTGGCGGCGTCCAGTTTTTCGGTATCCATGCTTTTTACGGTATCATCGTAATTTTGGATCGCTTCGCTGGCGTGGCGCTGCGCCACCGCGTTGCTGATAACCGGGTACGCTGCCACCCCAATGCCGGACAGGATCATCAAGGCCGCAAAGCCGACTTTTAGTTTTGTTGTGGTATCCATAGCGTCACCGCGAACCTTTCCGTGAGAGGGTTGAAGTTGGGAGCTGATGCAATTAAGAAATTAGAAATTAGGAATTGGAAGTAGGCAAAAGAATAAATAATAAAGAATAAAGAATAATTGTGGTGGACCGCGGCGCATTGCGCCGCTCAGGAGATATTGGGTTGGGGGTGGTTTTTAGGGTAGTGAATAACAATAAAATAATCTGTAGGGCCTTACGGCGTTGCACACCACAAAATTGTAATAAACCTCGCCCTGCATGTAGGGGGCGGCGTCCCCGACGCCCCGTTTGACGGGCCTAATAATTGCCGCCCATCCACCCCGCGCCGCAAACGTTGCAAATCATTTGTAGGGGCCGATGCTCGCCATTGGCCCGTTTAACGGGCCTTGCCCTATTTATTTTTAGGTTCTGCACGGGGAACCACCCCTCAGTCTGCGTTGCAGACAGCGCAAACATAAGGTGAGATATTGGCGCCCCTTGAGGGGAGCTGGACGCGGAGCGGCCTGAGGGGTGGTTCCCCGCCACAAACCTAACCCGTAGGGTGGTTCCCCACGCAGAACCTAAAAATCAACCGAACAATGGCCATGTACACCCAAAAAAATTTATTCCCCAATAACCCACCATAGGGGGAGGGCCAAATCCGGCCCTCCCCCTGTGTATGATGGATTATCCCTCTATACCCTATTGGTGAATTGTAACATTGTTTTGCCTTGCGGCGGGCGCATCAGGCGCGGTTCTTCTTTTTCAGGCTCAGCAGCACGCCAACACCGGCCACAACCAGCAGCACACCAATGCCGCTGAACAGCAGGGTGCCGAAACCACCGGTGGTGGGCAGGTTGAAGCCCTTGCGGTTGATGATGACGATCTCTGCATAGCTGTACGGAGTATCGCCATTCTTAACCACGGTGCTATTGTAGTCATGCTTAATCAGTTCACCCGTGTTGCTATCAAAGGTTTTCGTATCACTCCATGCGGTGGTGTAGTCCAGAGTCAGGTTTGCGTCCACCGGACCAGTCAACAGGTTATAGCCTTTGTGAGTCTTGGTTTCAACCAGCTTATACTCGCCAGTCGGCAAACCATTTGCAACAGCCTTACCGTCGGCATCCGTCTTCAAATCCATAACAGCAAACCACTTAGGCTCATCACTAACAGTAGCGTTCAGCTTTTTTGCTGCTGCTTCCTCAGGCGTTAAAAGGGTCTTATCAGCACCCATAAACTTAACGGTGCCATTTTTGTTCATCGTATCTTTTTCTGCATCATACTTTTTATAAAGGGTAAATTCAACATCCTTCAGCGGTTCGCCATCCTCATTCTGTTTCAGGATGCCAGTCTTGAACGTATAAACAACAGCTTCGTCATGGATATCATACGGAGGATCCTCTTCGGTAGTGGTAATATTTGTCTTCTTGGAGTATTTCAGGTCGGCACTGTTTACATTGCCCACTGCACCAACCGAAGCGCCGTCCTGGAGCTTTGCGGTATAGGTAATGGTAATGGTTCCACCTGCATATGCCGCAATCTTGTCAGTAGCAAATGCAATCGTAAAGCCAGACTTACCCTCAGCATTCGTTATCGTCAGGGTATACTCAGTACCCTCTTTAAATGTCGTTTCTTCAGCTTCGCCAACTTTTCCTTTAACATCAATATCACTATTAACAACCAGCTGGTCGCTATTCATTTCATCAGATACGGTGAAAGTCTTCAGTTTTGCAACGTTTTCAGGAACATTGACAGTCAAAGTATACGGAACATCATCACCAATGCCATAGTCTGCATCCTTTTTACCTGTAATTTCCTTTTTGAAGTCCGGCTTGTAGTTCTTTACTTTAACCTGTGCTCCACTAAAAGCAGTAGTGTCAAAGCTCTTTACACTAGTTTCAGGCTTTTGCGCGCCTTCAATATCACTTTCGGTCGCTGCAACCATCTCGCCATTGTCATTGATCTTAAAAACATAGGCAATGCCGGAATCCAAAATGTAACCATCGTTTGCATTAACTTCAGTTTCCACAAAGGCATATACACCTTTGGTCAAACCAGAAACGCTGATTTTGCCATCATCACCCGTGGTAAGGACACCCGTTTTATTAGCTGCGTCAAGCCACTCGCCTGCATTATCTACGCCATTTGCAGGCTTCTTCTCAATCCAAGTCCATGTTCCGTCATCATTCTTCTTATAGAGCTTAAACTTGTAGCCCTGCATGGTTGTAACTTCTGGATTCGTACCGCTCTGCTTACCGACTTTCTGCAAAACAGCCTGACCATATGCAGTAGAGTTTTTCGGGAAGACATGAACATCGTACAGCCAATCAGTCAGACCGCCATTCGTATCAGTCGAGACTTTTGTCATAGGAACAGAGACAAAGAACGGCTCACATGCAGTCTTGACAGAATCCGGTGTTTCGGTTTCAAGCACAAGGTAAAGACCCAAAGGCAATTCTTCAAACTTAACAACGCCACTGGTATCTGTCGTTTTCGAATCGACTTTAGTTACAGTTGCAGTCACGTCACTCTTCAGTTTATAACCGCCGGTAGTAGTATCAGGTTCTGCATAATCTTCCCAGCTTGTAGGCCAAGCTACATCTTTACCATCATAATATTTTTTCAGATCTTCTGCATTCTTAACCTGATAAACGGTAAAGGTTGCACCTGCCAACGGAGTAGGCGTTTCACCTTTGCCATTCGAAGGAAGACTCCCTGCGTCTTCTGGCTCGCCGGTTGCAGGCCCTCTATTTGTTTCGTTCCACTCATACTTATGAATCGTAATGGAACCTTCCGTTTCCGTCCAAACCGGATTTGCAGTGGGTGGCGTTGTCGTTGTTGTTCCACTGTCATCCGCTGCCATTGCTGGCATAGCGCACAGGCTGAGGGCCAGGGCGGCGCTCAACAGGCCTGTGAGAAAACGTTTTGCTTTTTTCATTTCAGTACCTCTTCTCTTAAAAAAATCATCATCGGATGGGCGGCGGGGCCGCCCGGCTTAAGGGTTCTGCATCAGCACGGCGTGCAGTGCGGGGCGCTGCAGCGGGAAAACGCTGCCGCGCCGCCCGCACTGTGCCGTGAAGAAAAAAGGAGGAAAAACTGGGCCGCTTGCCCACTTGGCTTAAGGTGCATCTGAAACCAAAGGAAATAACGGATATTTCGCAGCCACAAGCAGGATGTAAGGCAAAGAGCCGCCGGAATCCTTTCCGGATCCCAAGGCTTCTTAGCACAAAATCCGGCTGCGCTTATAGAAACAGGCGATATTTTCCGCTTTTCAGTTACACCCCCGGCTTATGGCTGCGCCCTGCCGTAAACGGACGCGCACTGGCGGGCTGTACCCTGGGGGTTGCTGGGTTTCCGGGGGATGGTTAATGTCGCCGGCCCCCTTTCCTGTTGTAGCGGAATGTGAATATCAACAGCCCTGCCACCGCCAGCGGCATGCCGATCAGCAGCCACAGGCTTGGCGCGTCTGCACCCGTGTGGGGCAGCTCAGGCGTTTTACGGTTCAGAACGGTAAGGGTCATGGTGTAGGTGTTGTCGGACTTCGTAAACTTGTCTCCGAGCGGAATTACCTGCCCATCAATAGAACACGTGCCGTCTTGGGTAAATTCGATCACAATTGGCTGTGCCAACAGGTTGTACCCCGGATGTGCCTTGGTTTCCGTCAGGCGGTATGTACCGGGTTTCAGATTTGTGAACGGGTTCGGGGTTATTTTGCCGTTGTCGTCCGTTGTACCGGTAATGGAACCTATGTTTGTGCTATCGAATGGGTAGTTTTTATCTACTACCCACTGCGATTCTCCTTCGGTTGTTGTTTCGACCAGCTTTTCCAGCTTGAACTCAACACCACTCAAGAGCACGTCATTGCTATTTTCGTCTTTTTCCGCGTCCTTCTTGATGATATCCAGTACAAACTTCGGGTTCTGCAGCTTGTTGGTCAGCACAATCTTGCCGCTGCCGCCGGTGATGGTTCCATCGGGGGTTACTGTGGCTGTATTGCCTGTTGAGCTGCCCGCGCTGTTCGTTTCGCTGCTCGTTTCGCTTTTTGCTTCCGCTTTAGCCGTTACAACATACGTATTGCCTTTAATCGTAATGGTTCCGTTTGCCGGGGCAAATTTGCTATTTTCCCCGGTACCTGTCACCGTACCTTCCACAATGCGGTATTCATAATTGATGTGCTTATTATCCGTATTGATTTGGTACTGATCCAAACCGCTAAAGGTAAACTGCCAGACGTTTTCACCGCGCTTAATGGTAACATAGTCCAGCGTGTTGTCAGCCGGGTATTTTACCGGTTTCCAATCTTTATCATTTGTGCTGCCTTCCAGGCGGCGCTGGAGCTGGATGTAAATCGCTTCCGGCTGGTTCTTAAGTTCCTTATCGTCTGCATCTCTCCAGAGCTTGTCGAACTCAATGTTGATCAGTTTGCGCGTGGTGTTGGTAAAGATTGCGGTAACTTCCGGATTTTTCGGGTCGGCGCTCTCCACAATCACGCCTTCCACCATGGTGTCGTTGCTGATCAGATGGGCATTGTTTTCGCCGCCCGTAACCGTTACGCTTTGCAGTCTGGAATCTTTCGGTTTAACTTCCTCGATGGTATAGCGGGTGCCAACGGGGATACCGGTGATGGTGCAGATGTGTTCCGGGTTTTGGGTGTCGCTCATGTCAATCGTATATTCTCTTATGATGTCCCCATCTTCCAGACCCTCACCGCCAACATTATTAAAGGTAACTTTGAACTTGTAGGTTCCGGTCAAGGTTTCGTCATCTGCGGCCTTCTTTTGGATTTTCAGCCCGCCAGTTTTGACGGTGTTGACGTATTTTACCTTTAGCTTTGTCAGCGTGGAGCTTGTTTCGTCCGGATCCTTATAGGAGCGGAAGACGATGGTGTTGGCATCGCGGTCAGTAGCAGAGGGTTTTTTCCCGTCATACTTATTCTCCTCCGGCTGCTCTTCTCCTGTTCCCTTGTTTTCCGTTCGGCCATCATCGGGGCCTTTGGCGGGATCCTTCTGCCCATCCAGCGGCCTGGGCGTTCCGAGTGTTACGTGCGATACATTATCCGGATTTGTCGGATTCGTCGACTTAACCGCCTCCCCGTTCTCGTACACCGTCCATGTGGTGTCGTACAGGTTTTGGTTCAGTTCCTCTTTGAGCGAAATGTAGCTGCCGCGGCGGAACTGGTCGCTGAAGGTAACGATTTCTCCAGCTTCCAGAACAAAGCGTCCGTCGCCTTCCACCAACTGGGTGTCGTTGTCCATGGTGGAGGTGTACTGTGCGTTTTCGGCGTTTTGCAGCTGACCGCTTTCGACGGAGCCGTAATCCGGGATGTCCTGCTGCTTGGTTGTAAAGCCGGACATCGTACTTGGCTTCGCTTTGGGAATGAAGGTAAAGTTCCTGAAATAGATGTTGCGGCTATAGTTATCGCCCACGCGGATGGTTGTAACGTTGCCGCTAAATTTGCCGTTCGTACCGTCCTGCTCTTTCATCTTGTTCAGGTCCAGCTTTACGGTGACCCATTTGCCTGCCGCCACATCGACCGAGCCATACGTTGCGCCGTTAATGCCTGATGTGCCAAGGCTGCCTTTTTGGCCGGGGTTAGGTGTTTGATTATCCAGCAGTTCCAGATACAGGTTGTTGAGGGAAAGGTCACCTTCACTACCATCCGTTGTATCAACGTAAACCTCGAACGTAAGGAAGCGCTTGTCTTTGATATTGATGGGGGCTTCCAGCGTCAGGATGCCATAACGGTTCTTACGCCATTTACTGACGGGTTCCGTATCCATATAGCGTGCGTACCAGTGAAGGACCTGTTTGGTATCCGCCTCGGAATCTGGCAGGGGGTTTTTATCCAACTTGAAAATGTAGGCATCGTTTTTTGGGGTTGCGGGTTCAATCTTGCTTGCCTCCAAATTCACCACTTGGGACTGAGTACCGTTTGTATCCGGGCCATCGGCCAATTTTGTTCCATAATGGGTTGCCTGGTTCTGGATGGTGAAGTTGAAGATTCTCTTGTTTGTAAAGCATTTTTGGAAGTCCGGGTCAACCTTGCTCAGATCGACCTCTTTTTGAACCTGCAGCTCGTTATTATCCGGGAAGTTGAACGCCACCGCCATGTTGGATTCCCACATACCGCGTTCCATGTAGTACATGGTAAGGGTGTGCTTTTTGCCTTTGTCGAGTGGTTCAAGATTTGTGTTTTTCGCGTAGAAATAAATGTCATTGCCATTATATTTCACGGTCTTGACAGCGGAATTGACAGTTTTTTCATCTATATCATTATCTTTTGCCGTTCCGCCTTTTTTGACCTTACTGACATAGGCTGTTACACTATTTTTCCCATCTTTTGTCTCGCCAAATTCCAGCAGGCCGGAAACCTTACCATGGGCACCGCCAACGTCAAGCACCAGCTGGCCATCAATGAATACCCAAACGTCATCGTCACCGGAGAAGAAGAACTTGATGTTGGTTTTTTCCTTTTTTCCATCTTTACCAATCTTATTGGTTTCCACCATGCCGTCATCCGTCAGGGTAAAATCCATCTGCAGCTTGGTGCCAAAGCCGTAATTGTAGGTAGAAGCCTTACCACCGGTTGCTGTTTCATTGAACGGGAAGTAGCCATAGTGGCCTTGCGGGCCCGATGACGCATTCACATTCTCAGAACGCCCTCTGTCGGTACTTTTTTTGAGAAAATATTTTGAATCCGAATTTTGTTCCGAATCTTGTTTTAGATACAAGGTTGTATCCTTGCTGTCAAAGTACCAATAATCAACGCCGGGATCGTTATCAAAAAGATTTTCCTTTTTAGTAAATGGGAACTTTACATTCTCATACACTTCACCAAGCTTTGCTTTTTTACTATTTTCTCCTAGGAGGAAGTCTTTGCTAAAGTGCGGTTCTACTTTTTCTGTATCTTTCAGCAGCGGTTCACCTGTTGCTTTACCGTTGGATGTTGTATCCGCAACCAATCCCTGATAGGCATAGTATGTATGCTTAATATCTACGCTATTATCTTCATTACGCTGAGAGTTATTGATTGCCATAAAACGACCAAAGTCGTTGTACCCAAACAACTTTAATGTATCTTCAATCTGGCTAAATTCAGGGGAGCCTGCAGGCTGGAAATGTCCGGTATAAATCGGATATTGGGCACCTGCAGTCTGATAATAATCGCTCAGCGCCTGATCAAATTCACGGAAGGTTACCCAGGTGCGGTGACTTGCACCCTTATATTCACCGTAGCCATCACGGTTCTTGCCGTTCAACTCGTAATCTGTATAATAGTCATACAGCGTACTGGTAACATATTTTGTGTTTGCTTCTTCCGTAAAAGGAACGGATGCAATATCTACTATTGGAGTTTCTTTCCCCGTTTCGGCATCACGATTTTTCCACGTTTCGGCATCACGCGGGGTGGTGTCTTTTGGAGCCCAGTAGCCGCCGCGTGGGCCACTGTGATATATTGTATCGTCATTCGTATCCGCATAGAAGCACTGTTCCTTATCCTTATAATCTAAAGGGATGTCTACCCAATCTGTATTGTTGCCGCAGTTTGTAAGGATCTTATCGCTACTCAACGGATACGAAGAGAATGCAATTTGGGTATAGCCATCCGGCACATCTGCTGCATAGTAATCTGTGCCCTTAATCCGGCTCATTTCGCCGCCTATGCTTTTTTTGTCTTTTCCTTTTAAGCAGTAGTAAACCGTACTTTCCGTACTTTGATCGGCTTTGGGGATTGAATAGTTGCCGTCAGTATCATTAGTACCTGTTGTTGGCAGCTTTGAGAAAGTAGCATCGTAATAGATAAGGACAGACTTTTCTATACCCCATCTTTCGTTGTCTTCGCCAGTATAGATAAAGCATTTACTTGTATCACTGTATGTAAAGGATTTTTTATCATCACTAACTTTTTCACCATAGAAGTTATAGAATTTGCTGGATTTTGTGGAACCGCTCTCATTCCATGTAAACTGAACATAAGAGCAATAATCGTTAGGAATGGTAAAGGTTGCTGTGGAATTAGGAGCAATACCAGAATCCGCCCCAGCATTATTTAAGGCTATTGCGACCTGGATAAGCTCTCCATTCTCATTCGGTTCATAAAACCAGGCTTGGACGTTCGTTAGTGTTTCACTGGTTTTATTTTCAAAGACCATCTCTTTGCCAGCGAAATGATTATGGCTAACCGTATAGGTAGACCACTTCTTGCCCTCTGCGCCCTCTGCATCATAGTAGTTGCCGCCGATATAATTCTCACGAGTTGGATCGAACGTCTTCCACCACGTACGTGCATTTACATCAGCAATTATTACTTTGGCTGTAGGGTTATCGTCTGTAAGTGTATCTTCCTTATATCCCCAAAATTCAAGTCCATTCAATCCTCCAAATCGATAGTGTTTGGCCTTATTCAGGAACGCAGAATAAATTTTTCTTCCGTCCTTCGTTTTGTCAGCTTCCTGCATATCAAGCGTATACGGCTGCTCGTTACTGTTGTTTGTATCTACTGCACAAATTTTAACGCTTGTATAATCACTCCAGCTCTCAGGCACTGCAAAATAGAGCGTGTAAGTATCCGGCACGTCCCCCTCACTAACTGCCTGCACGTTATCCACGCTTTTTGCGGCGTACATCTTCTGCGGCTGTTCGGTCGGTTCCGGGGTGGCGGTGGGGGTCACGGTCGGCACAGGGGTGGCCGTTGCGGTGGCTGCCGGTTCCGGGGTCGGGGCGGGTTCTGCCGTGGGCTCCGGCGTTTCGGTCGGGGCGGGCTGCTCCGGCTCGGCGCTTTGTTCCGGTTCCGGGGTGGCGGCATCCGGCACCGGGGTGGCGGCGTTCTGCTCTGGCAGAGCGGTATCCTCCCCGGAGGCCGTTTCCGGCTCATCCTCCAGCAGCTCTACTTCGTCAGGTGCGTCGGGCAGAAGATCCCCCTCGGCGTATACAGGCAGGGCCATTGCCATAACCAGGCAAGCGGTGACAAGCAGCGCTGTCAGCCGGCGCGCCCAACCTGTTGTGTTTTTTCCTGTTCTATTCAATCTGCTCACCCGTCTTTCGCTCTGGCTTGATGGAAGCACATTGTTCCACAGGGGATCCCTGTGAAACAGTAAAAAAAGCCAGCTATTTTACTTGCGCAACCGTTGCCATGTTGTTTTCAAAAAAAAACCGCATCGAGTCTTCTCATTGCGCATTTACTTTTTATTTTCTTAATATAGCACCTTTACACCAGAAAGACAATACAATCCACGCAAATTCCTGTTTTTCAGCACTTTTACTGATTGTGCTTTCCTCCAATTATATAATGTGTTCAAAGCCTTTGTATAATTTATTGCTGATTTTCTTTTTGGCAGCGGTCCCTTTTATATACTTTGACCGCGCGTTTATGATCCTCTGCGCACACAGAGCGCAACTTTGCGGCAAAATTCGCCTTTTTTGTTGCATTTTTCTGTTTTTGCGCAATTATTTGTTTCGCATGCGCCTGTTTGCGGCGGGGCATGGCGGCTGGGTGGGCGCCTTGTGGGAGGGATGGCAGGTTTGCGGCGGCGGGTGTGTGTTTGGTGGATTGCACGCCCGCCAACGGGACGCCGTTCTCCCTTTACAACGGGGTGCGGGTTTGCTGCAGATATGCCATTCGCTTTTTTGTCCCCCCTGCCCCGCCCCTGATTCCCGGTTCCCCCTTGCCGATTTCTATTTGCGCCAGCTCCTGAGGTGCATCTGAGAGCAACGAAAATAGCAGATCTTTCGCAAGCACAAAATCCGGCTGCGTTTGCTGAAACAGACGAGCTTTTTGACGTTTCAGACAGGACTAAGGTGTATCTGAAAAGTCGAAAATTTAGTCTATTTCTACAAACACAGCGGGATTTTGCGTTAAAGCGCCTTGGAATCCACAAAGGATTCCTGCGGCTCTCTGCCTTAAATCCTGCTTGTGTTTGCGAAATATCCGTCATTTTCTTTGTTTTCAGCTACACCTCCAGCTCCCAGCTTTCAATCTATCCTGTGTAAACTGCAACCCTCACGCGCCATTCTGTGCGGCACTTACCTTATAATATAGGGGTACTGCCCTGTGTGAATTTGCAACTGATCTATTTGAAGCAGCTGCGAGCTGTTGCAATTTTGCACAGGGTATTGCCCGCATTCTGTGCCGAACATTCCCGAAACGTGTTGGAAAAACGCACAGGATTGCCTTGTTTCCCTATGACGCTTACCGTTGGAAAAACGCACAGGTTACCCCCGGAACAGTTGCATTTTACACAGGGTATTCCCGCTCCCCTGCCCCGCCGTGACCCGCGTACCTGTTGGAAAACCACACAGGATAGACCCGTTCCCCGTGTTGCAATTTACACAGGTTTGGCTGTTTTTGGCTTATTTGCAACTTTACGCAGGTTGCTTTCCGCACAGGAAAATGGTGGTGGAATGCACAGGCTGCAGTTGGTTGAACACACAGGTTTGCGTTGTTAAATTACACAGGCTCTACCTATTACTAATATAGAACTAAACAACTAAGCCATAATAACAACCAGAGGTAAGCCGGGAGATGGGGGAGAACAGGAAAAAATTGGTGTTGCCATTCCATCAGGTTACAGAACCCTGAAACGGCAGGATAGAAAAGCACAATAAAACCCTGTGTAACCTGCACCCGGGCCGCAGCCCCCACAGGATATATGGCAAACCACAACGCGGGTGTTGCATTTTGCACAGGGTAATGGCGGTGAAACCCTGTGTAAATTTGCAATTCTTGCGCTGGACAACAGGATGTGCTATAATGTTTAGCATGATGTGCGTGACCACCCGGGATACAGCAACCGATATAGGAGGCCCCTGCTTATGGCGGCAAGTAAACAGAAAAAAGATGATCCGTTTGTCGTTACGTTTGAAGAACGCGGGGACCAGACCATCGTTCGCAAATCCAATGACCTTGTACAGATGACGCGCAACAACCTGACGCTGAGCCAGCAGCGCCTGATGCTGCATATTTTTTCGATGATTAAGCCGGAGGATACGGACCTGCCCTCTTATGAGCTGAGCATTTATGATTTTATCAAGATGACCGGCATGGACCCGCATAGCGGGGCGCTGTACAAGCAGGTGCGCAAAAATATTGAGGAGCTGGCCAACGCGCCCATCCAGTGGATCAAGAATAACGGAACTTCCACGGTGGAAACATTCCGCTGGATCGATAAAGTGCGCATTGATGAGGGCCGCGCGCGCATGACCATCACGCTGGATCCGGTGCTGAAGCCGCACCTGGTGCAGCTGAAAACCCTGTATACCACCATGGATGTGACCTACACCATGCTGATGCGGTCCACCTATTCCATCCGCATTTACGAGCTGTGCAAGAGCTACCAGAGCCTGTACCTGAAAAAGAAAGCGGCCGGGGAACCGCTGGTATGGAACCTGAGCATGCTGTATGAACAGCTTTCGTATACGGCCAACCGATGGTCGGATTTCCGCCGCCTGGCACTGGAAAAGGCAAAGGCGGAAATTAACGAAAAGACGGATATTATTTTTAATTACGATGTGTACGAAAAAAAAGGGCAGAAGGTTCTTTCGCTGGTGGTAACGATTGACCCGGTGGATGATGCCGCCGCACAGGCCAACCTAGACAGCATCAACAGCACAGTGCGCAAAAAGAGCAAAAAGAAGGGCCGCCCCACCGTGGCGATTGAAGATTCGCTGCTGGATGACCCCAGCGTGATCACCTTTGATTATGTTTCGGCACCGGAAACAACGATCCCCTATTCCTTTGGACGCCACCGCACCGAGCTGCGGGAGGAAATTGTTGTGAAAGCGCGCATGGATCAGCTGCGCGCGGAGATTACGCCCGAAGAGCTGCACGCGGTGGAAGTGATCATTGATGTGTTGGCAGATGCCTGCTGCACCATCCAGGCAGGCGATGGCGAGCAGGACGGCGGCAACAAAACGGTGTTTGGAAAGATGAATGCCATCATCCTGGATTGCGGCGGGCTGACCAGTTGGCTGGCCGGTGTGGCACCCCGTTATGCACAGGAGATCATTCCCCGGTCGCAGACGATGCGCAGCCCGGCGCGGTACCTGAACAAGGTGCTGCGCGAGGATATGGATAACTATCGCATTTATATTTTCCGCAAGGCAAAGCCGGCAGCAGAACCCAAAGAGGAGCTGTTGGAAGCGGAGTACCATGTGATGGACGAGCCGGTGCAGCAAACGATGCCGGAGCCTGAGCCGCCCAAGGTAGAACTGATTCCCGAAACGATTGTAAAACGGCAGGATATGCGAAAAGAGTTTGCAAAGTTTGTAGATGATGGATACCTGGAAAAGACGTTGACGAGCGGCCAGCGCGGCGCTTACCACGAAATTTACCGCCACCTGGCAGCGCGGTGCGTGCCATCGCCTTCCAGCCTGCGCAATGGGCTGAAAGACGAAATGCGGCTGCATTACCTGGCCTGCATGAATGAAGTGATTGAAAAGTATGGTAGCCTGACCCCGTTGATGGAAGCTATGGCGCATGAACTGGACTTTGATGTGTTCTGGGCAAAGGCCGCCAAGGACCCCAACGTGAATAACCCGATGGGGCTGTTCTACCACATTATTGAAGAACGCGCGCTGAACCCGATCGGCACCATAATGAACGACCAGGCACAACGGCAGAAGGTTGCCGCCAAGGGAAAAGGCGAAAAAGATAAGTGGCACAACGAGAGCTGGATGGATGCTTTTGAGGAAGATATCCCGGATGACAGCGAAGAGTAATTGAGATGAAGCGGAGCGGAACATCCGGGAACGCTATTATAATAAGGTAAGCAGCGGCTGGCAGATTGCTGGCCGCTGTTTTTTTGTTGGGGTGCAGCTGAAAAATGGAAATATCCGGCGTTTTTTGATTTCAGATAGACCTTGGGCAACACCGCACAATTCCCGCCTAGCGGCTTAAGCACCGCTCCGGCAGCTGCGG
>OLOT01001129.1_pt1 | contig 16728 bp, 8 predicted proteins | sample 1671991 | NCBI WGS metagenome assembly OLOT01 (sample SAMEA3136634, study PRJEB25190) | human gut metagenome | biome: human gut; feature: human-associated habitat; material: faeces | place: Austria | collected 2013
TACTATGTAATGAGATACAGTATGCTCAAAACCTTTGCTGGAAAATATCGGACACGAATCAGCAGAATTATCCACAAGTACCGTCAAGGAAAAGATTTTGTTGTGGAATATCCGAAGAAAAACGGCAAGGTCGGAAAGGTATTGTTTTACAATAATGGGTTCCGCCGGGACACTAAAGTAGAAAGCGGAAATCCTGATATAGTAGCAAGAATTTTTGAGAATTATGGGCGTAATAGCCTTATAAAAAGACTGCAAGCAAACAGGTGTGAGTGGTGTGGCGCAGAGAATGTGCCGCTTGAAATACACCATATACGAAAACTCAAAGATTTAAGTGGCAGAAAACAATGGGAAATCGCCATGATTGGGCGTAAGCGCAAGACAATGGCACTCTGCATTGACTGCCACGATAAGTTACACGCAGGAAAGTTAGACTGACATCTGGAGAGCCGGATACATCGAGAGGTGTAAGTCCGGTTCGGAGGGGAGTTCTCGGAAACCTGCCATAGTGATATGGTAAGGCGCCGGGTTCTTACCCTACTTTATGTATCAGTAGCACCAGTTCCCTGTGCAACCGTAACAAACCGGGAATGGGGAACGATAGGAACGAATTATTTTAAGGGGCTTTGTGCTCTAGCATTTCAGGGATTTTTTATGATGGTATGCGTTGCAATCTATGCAGTGCTTGTGGCTGGTGTGGCAGTATCCGACAACCTGCATACGGCACTCTGGTCGGTGGCAGCATATACCGTTATTTTATGCTTTTCACTCTTTAAGACTGGTTCATTATCGAAATCTATCTGGAATGCGCACTAAGGGAGGAACGATATGGCAATATCCGTGCAGGTGCCGAAGGATTTGTCCGGTATCAAGACAAAAGTGGCACTGAACTTAACAAAGAGACAGATCATCTGTTTCAGCGGTGCGGCAGTAGCCGGGATACCCTTGTATTTTTTAACCAAGGGACTGATCGGAACATCAGCCGCATCACTTCTTATGATGGGAGCAATGCTTCCATTCTTCTTTTTTGCAATGTATGAGAAAAACGGATTTCCGGCAGAGAAGATTTTGTATTTTATGCTCCGGCAGAAGATACTCACACCGGGCATAAGACCATACCGGTCAGAGAACTTATACAAGCAGTTGGAAGAAAAAGAAAAATTACGAAGGGAGGTTCGTTATCTTGAAGAAAAAGCAAAAGGCAGAACCGGAAAGCCGCAGAAAAAGCAGTTATAAGGGCAATAGCAGGAATAACAGCAAATGCGGTGGACTTACCTTTTCAGAGAAGAAGCGTCTTATACAGTTGAAACATATTTTATCGGGAAAGAGCAATGAGAAAGAAAAGCCGACTACCGCACAAAAGACGATTACTTTTGAAAAGATGTTCCGTGACGGTATCTGTCAGGTCAGCCACCGTTATTATACAAAGATGGTGGAATTTTTTGATATAAACTATTCGCTTCTGGAAGTGGACGAGCAGGCGGACATACTGGCACAGTACAGCAAGCTCATCAATTATTTTGATCCGTCTGTGAGGTTTGAACTGGTGCTTTTCAACAGGCAGGTCAACGAACAGATGCTTACAGAACAGTTTGACATTCCGTGGCAGGAGGATGATTTTAACGACATTCGTGAAGAATATACGGAGATGTTAAAGAAGCAGGCGGCAAAGGGAAACAATGGCATCATCAAATCAAAATATCTGATTTTTGGTGTGGAGGGCAATGGCTACAAGGAAGCCAAGAGCCGCCTTAACAACATTGAAAAAGATGTCATACGGAACTTAAACAACATAGGAACCCTTGCGAGGGGACTGGACGGAAAGGAAAGACTGCGTATCCTGCATGAATATTTTAATCAGGATACCATGGAGCCTTTCCGCTTTTCGTTTAAGGATCTGGCAGAATCCGGTAAGTCGGTCAAGGACTATATTGCACCGCCGGGGTTTGATTTCCGCTATCCGAACCGCTTCAAGTCGGGAAATATGTATGGCTGTGTGTCCTATCTGGATATTATCGCACCGAAGTTTACGGACGAGCTGATCAAGCAGCTTCTTGATATTGATGCCAACCTTACGATTTCCATGCACATGCAGACGGAAGATCCGGTAAAGGCAATCAAGAAGTTAAAAGCGGTCATTTCCAATATCCAGAAAATGAAGATTGAGGAGCAGAAAAAGGCAGTCCGAAGCGGTTACGATATGGATATTCTTCCAACGGATATTGTGACCTATGAAAAGGATACGCTGGAATTTCTGGATGATTTGAATACGAGCAATCAGAAGATGATCAACATGACATTCCTTATTACCTGTTATGGCAGAACCAAGCGGGAACTGGAGAGCTTAATGCAGAGAGTGTCCGGTATCATTCAGCAGGCAAACTGTGACCTCAGATGTTTACAGTATTTGCAGGAACAGGGACTTATGGCATCCGCACCGATTGGATGCAATGAGACAGGCATTGAGCGTACTCTTTCCACAAAAAGCACCGCAATCTTAGTACCATTCTGCACACAGGAGTTATTTATGCCTGCACCGGCAATCTATTACGGATTAAATGCACTCAGCAACAACATGATCATGGCAGACAGAAAAAGGCTCCGTACACCAAACGGGGTTATCTTAGGTACTCCCGGAAGTGGTAAGAGTTTTAGTGCAAAGCGTGAGATTTTAAGCTGTTTCCTTATCACGAAGGACGATATTATCATCTGCGATCCGGAGGGAGAGTATTTTGCACTTGTAGCGGCACTGCATGGACAGGTGGTAAAACTTGCTACAAATTCCAAGGACTATCTGAATCCGATGGATATTCAGCTAAGCCATAAGGGGGATAAGGAAGCATTAAAACTGAAATCGGATTTTATCATAACATTATGTGATCTGATTGCAGGTGGCAAGGACGGTCTGGAGAACGATGAGAAAGGTATCATCGACGAATGTATCCGCCATATTTACGATAAGTATTTTGAAAATCCGGTGCCGGAAAATATGCCGCTGTTGGAAGATTTGTATGATGCCTTGTTAACACACAAAAATCCAAAGGCAGAGCGTATCGCAAACAGCCTTGTGCTGTATGTGCATGGTTCCCAGAATTACTTCAACCACCATACCAATGTGGACAGCGGCAACCGTATCATGTGCTTTGACATCAGAGACTTGGGAAATCAGTTAAAGGAGCTTGGAATGTTGATCGTGCAGGATGCGGTTTGGAACAGGGTATCGCAGAACAGGGAGCGAAAGATTGCTACCCGTTATTACTGTGATGAGTTTCACCTTCTTCTGAAGGAGAAGCAGACCGCTATCTACTCTGTGGAAATCTGGAAGCGTTTCAGAAAATGGGGCGGAATACCGACAGGTTTGACGCAGAACGTGGGCGATTTCCTCCGTTCTGAGGAGATTGAAGGTATTTTGGGTAACAGCGATTTTGTGTATCTGTTAAATCAGAATGCCAAAGATCAGGCAATCCTCGCTGATAAGTTGGGATTATCGGATAAGCAGTTATCTTATGTCACCAACTCCGAGCCGGGAAGCGGTCTTATCTTGTTTGATAATGTCGTAATTCCTTTCGTGGACAAATATCCGACAGACACCAAGACCTACAGAATTATGAATACCAAGCCGGAGGAATCGGTGCAGAAGGAGGACGCAGTGTAAATGGCAGAAAAGAGACAGAAGAAGCAGGCGGCAAAGGCATTTGAAAAAGAGGCATTTTCCAAAGACAAGGAAGTGACTGGAGCAAAACATACAGAACACAGGCAGGATAACACCTTTTCTGCGGAAAATCAGTTTAGTGCCAATGAGAAGCCTGTAAGCAATCTGCCACGGGACGCAAACTATGGCAGTCATACAAGAAAAGAAGGCGACAAAAGGAAGCGTTATCGTCAACAGAAGCAGGACACTTCTGGTCACAATGTCCAGAAGTCGGAAGCCGAAGCGGAAAAGGCATTCTTAAAGGAAAACAGCTTCATGCAGGAGGATCAATCAGAAGAATTTGACACGGGTTCTGACAGCACGATTGAAAACAAGGTTTATGTCAGGGACACCTACCAACGGTCTGAGGAAAAAGGAAAATATCACAAAAGGCGTGTGCAGAGAGAACACGCACACAGAGAGCGTGCGAAGTCAGAAAATACAAAGCAGTCCGATTATGGAGATTTCCAGACAAAGGATGCCACATTTTCGCAGGGGCAGGCGGAAGAATTTACCGACAGAAAAGTACAGAAGGCTTTTGATAAGTCGGAAAAGAGTCGTCAGAAGTTGCAGAAAGTAAAGGACAAGATGCCGAAAAAGCGGCAGTATGAGATGAAACGTGTCTTTGATGAACAGAACGGAAAAGCAAAATATATCGTAGTTCCGGTGGATGTGGAGAAGCCATTTAAGCAGGATGGTCTGGGAAAGACTGCGGTTCATAAACTGCAAACGGAAAATATGTATTTTGTGCATCGTAAGATTGCAGAAACAGAAAAGGACAATTCTGCGGTTGAGGGTGCACACAAGACGGAACAGCGTGCCGAGGACATTTATCACTATATGAAGTATCACCGCAAGAGCAAGGCACAGAGAAAGCGTGACCGCCTAGAGCGATTGCAGAAAAAGCAGGTCACAGCAGATATGAAGCTGGAGTATGAGAAATTCATCAGTGAAAATCCACACTTAAAGGGTAATAGTCCAAAGAAGCAGTTGCAAAGGCAGCTACAGAAACAGCGTATCAAACGTGAGTATGCTAAAGCAAGGAGGGCAGGAGCAGAAGCCAAGATTGCAAAGGAAGCATTTACAAAGACAGCCAATGCCGCAACAGGGATTGCAAAGAAGTTACAGGAGATTGCCACGAAAAACAAAACACTCATTATCACAGTCGGTATTTTTGCACTTCTGTTAATTATGATCATGTCGGCATTATCAAGCTGTGGTTCCATGTTTACCGGAACTGTGACAACAACGATGGCAAGCACCTATTTAAGCCTTCCGGCAGAGATTGATGCGGCAGATTTATCTTTTACAGAAAAGGAAATGGAGCTGCAAAACAAGATTGACCGGATTGAAAGTGATTATCCGGGATACGATGAATACGATTATAACCTTGGTGCAATCGGGCATGATCCATATACGCTGATTAGTTATCTTTCCGCAGTCCATACGGAATTTACTGCCGAGGGGATGGAGAGTGAGATTCAGGAATTATTTGATGCCATGTATTCCCTTACTACTGAGGAAGTGGAGGAGACACGGACAAGGACAGTCACAAAGACCGGAACCAGAACAGTAACAAATCCGGACGGGACTACCCATACCGAGGAATATGAGTACGAGGAGGAAGAAGAATATACCGTAACAATTCTTCGTGTCACACTTACGGTCACACCGCTTGAGAGCATTGTAGCCGGACGCATGGACAGTGAGCAGACGGAAATCTTTGGAGCTTATACGGAGACAAAGGGCGGCTTACAGGTTTTCGCTTCTCCGGTTGATTATTACTGGTATTACTATATCAGCAGTTATTACGGATACCGGAAAAATCCAAACACCGGAGCTGAGGAGCTTCAGAGGGGTGTGGACATAGCAGTACCGACAGGAACGCTCGTGTATGCAGCCCATGACGGAACGGTTACGGAAGCGGCTTACGATTCATACTATGGGAATTATGTGGTGATTACGGACAGCAAGGGATATACCACAAAATATGCCCACATGGACAGCTTAAATGTATCCGCAGGGCAGAGTATAAAAAAGGGTGACAATATAGGCAAAAGCGGAAATACAGGAAGCAGTACCGGAAGCCACCTTCATATTGAATGTCTGTATAACGGGGTGTATTATAACCCGTTATTTTATTTTGAAGCAGGAGAACAGACCATTTATGGGGAAACAACGGGCGGTACCGGAGGAGGAACCGGCAATGTGATACCACCGGAGTCCTATGACGATGCAACGGTGCAGACGCTTATGCGGGAAGCAAACAGGTATCTGGGAATGCCATACACCTTTGGAGGAACAGCTCCGGCAAGTTTTGATTGTTCAGGCTTTGTATGTTGGGTATTTACAAACAGCGGCGTACATAACCTGCCAAGAACCACCGCACAGGGCATTTATGACCAGTGTACTCCGGTATCAGCGGCAGACGCAAAGGCAGGGGATATTATCTTTTTTACCGGAACTTATAATGCGGGACGTCCGGTTACACACGTTGGCATTTACTGCGGAAACGGTACGATGGTGCATTGTGGCGATCCAATCCAGTACACCTCAATCAATACCTCTTACTGGCAGAGCCATTTTTATGGTTTTGGAAGATTGAATTAGCGAAGGGAGGAATTATTTTTGTCAGTAGAGCGAATCAATTCACAGCTTAAAAAGGTCAGGGAGCAGATAGCACAGCTACAGGCAAAGGAAAAAGACCTTGCAGAGCAGAAACAGATGGCGGAGGATGCCGAAGCCATGAAGATCATACGAAAATATAAAATCTCATCCGAGCGATTGCAGATGCTTAATAAGCTCAGTGAGGATGAAGTCAGAAATTTATTACAGAAACGGGAACAGGAAAAGGAGGATTCGACCAATGAAAATGAAGAAGTTATCCGTTAAGGCACTAATGTCCCTGATACTGTCGGCAATACTTTTTTGTATGCCGGTCGGGGCATTTTTTGCAAACAGGGCAAATACTGTGGAGGTTCATGCGGAGGATACAGCAGAGCAGAAAACAGAAAGTGCGGCAGAGGAAAGCAGTGCAGAAAGCACAGCGTCCGGTAATGATAACAAGGACAGTTCCGGTAGTGGAGAAAATCACACAGAGCAGTCCACAGAGAATACAACTGAAAATTCCACAGAAGGCACAACTGAGGAGACACAGCCTGCCGCAAAATGCACCTGCAAGGAAAAATGCAGTCAGTATGCAGTAGATGAAGATTGTGAGGTGTGTGCAAAGGATTACAAGGAATGTGCCTATATCAATCCAAGTGTAAAAATCACAATCAATACACCGTCTGGATGGCATAATGATACCACGAAAGTAACGGTCAAGGTAGAAGATACGGTAGTGTCCGGCAATTTTACCATTCAGAAAGTACAGGCGAAAGTCGGACAGAATGGAAGTTGGACGGATATTACCGAGGATATGTACATAGAGATTTCTGAGAACAGCACCATTTATGTGCAGGTCACAGACCAGAAGGGCAAGACCTACGAGAAAAACCGTTATATCAAGTGTTTTGATTTTACCAAGCCTACCTTAAATGCGGCAGTCAGCGACGGTCTTTTGAGCATTCAGGCACATGATATGGATTCCGGTATCAAGGCAATCTATGTCAATGGCTATGAGTTTACAGAGCATACGAATGGAGCCTTGAATATCCGTCTGCAACAGTTCGATGCAGGGTATCAGTATTTCACGATTTCTGCCATGGATAATGCAGGAAATACCTCTGAAATCTATAAAACAGCCAATCCGTATTACACCGATCCGGAGAATAAGGACAGCAGTGAAAAAGATCCGGCACAGCAGCTTCCGGTGGATGCGTCGGCAACCAAGCCAAGCTCTGCAACCGCACAGGTCACAGAGCATACAAAAACGGATGTGAATGGAAATACAGTTTCCCAGACAGGCAGTGGAACAACTTCAAGCAGTTCCGCAACAGCAAAGCAATCTCCAAGTACGGGAGATACTTCTAAGGATGCAGACCAGAGCAGTGACAGCCAGACCACAGAAAAAGGCAAGGAATTTTACACAATCCAGACTGCATCAGAAAAGATATTTTATCTTGTGATTGACCGTGATGGGGAAGATGAAAAGGTGTATTTCCTTACAGAAGTCAGTGAAAACGACCTGCTGAATACCACAACGGATAACAGCGAGACACTTCCGAAAAATTCAGCGGCATTGGAATCTGCAATCCCTACAAAAGACAGCGCATTATCAAACAATAATGCTGATACCACAGGAGATAAAACACAGGGAGCAGAAAGTGTTGAGGACAGCACCGAAGATAGCACGGAAGATACAAGTGAGCCGAAAGAGGATACCGCAAAAGCAGATGGTTCCGGCTTTACATATATTTTAATAGGCATTGCTGCGGTAGCTGTGATCGGAGTGGTATATGTTGTGAAGTCTAAGAAGAAAAAGGAAAACTTCATTGATGAGGATGAAGATGAGGACGAGCTTGACGAGGACTATGATTATGAGGACGAGGACGAAGCCGAGCAGGATTCAGACGAAGCATTCTTAAATGGTGGCGATGATACAGAATCAGAGGACACAGGCGAGAATGACAGTGAAGATAACAGTGACAACGATAATGATGAAGAAAACGGGGAGGAATAGAGATGGAGCTTGTAATTGCAGAGAAGCCGAGCGTGGCACAGAGCATTGCGGCAGTTCTTGGTGCCACACAGCGTAAGGACGGTTATTTGGAAGGCAATGACTATCTGGTATCATGGTGTGTGGGACATCTGGTAGAACTGGTACAGCCGGAAAGCTATGAGGAAGCATGGAAGAAATGGAGTTATGACAATCTTCCGATCATCCCACAGGAATGGCAGCATGAAGTGAAAAGTGATACGAAAGCACAGTATCAGATTTTGAAAAAACTTATGCATGATGACAGGGTGGATGCAGTCGTGTGTGCTACCGATGCCGGAAGGGAGGGAGAGTTGATCTTCCGCCTGACCTACAACATGGCAGGGTGCAGAAAACCGATGAAACGATTATGGATTTCTTCCATGGAGGAGAGTGCTATCCGTGACGGCTTCCATAATCTTCGTCCAGGCAGTGATTATGACAATCTGTACAAGTCAGCACTATGCAGGCAGGAAGCAGACTGGCTTGTGGGTATCAATGGCACTAGGCTTTTTACGGTATTGTATGGTGGCAAGGCATTAAAGGTCGGCAGAGTGCAGACACCGACACTTGCCATGCTGGTAGACCGTGAAAGTAAAATCATGAATTTCAAGAAAGAAGCCTATTATATGGCTCATATCATGGAAAATGGTCTGGATGCTGTATCGGAGCATATCAGTGATAAAACGGAAGCAGAGAGGATTGCAGGAGCCTGTGAAAACGGACAGGCTCTTGTCACTTCTGTGATAAAGGAAGAAAAGTGGGTGGCACCACCGAAACTCTATGACCTTACCACACTCCAGAGGGATGCAAACCGTCTGTTTGGCTTTACTGCCAAGCAGACATTGGAATATACGCAGAGCCTTTATGAGAAAAAGTTAGTAACATATCCGAGAACAGACAGCCAGTACCTTTCCGATGACATGGAGGGAACAGCGAAAAATGTGATTGAAGCAATTTTCAATTCGCTGTTATTTGAGCAGAATATCATGTTCAATCCAGATATTAAAAGAATTTTGAATAGCAAGAAAGTGACAGACCACCATGCAATCATTCCGACCATGGAGATCATCAAACAGGACTTAAAGGTGATTCCTGAGAGTGAAATGAAGATCCTTTCATTATGTGCGAACCGTCTGCTGTGTGCAACCGGGGAGAAGCACATTTATAATTCCACAAAGGCAGAGCTTACCTGCAACGAGATTGTGTTTAAGGTATCCGGTAAGGAAGTATGGAAAAATGGATGGAAGGAATTTGATGATTTCTTCAAAAATTCCTATAAGACCACAGAGGATAAATCAGATGCCGAGGAAGAAAAGAAGCTGCCGGAGCTTCGTGAGGGCATGACGATTGCAGTGGAGCAGACAAAGGTTTCCGAGCATTTCACACAGCCACCGAAGCATTATACTGAAGATTCCCTTTTGTCGGCAATGGAGCGAGCCGGAGCAGAGGATATGGGTGATGAGGTGGAGAGAAAAGGACTTGGCACACCTGCCACCAGAGCCGATATCATAGAAAAGTTGGTAAAAGACGGATTTGTGAAACGTGAGAAAAAGCAGATGATCCCGACAGAGGACGGAATGAAGCTGATCACGATACTTCCGGATGTAGTAAAATCTCCGAAACTGACCGCTGACTGGGAGAATGAGCTTACTCTTGTATCCAAAGGAGAAGTTGCTGCAGAACAGTTTATGTCAGGTATTGAAGCAATGGTAACTGATCTTGTAAAGACCTATCACAGCGTTAGTGATGAACATAAAGCCATGTTTGGCACAGGCAAGGGTGGACAAGAAGTGCTAGGCAAATGCCCGAAGTGTGGTGCTGATGTAGTCAAGGGAAAATTCGGAGCGTATTGTACCGGGAAATGTGGCATGAATGTTGGCAAGGCACTTGGGGTAACACTTTCCGATACACAGGTCAAGAGCCTGCTTCAAGGGAAAAAGATACTTGTAAAAGGTCTGAAGGGCAAGAAAGGCAGCTACGATGCTTATTTGATTCCAGAGAGGATAGAGGAGTTTTCTTACAGGAAGGACGGTAAAGAAATCAAGGGATTACAGTATAAATTTAAGATGGAATTTCCAAAGACGAAAGGAAAGCAGGGGTAGGAAAGAGCTTTTTGGCGTGGTATAATTTATAAGACGATGTAGAGTTGAAAAATGCATAGGAGTGATTAAATGAAAGCACATAAAGTACCAGCGACATATTATGCCTCATGGAAGATTCCGGGAAAGAACCATAGTTTTTATGTTTTTTATAAAGATAAATTGTATAATGAAGGACAAAGCAAGAGTTATAAGGAAGTTGACAAGATAACTCAGGAGCATTCATTTTTCATGGAAGAAAATTTTTACTATTTAGATATTAAGAATGTGCCGGGATTGACATATAAACTGCAAAATGAAATAGAAGAATTTTTAACTAATGGTGCATATAGTATTAAGTGTCAGGATACTTTGGATGAAGATTGTGCTCCCGATTATCCAGTTATTGAAATTAGAGATTATAGTCAATTTATGTATTGGCGTGATCGTATGGATTCATGGATAATTAAAGATTCTGATGGAAACAATGTTACAGTTGATGCTTTCAAAAATGATTTAGGTACATATTTGTTTGGTAAAGTAGGAAAAATTATTGAAGAAAACTACTTTGCAAATGAATTAGAATCTAAGTGGAATGTAATAAAGTCGGAAATTGAAATTCAAAGAAATTCGGGTGATGATTTTGCTTTAGTACATCAAGATGATTTGTTAGAGTTTTTTATTGTCCAATATCTTAGGCTAGAGGGGGTTATAGAAGAATATATTAAGCCGACGCTGGGGATTTTTAGGGATGTGTTTTCATCTATGGGATGTGAAGATTCTGAATTAGATAAAATGAAAAATGAGGGACTATTAGCACCTGAATCATATTTTTATGGGGCATTGTTAGATGCTGCACGAGGTGACAAAAAAAGACTCCAGAAGCATATGGATTCAATTAAACAAAATTATGTTATTGATTTATTAAAGGCTGAAGAAGGAATTTCATTTATAACATCGACAAAACCATGTGTAGTAATGAAAATGGAAGGAACATTTAAAGCTGAAATGATTTTCCCGGTAACTCCGCAATATTGTATTAGATTTATAGGAAATAAGTTGGCAGGAAATAGAAGTGGAAAATTTTATGAAATTACATCAAGTGATGTGAAGGTTATAAATCGGAAGATTATCTCAGAATCGAGAAATATTGTTATGAGTGAATCAAAAATAATATCGGACAGAATATGATAGTTATCTGTAATGAATAAAATTTAACAACACAGCGTCAGAGCGTATGGAAAACCTGTACGCTCTTTTTTTTATCAAAAATGGAGGAAAATCACATGGAAGAAACAAATGTAACAATGACAGCAGAGGAAATGCAGGGCGAACCTGCAGCAAAGGAAAATGAGACAAAGGCGGAGAAGTTTATCCGTATTGGCGAATACCGCATGAATAAGGCGGTTGATGCCATTGGCAGGCTGGAGAATCTCGCAAATCGAGGTTCCTACGAGTATACACAGGAACAGGTGGACGCTATGTTTCAGGCATTAGAGGGGAGGGTTGCGGAAATTAAGGCAAGGTTTACGCCTAAGAAAACGGCTGAGAGTAAGACTTTCAGCTTTGGTACAACAGAATAGGAATGTAACGGGAAATAAAGGAAAGGCAGTCATGTAGTGTATGTGGCTGCCTTTTTGTCGTATCTATGACAGGAAGGAGAACTGCGTGAGAAAATATGATTTTATATCGGCTCTGGCAAAGGAGACAGCAGCCGAGGTTGTCAAAAATCGTGAGGAATGGATGAAATACCTTACTACAGCGGCGAGATTATACAAGTATCCGTTCCGGGAACAGCTTTTAATCTATGCACAAAGACCGGACGCAACAGCGTGTGCTTCCATAGAGCTGTGGAATGAGCGTATGCACTGTTGGGTAAATAAAGGTGCAAAAGGTATCGCACTTTTGGACGAGGATGATGCACATGGCAAGCGTCTGAAATATGTATTTGATGTTTCAGATGTCCATGCGGCAAGAAGAATCGGACGGTATCCGGAACTCTGGGAATTACATGGGGAACATAAGGAAGATGTAATTAAGTGTCTGGAGCAGACTTATGGTGCTACCGATGATAAGAAGCTGTTTGAAGAAAGACTTATGGAGATAGCTGAGAGGATTGCGGCAGATTATTATGAGGAATTGCTGCCGGATCTGCAGTACATGATCGAGGACAGTTTTTTAGAGGGACTGGACGAGCAGAATGTCGGTATCCGCTTGAGGGAGACATTATCGGACAGCATTTCCTTTACACTTTTATCTGCCTGCGGTGCAGATATGCAGGAGTATGGTTCGGAGTTTGCTTTTGATTTTATTCACGAATTTAATTCCATGGATACCCTTGCAGTACTTGGTGATGCAGCCAATGAGCTTGCAAAACCGGTACTTTTAGAGATTGGAAGAACCATAAGGGCATATAACAGGAGCCACGAACAGGAACAATCGCAAAATTTAACGCAGAAAGGACTTGCAAATATTTCTAAAATAGACTACAATGCGTTAAAGCGTGAAAGCGAGAGCGGACATGAGGAATATATTGACAACAATCAAAATAGCGTAGAAAGGGGCAATAGCAATGAATCTGACATACGAAAAGAACGGGGATTATCTGATCCCGATATTACAGGCGGACATTCAGCCGGAGGGAACGGTAACGAAGTACGGAATGATGAGGGAGACTTATCTGAAGGAGAACCACAGGGGCGTGTACTCAGCGTTTCTTCTGAAAGGGACATTGAAAGAACACCTGCTGACGATCCAGAAGCAGGCAGAGGAGAGAATGGAGAAGCTGATAAGCCAGATGGCGGCAACAGAGGGAGTGACCGAACAGCTCAAGGAAGCCGATCAGATGCTTTGGGTAGCAAAGATGAACAACATTCAGAGCAGAGCCGAGGAAGTGGTATTGAGCGAGCTGGTTTACAGCCTGTAACAGATACACCGCTCCGGGGAGACACACCGGAACCCACATTTACACAACTTAGCCTGTTTCCTTCTTTTGAGGAGCAGGTCGGAACAGTCGCAGCAGCGGAAGCAAGTATGAAATATACCATGCCCGCTGCTTTTTCTTTGCCGCAGAATGAGCTTGAAACCATTCTTCGCAGTGGAGGAGGAAAACAGCACAGCAGAAAGCGAATTTTTGCAAAGTATACCGAGGGCAGAAATGCCGAGCAGATGGTAGATTTTCTGAAAAATGAGTACGGACAGACCGGAAAAGGCTTTGAAATCAATGGAAATCCGGTGTCGGTGTGGTTTGATGAGCATGGTATGAGCGTCGGCTATGGAACACAGGCAAGGGAAACACCGATTGTCACGATGGATTGGGAAGATGTGGAGAGCCATATTCGCTCTATGATTGAGAATGGCACTTATATGAGTGCGAGTGAAGCATTTCTTGTGGACACACAGGAACGAAACCGTGTTGCTAATCAGATATTTTTCTTCCTTCGGGATGGCATGGATGAGACACCTGAAGAACTTGGATTAAAAGCCGGAAACTATCCGGAGAGTGAAGCAAAACTCATGGAACTTCTTTCTACCCATGAGGGCAGGGAACAGCTTAAAAATATTTTGGAAGATGCGGCAAACCGCCTTGTTTCTGGAGAAGCAGAATTAAAATGGCGGCATGTGAAATCACCGGAATATCTGTTATCGGAGATAGCAGACCTTGACAGGGAGAGACAGGAATTTCCATTGCCGGATGCGGTGGAGGTAGCACAGGAAGATTTTATCACGCAGGATGAAATTGACTATGCACTTGGCAGAGGAAGCGGCTATGAGCATGGAGCTTTCCGCATTTATGAGTATTTCATGGAAGGACATGACCAGAAAGAAGCAGTTGCTTTTCTGAAAAATGAATATGGCATTGGTGGTGGTTCCGGCGGACTGCCGGGCAATGATGATTCCCATAATGAACATGATGGAAAAGGTATCCGTCTGGAGAAAGGCAGTTATGGCAATCCGTATGCAAAAGTGCTTCTGAACTGGAATGTTGTGGAAAAAAGGCTTCGTGAGCTGATCAAAGAGGATAAATACTTATCTCCACAGGGGAAGGAAAACTATAAGGCTTATAAGGAAGAACAGGCAGAGAAAGCAAGACAGCGAGAACTTTCTCGTCTGGAGCATGGACAGCGACTTGAATGTAAGAAGGACATCGAAGCCTTGATTGCCGAGAAATTCAACGGTTTTGTACTTCCGAGGAATACCGCAGATGAGATCATAGATAAATATGGCATTGACTGTGTGGAATTTGTTCTTGCAAATACGGTTACGCATTTTGATTATGATGGTCGTTTTTCACAGAACAACAAGGACTGGGCAAAGGGCATCGTTGCGGAAAATGAGTGGCAGAACAATGATCTGATTTTAAGTACGCACCCGGCGGTGTTGGATGGCTTTACCAATCAGGCAAGAAGATATATCAATGTGCTTCGGGAAAAAGAGAAAGAAGCACAGGAAACAGTCACGATTGATGGATATGAATGTATTCCGGTTGATCAGTGGGGCAGTGAAAAAGAGAAATATCTGCTTGGAAATGACATTGAGGACGGCAGTTTTTATTATGCTCAGGTCAATGGGAAAACCTTTGAATACGACCATAAGCCGGAGCGCAGCGAGGTAGAGGACGATTATATCAATGCCATTGCAGAGGAAGATATTGACAGGCATGAAGCAGAAGTGTTTTCACGCTTTGAGGGGACGGATGGTATCGCAGAGCCGGATGAAACTGAGCCACAACAAGAATTTTCACAAGAGAAATCACAGAAATTATCATGGCATGTGGTACATGATGCAGATGATGAATATGGCAATCCGACACAGTGGAGTGCCACCTTATCAGAGGGAGTATTCCTTTGGATTGATAAGGAAGCGGAGGGATATGCTATTTATGATACGGCAGACACCACCCGTCCGGCATTGGAGACATTTTCGACTTTGCAGGAAGCAATGGACTGGGGGAATGAGCTTGCAGAAAGTGGCAGGAAAGCAGAAGCGGAGTTTCCTGATGAAAAGGAACAGAATGTTGTTACAGAACAGACTGAAGATGAACTGGACAGTATAGATACGCAGGCTGCCCGTGAGCGTCTGGAGAATGGAGAAGCAGACCGAAAGACAGAGGAAATGCTGTCACAGGTGCTTACCGGAGAATGGGAGCCGCTTACACCTTCGTCAGAGGAAAAACAGCCTGCATCAGAAAGGCAATCAGCACAAGAAAGGTCGGTATCAGCACCGGATAAAAGTAACGCTGTCAATTTCCATGTCAGCGATGATCGTTTGGGTGAAGGCTCTCCAAAAGAAAAATTCCAGAGAAATATTGCAGCAATCAAGATGTTGGAGCAGATTGAGGGCGAAAACAGATATGCTACACCGGAAGAACAGCAGGTTTTATCCCAGTATGTCGGCTGGGGAGGTCTTGCCGATGCGTTTGACGAGAGCAAATCAAACTGGTCAGCAGAATATCACCAGTTAAAGGAACTGCTATCACCGGAGGAGTACCGCATGGCAAGGGAGAGTACCTTGAATGCCCATTATACAAGTCCGGTCATTATCCGCCAGATGTACGAAACATTGGAGAAAATGGGATTTTCCAAAGGAAATGTACTGGAGCCTTCCATGGGCATCGGCAACTTTTTCGGTATGATGCCGGATTCCATGAAAGAAAGCAGGCTTTACGGAGTAGAGCTTGACAGTATCACCGGACGCATTGCAAAACAGCTTTATCCGCAGGCAGATGTGCAGATCAAAGGCTTTGAAAAGACCGATTATCCGAACGATTTCTTTGATGTGGCAATCGGAAATGTGCCTTTTGGTCAGTATAAGGTGGCAGATAAGCAGTATGATAAAAACAATTTCCTAATACACGATTATTTCTTTGCAAAGACGTTGGATAAAGTGCGTCCCGGTGGTGTGGTTGCTTTTATCACAAGCAAGGGAACCATGGACAAGGCAAGTCCGGAGGTCAGAAGATACCTTGCACAAAGAGCAGACCTGCTAGGTGCAGTCCGACTTCCGAACACCGCATTTAAGGCAAATGCAGGAACCGAGGTCACTTCGGATATTTTATTTTTCCAGAAGCGTGACCGCATGGTAGAGCGTGAGCCGGACTGGGTACATCTGGGAGAGGATGCAGATGGCATTGCAATGAACGCTTACTTTGCAGAGCATCCGGAGCAAATCGTAGGAAAGATGGAAATGGTATCCGGTCCTTATGGCATGGAAAGCACCTGCAGGGCAGATGACAGCAGCCCATTTGAGGAGCAGTTAGCGAAAGCGCTTCAAAACATCACCGGACAGATTGATACGATTGATCTGGATGAGGAGCTTGC
>OLOT01001140.1_pt1 | contig 16603 bp, 14 predicted proteins | sample 1671991 | NCBI WGS metagenome assembly OLOT01 (sample SAMEA3136634, study PRJEB25190) | human gut metagenome | biome: human gut; feature: human-associated habitat; material: faeces | place: Austria | collected 2013
TTATACTACAATTAAAACTAATTCTAAAAATATAATAGAGATTGTTTATATAACGTCAGCCTTATGTGTTGTTTCTTCTGTGATTATTTCATGGCAAGGTGAATTATTTTAAAAAAGAAAGGTATGATTATGGATGTTGTAGAATTTTTATTAAACAATTTGCTTCCTATTTTCTCTGCTGTATTATGCTTACTTGCTGCATTGAAGTCAATTGAGATAGTAAAAAGAAATGATGAGTCAAGACTTGCAAATTTAAATAACTATAAAGAAGAGTGGTAATATGTAAAAATTAACAAATATCTTAGCACATAAGGAAATGTGGAAAGCCTAATTTTTAGCTTCTTGAAAATTTCTCACTCATATTGCTATAAAGTCAGCCCTCATGAGGGACACATCTCTCGGGAAGTCAGATTTTGCGAAGTTGATATTTGGACGGCCAGACCAAATGAAGAATGTTGGAAAGGCAAAAAATTTTAATATTTACAGATCCTCTGTTATAAAGATATTTTGAGATACTAATTAATGCTAAGTATATTAGTTATGCATACAATAAGAAGGGAGAGGGGAGGAAGATATATGGTTGATATATTAGATGCGGCACGATATTTAGTATTTTTATCATATGGCAGGAAACAATATTCGTTGACACCACTTAAATTGCAGAAACTTTTATATTTGGCTCAGGGATGGAGCTATGTATGGGATCGTAGAGCTGCGTTTTGGGATGAATTTGAAGCGTGGCAATATGGTCCGGTTAATGAAAGAGTATATGAAACATTTAAGAAATATGGTAGGTCAGAAATTCCACAAAGAGAGGGTAGAGATTTGTTAGAGGATTTTGATGTACGGGAAACTCTAACGGCTATTTGGAATGATTATGGGAGAATGACGGCATATGATCTGGTAGAGTTAACCCATCATCAGCAGCCATGGTGCAATGCATATGCGCGGGGCTCCAGTATAACAAACAATAGTATAAAACAGTATTTTCAGTCAACTTTTTAGTTGGCTGAATTTTATAAAAAATAATGATTTCAAATTTTTGAATTGTATTTCAGAAGACTGTTTATGAAGGAGACAAAATGGGATTTACATTACAAGGAATAGAAATAGAAAATTTTAAATCGTATGTAAATAAACAATATATACGATTTGCTGATTTATCAGTATTACTGGGAGCTAACAGTAGTGGAAAAAGTACTGCATTGCAGGCACTGCTGGTTCTTAAGCAAACAATGGAATGTAACAGTCCGGATGAAGAACTTTTACTATCTGGAAAGTATGTTGCATTGGGAGACTATGACGACGTAATATCAGATTCCGAAAAGGATTTTTTTTCATTTACAGTTATATTAGGTCAGGATGAAAATACAGAGAATACGTTAGCAGGAGATAAGTTTCAAATCAAATGGAAGTTTAAAAGAGGAGAGGATAGCACTTCTGCAAGTTTAGATAGTATAGATATTTATTTTGAAAATATGCAGCTGATGTTAAAAAAAGCATCAGGCGAATTGTACGATCTCTATATAAACGATACACGTGGTGAACTCAGTGTGAAAGTTCAGAATCTATTACTCAGGGATTATATAATGTATTATGATAAGCGTTTAAATAGTAAAGCATCAGAATTATTGAATACATTAATAGAAATTTTGATATCACCAAAAACGACTAAGATATCATCGGAGAAACTCGTCTGGGAGAGTTTGGTCAAAGATTTTTATTTAAAATTAATGGAGCGAGTTCAGGACAATGTTATAGATAAAGAAACAATCGCAGATGAGCAAGACAGAGAAGATTTGGCGATTAGGATAGAAACTTTGATAGAAAAGTTTTGCAGTAAGGAATTTACGACATATGATTATATTGACAGAATGTTGCCAAAGGAATTTCGAATCCAGATACTGAAACTGGCAATAATAAATTTGGAATCAGAGCAGCCAATAAAAGCAGTTCTTAAGAAATATGAAGAATATATATCCGATTATGAAAAGTCTGTTCATAAAATAGAAGAGTTAAAAGGAATATATGGTTTGGGCAGGAATCCGTTTTGGTTCTGGGACAAAAATGATCAAAAAAATAATAATTTAACACAGTTGAAATATGCTTTAGAGTTTTATGATGATTTTTATACAAATATTATTTCTAAGATTTTTTTTGTAGGACCAATAAGAGAGACGCCTAAAGGATTGTATAATATTGGATTTGAAACAATTCCTAAATATGTTGGTCCATCGGGGTCGTATTTTGCCTCAGTTCTGTTACATGAAAATAAAAAGCAAAGGGAATATATTTTACCAAGAAGTACGGAGAGAGAAACATTATCAGATGCATTGGCAGAATGGATGACATATTTAAAGGTCGCCAGTGCGGTAGATGTGGACAAAAGAAATTCATTTGGATTCAGTGTTTCTATTGAAAATATAGAACAGATTAAGTCAGATATCATGAATGTAGGAATCGGTACCAGTCAGGTATTGCCGGTATTGATTTCTGTGTTGCTTTCAGAGCCGGAGGAGCTTTTAATTTTTGAACAACCGGAGTTACATTTGCACCCATATTCACAAAGTCGATTAGCAGATATGTTCGTTGAATTTTGCAAGCGAGGACGAAAGATAATTATTGAAACACACAGCGAATATTTCCTGTTGAGATTAAGATATCATATTGTTAAGGGAAATTGTCCGAGGGAATCTATATCTGTTAATTTCTTTCAAAATGAAAATGGAACGAAAGTAATAAATAAAAATATTTCCGAATTGGGAAATATTGAGTATCCAAAAGACTTTAAGGATGAAACGCAGGAATTATTAGATTCAATTTTGGATGCAGCACTAAAAAGAAGGGGACTATAATGGGGACATTAATAGATCCATATATGTTTGATTTGTCAGATGAAGAGGAAATAAAAAATAACATTTCTTTTTTTGAAAAAATAATAAATTTATGTAATGAAAAAAGACTGAGCATTCTTTTATATAAAGATATGATCAGCAGAATCAGTAACAGAGAAATACAGCCGTTTCCAATAAAATTAGAAAATATTTCCGATAAAGATTTAAAAGAAACTATTATTCAGCTTAACAGGTCATTCAGTTATGCTTTATTAGGAATGTTTGAATCTATTGACATTGCAGAGTGCACAGGAAATCAGGAATTCAAAATTTATGATGGAAATGAAATAGAAAAAGATGATAATTATTTTGAGATGTTTGTCACATTGCTGCTTCCTTGTTATTTGAAGACGGTAGAAATAGAAGATATAATTCTGACTGGAAATAAAAAATCTGGAAAGCATATAGGCGATAGATTTCGTATAGAATGCGACTGTTCTCAGGAAAGTTATACAAAGAATTGTATTTTTTCTGGCATAGAAGAACTGGCATCGGAGAAAGAAAAAATTTTGGATTTATTAAGGGAGAAAAAAACAAATGGTGAAATTTACATTACAAGCAGCATATCGGCAGAATTAGGAAATCATCATGATCATGTTCAGGCAAAAAACTTTAGCACGTTGAATGATCTTACATTTAAAAATAAAAAAGTACTAAAACTGTTTCGGGAAGTGGGATTAAAGAAAATAATATTCGGAAGATTTTTAGCGCAAGGTGGAAAATTAACGGGCTCAATAAAAATATATGATATTGAACCAAAAGATACGCAAGATATTATAAAAGCGAAGTTTATTGCAGAAACAGGATTCGAAATTGTAACAGATTTATATTTTCCTAAAGACATAGGAATGTTATTATTCAAATATTTTCAGAAGGAACGAATAACATATCAGAATATGAGTGAATTGTTGGAGAAGCTTTAAAGGGATGTGGAGCTTTGATACAAATTATTTCATATAATAACATTATGGTTATCTGGGATAGATGACCTGGAAGGGAAAGAAAATGTTAATATTTAATATACCAAGGGATTGTGTAGAGTTAGCTCAAGAAATTGGAAAGTGTTTTGAAAATAGTGAAATTGTTGAGGTTGATTCACTTGCAACTGATACCGTTATTCAGGTAATTGTTCCAATTCTTACTGTTTCTATTCCTGCGCTTTCTTCAATTATCATTAAAGCGATGAGTGTTTCTTCTAAAGTTGAAGTTGAATGGAATGGAATTAAGATTAAAGGAACAGAAAAGCAGGTTGAAAAATTTTTGACAAAAATTGTATCGTTAAACAGTAATTCTTTAAAAGAAACAAAGGATAATAAGAAAAGAGAAAATCCATGATACCAGATGAATATCTCCGACAGACATGCCATTTTTTAAATAATCCTCGATTGAAAGAAAACACTGCAATTCATCATCAATTTCAAAAGTTGTCAGATTATATTTTAGGTGGAGATTTTGACGAATTAGTTTTGGTGTTAGATTGCTATACTACGGAAGTATATCCAAGATATATTCGCTTTTCAGATTGTAATGTAATTGCGTGGGATAATCATTTCTGGGACATATATGGAAGATTCTTATTTATGTATTTTACATATAAAAATTTAAATAAAAGTCTTCCGCAAACTTTTTATATGAATTACTATAAGTCGATGTTATTAATCTATTTGGCTAATCGATTTGAAAATCATCCAGCATTTGCTCGCTATTTAGCAGAAGAATATTCAAAAATGGATTACAAATTTCCACCGTATAATGAATATGAGGATATAAATGATATTTTAGATAAAGTTGGTCATCTTCCAGAGTTTAATATTTCTAAAATTTTTGGATTTTGTCATGAAGTGGCTCATATTGCTTATCGGAAAAAGAATACTTTATCAAATGTAATTCAAGAGCAGGTGATTGATTATTGTGAAGCTATTATTCAGCTTGAAGAATTAAAAAGAAAATTGGATCCTTTAGTAGAGCAAAAAAGCAATGACAAAGAGATGGGCACTTTTTTGGATATTGCGCGAAGACTCCTTACGAATTCTGATGGGAAAATCTTAGAGGAGGTATGCTGTGATATTATTGCGATATGTATACTTTTTCAATATTTTCAAGATGAAGCAGGAATGTCTTTAGAAGAAGCCTGTTCTAGCCTATCATCAGTTAATTATTTCCTTTTATGTGTCCATTGGTTTTCAACATCGGAAGTTTTTTGGAAAAGTTTATATGAAGTAACTACCAACGTACAGAATGATGATGCTTTTGTGAATCCTAAAAGTCCTTATTACAAATTGGGTAATACTATTAGTGATGAATATGCTGTTCGCATAAATTTTACATTTGCATTTTGTAACGATAAATTAGGAATGAAATTTGATAATTATCGTGTACAACAAGAATTTATGGAAAATGGATTTACTTCTCTTTTATCGGATTCGATTGGAGTTGATATTATGGATGTAGTTTTAAACAAGACTAAAGTTGCAAAGACGGATTACGTACATGCAATTGCTCATCAAAAAAAGAAAAACAAGTTGATAGGTTGGGAAAATGAAGAGTAATCAAACTTAAGGTATTCACTTCAAGTTGTGCCATAATCATACTCAACAAATAACATAGTCAAAAAAGTTTAGTACTTAATTTTTTAATTGACTATGATTCAGAGGAGAAATATTATGGCTGCACAAGCTCGGCAGATTATAATCAGACAAGGGACAAAACAGATTTGAAAAGTAAGCGATGATTATTTTTGAAAAATCCAATTGTGTGAGGGAGAAATGGACATGAAAAAGAGGACAGCTTATATTGGTATTGCATATCCGCTATTATATGATTATAGACATCAGGCGAAGAAAAGTTTTAATGATATATGGGATTCACCTAATCCTATTATTGAAAGTCCGTTGGGACTTATGATATTTTATGATGAAATTCTATTTTTGTGTAGAAGCATATGCCCTGAAAATATGCGTAATTTGCCGTATGTTAAATTTGTTGATGAACTGTATACAGATTTTTGTTTTGAAAATATCCAAAAGAGTGTAGAAGAAAACGAAGATACGATTGTAAATAGTAGAGATTTATCTTATGATGTAGTGAAAAACGCACTAAATATACATTGGGACGGGGTAGATACACATACACATAGTTTGAAAATCGGAGATATAAAAATTGGTGCACAATCAAATAAGGAAACGTTTCTTTTTGATTTATATGTATTTCAGGCATTACAGGAATTATACGATCCGGACATAGAATTAGTTACAAATAGCCAGTACGCGATACAGTCATTAAATAATGGTGTTAAGACAGAATTTATAGATAAAATAATCATACCTGGAGTTCCTAACTATATTGGGTATTCTGGTCCGTATCATGAGTGTATGGAAGAATTAAGAGAAAATAAATATTTAAAAGATTTTCGACGGTGGATCATAGAAGAACATGGCAATATGCAAAGATCAGAAATTACAGAAATGTGTAAAGCTGTTGAAAAAAATATTGAAGAAGTAAAAACGAATGTTTTTAAACAGTATTTAGAGAATAATAGCGGATTTTTGTTTTTTAAATCAACTGCAATTACAACACTGAAAACAGTAGCAGGATTGGTTTACAGCCCTGTATCAGTTATAGATGCTTTTGCTGGAACTATAGTTGAGGGGAAAAAAGCCCTTAATGCCAAAAGTGCAAGATGGCAAGGTTTTGTCGTGGACTCTCGAAACATTGTCAAGGATATTTGTGATTTCAAAATTCATAAGTAGATTTGTTTTTTTGGACAAATTGTAATCAACGGGGGCGAAGATTGTTAGAATTGAACAAGAACCAAAATATGGAACAGTAGATGCAGTGATTGCTGATGCATATTTTTATAATGAATGATAAAAATATGTATGTTGGTAACAAACATTACATTCAACAAAAGCTATAGTTAAAAAATTTAATACTTAAACCTGAATTATTCACAGCTGTGCCGTGAAAGTGCTTGAAATCCGCATAGTTACTACGTTTTAACTGAATATTGCTTTTCATCTATCAAGTGAATGAAAAAAGAGCATCCATTTGTGGTAAAATTAAGGTGTCGAATCTTAAAAAATAACCCAAAGGAGCCCTTTATGAGTATTGTAAACACCTTAGCCTTAGAAGATTGGTGTTATCAGCAAATATGCGAAAACAACGCATTGATACCGTCCGCTTAAAACTGCTGAAGATTGCTGCAAAAGTAGTTCATTCAGCAAGATATATCACATTCAAGCTGTGTAGCAGCTGCCCTTATAAGAATGAATTCTATGAGACATTTTCAAATATCGGTAAGCTGAATGTACAGTTGGAATAGCAGCTATTAACGAACCTTGATAGCCTAATAACTGCTTAGAACTTTGCCAGAGGGATTTAATTCTGCTCCACTGGAAAATCCTTCCCTCGCCTTCCTCTGTCAGAGATTCTGTCATATCCCTTTTCATATACTTTCCACAACAAATACAGAAAACAGGAACCCCCTCCTGCACAAACCGTTTTCCCGCCAAGAATCATACCTTCCGTCTGGGATACCGTCTTCGGAAGCATCAGATACAGCTTAAATTCTGCCACAGCCTGATCCACCTTTTCTTTCCAGAACCCAAAGTCAGACCACCTTGACGGAATCCATCCCTCCGGCCAGGTCAGATGTGTAAAAAGAAGCCAGACCACCGTCCCTGCCATTACACTGTACAGCAGGTTGCAGAACCAGTACTCTGCATCTTTCACTGTATAGTTCTTTTTTTCTCTGCTTATTTCCGTCCACAGACTGCCAGAAAGAACCGCCGGAAGCAGCAGTAATGCCGCCAGTCCTGCATTTTTCGGTAAAGTCGAGGATACCACAGTTCCCTGAAGTCCGTATTTCATCAGAAATCCGTTCACTGTACTTTCTTCGGTTTCTCCATTTCTCCTTCTGATAAACAAACGATTATAAAAAAGTTCCGTCTCGGTATCATCCGCAGAAGCCGCCCCGAAAACCAGAATTTTCTGCCCCCAGTCCGCAACTTTCCTGACAGTATAAGTACGTCCCTGAAACAGAATCTGACCACCCGGAACCTTATTGCCAAAGAGCTCCCAGGCAGTTGTACCATCAATCACGCAGCCATCCGGATCACCTTCTGTCAGAGCTGCTGCCTGCCAGTCATACCCTGCGGGATTTCCCTTAAGATACACAGTCATCGCCTGTGCCTGCCGGTTTCCTTCTTTCGCAGAAATCTCCCTCAACCCTGCATCTGCATAAAAACATACATCATAAGGCTTCTCACTTTTTCTTTCCTGCTTCAGGATATTTTCTGCTCCTTTCCTGTCAGGATAAGCTGCGGACAGAAACACCGATACTGCTGTATCATTTCTGATCTGCACATAATTATAGACTCCCAGAAAATAAATACAGAAAATAATCAGCCACACAGTCAGAGTACCGGCTTTCCTTAAAAAGGCACTCTGACTTCTGACACTCATTCCTCCAGCAGCCTGATCCGGCTGCCGCTGCTGATCTCTCTGTCACTGGAAGTCACGATTTTCTGGTCACTTGATAAATCCCCGTTCTCCAGCGCAGCAGTGGAAGAATTTTTATCTTTCACATTCACATACGTTTTTCGCGCTACCAGTACCTCACCCAGGACGGTGTTCTGTGTATCTGTCACATAAACATAGTATCTGCCATTTTCCTCATACAATGCGCTCAGCGGAACACAGGCATTAAAAGGACCTGCATCCTGAGAAATTGTAAATTCCGCAGTATCTCCTATGGAAAGAGTTCCCTCCGGTACCTGTACAGAAAGAATGTACTGATTTTCATTACTGCTGTCCTCTTTCACAGACTCCACTTTCGCTCCTGTAATCTCTTTTTCATCCGCACCTTTTAAAATTACCTCTCCGCCACTCTTTATGTATTTCAGATCATCTTTGCTGACCTCTGCCTGAAACCGAAAGGTTCCTTTGGATTCATAAAGGACAACCGCAGCTTCCGCTCCTGTCTGGCTTCCTGTCACTGCACTCAGACTCTTTATCACACCATCACAGGGTGCTTTCACTTTTCCCTTTCGTGCCAGCACTTTCTGCAACGTTTCCAGATCTTTCTGCGCAGTCTCAAGTTCCGCCTGCGTATTCTCCAGCGTGGAATCCGAAGCATCACCGATCTGCGTATCCCGGATTGCCTGCTCTGCTGACTGAAGTTCTCTTCTGCGGCTGAGCATGGCTTCATTGACCGCCTCCTCTTTCGCCCGGATATCATCAATCAATGCCTGCTCCTGAGAATTGTCCTGCGCATTCGAATTGTCGCCGTTTCCTGATGTATTTTTATTCCCTTCGCCATCTGTGCGATCCGTATTTCCGGAATCATCGGAGTTCTCCGGATCATCTGTATTCCCAAAATCGTCTGTATTTCCCGGATCATCAAACTCGCTGGAATCACTGAACTTCTCCTCATCCGGTATCTTATCCTGTACGTCATTCTGCGCCGCATCCCGCTGTGCGTAATAATCCTGAAGCTTCTGTCTGGCTATGGCTGCCTCATTCTGTGCCGCCTGCACACTGTAATTTCCGCTGGAAACCGCACTGTTATAATTTTCCTGTGCATCTGAAAACTCATTATTTCTCTTCTGCCGATTCACAGACTCTGCACTGATCAGATCATTGATCTTCCCCTGCAGAACATCTATGGCATCCTGTTTTTCCTTTATAGTTTTTTTTAGATATTTTACAGAAAACTTCAGCAGCGCATCCCCTTTTTTCACATTCTGTCCTTCCTGCACATAAACCTGCTCCACCTTCTGTCCCTCCTGGGTAAAAACTGCCCGTTCTCTGGTTCCCATCACTTTACCTGTGCCGGTCACCTCATGCGTGATCACCTGATTCTGAGCTGTTTTTGTCTCTACCTGTGCTACATTCACCGAATCTGCCGCCCTGGACAGAAAAGTAAACAAAAGCATCAGGGCAAAAAATCCTGCCAGAATTTTTATCAGTTTTATTTTCTTCATAGATAAATCCTCTCGTTTCTGTCGCTCTATTCCTTGATTGCCGTGGATATGATCCCTTGTTCCAGATAATCCTGCCCTGCCAGAAAAACGATCACTGCCGGGATCAGAACCAGAACAGATACCGCAAATGCCTTTCCTGTCTGGGAGATATCGATCTGTGGAAGGTACAGAGACAGCGGCCACAGACTTTTGGTCTTCAGAAATGCCATTGGCTGTTCGATCAGATTCCAGTATTCCAGAAATCCCAGAACCAGTGCCGAAATGATACCCGCAGAACCCAGAGGGATTCCGATTCTGATAAAAATAAGCAGCTCACCCGCCCCGTCCAGCCGCGCAGATTCCATCAGTGCCTCCGGAATACTCTCAAAGAAACGATACATGATAAAAACCGGAAACGTGGAAAAGGCCGCCGGAAGAATAATCCCCCACAGATGATCCAGAAGTTTCATCTGATCCAGAACCAGATAATTACTGAGCATCATTACCTGAAAGGGCATCATCATCAATGCCACATAGATCATAAACAGCAGATTTTTTCCCGGAAAACGATATCTGGCAAATCCCCACGCTGCCGGTACTCCCACCAGGATCTGCCCTGCCAGAACTCCGACAGTAATCTTTACGGAATTCCAGAACATCACAAAAAACTCCGGAGAATCCAGCAGGACTTTCACATAGGATCTCAGCGTCGGATAAAGCGGAAGTACTCTCCAGAATACATAACTGACTGCCTGACCGGAAGCAGATCCACTGTCTGCTGTCAGTACCGCCCCCAGAAGATCATTTAATTCCTTCTGCCCCATCAGTGATCCTGTAACTGAAAAAAATACCGGAAATACTGCCACCAGTGCAAGGAGTACAAGGAGCAGGCTTCCTATCTTCCTGATACGGAATATCTGCATAACTTTTCTCATTCTGCCCCGCCTTTCCCCCAGGCTTTCCACAATCCCAGGATCAGCAGAAAAATCACCAGTCCGGTCACCACTGCCGCAGCCGACATCTTATCCAGCGACAGGTCCCTGTACCAGTTGTTAAACAGATGCTGAAGCAGATACATTTTTTCCTGCGGATAATCACCGGCCACCAGATATGCCTCACGGAAAACCTTAAATGCATTGAGTACAGAAAGTACCACGATCGTAAAAAGGGACGGGAGCAGATTCGGGAGTGTGATCTTCGTAAAACATTTCCACTCCCCTGCCCCGTCCACTTTTGCTGCCTCGTAAAGTGCCGCCGGAATGGCAGACAATCCTGCCATCCAGAGCACTACATCATATCCAAGATTTCTCCATATATAACTGATCACCAGTACATAAAAGGAAGCACCTGTATTCATCCAGTCAGTCGTCTGAACAGATAACATATGAAGCAGGTGATTCCATAAGCCCTGATCGTCAAAAAGCAGTCTCCACAGAAGTACTACTGATGCTACAGGGATTGCCATTGGCAGAAGAAAGAAACTTTTCAGAATCTGCGTAAATCTTTTCTGCCCTGCAAGCAGGACTGCTATGATCAGAGACAATACCACCAGCAGCGGCACACACACTCCGAAGAACCGAAGCGTGTTGCCTGCTGCCAGACGAAACGCTTTGTTTGCAAATATCGTCCTGTAGTTCTCTATCCCCACAAATTCTCCATTCACTGCCCCGCAAAAAGATCTGCGGATCACATCCACATACGGGATCAGCCAGAAAATGCAGACACCTGCAAAACTCGGAAGAATAAAAGCCAGACCTTTTTCTGTATTTCTGAAAGCTGCACATCTTCTGCGATTTCGTTTCCGACTAAACAGCAAATCTGATTTTTCGTTCCGTTTCTCTGTTAAAGATAAGTGTTCTTTTAAATTAATCTTCATTCTCTTAAACTCCCTTACCTTGCAGTATTGGGTAATCAGCAGCAGACAGCCGCTTATTCAGATAAATACAGATTTACTTCCTGCATGATCTCTTTCACAGCATCATCCAGCCCCGTTTCTCCATTGAGGTATTTCTCACCGGATTCCGTTACTGCATTTCGGATGATCTGATTACTCTTTGCAGGTACAGTAAGTGTTTTTCCCAGATCCATGATGTTCTGTATTGCTTCATCTTCCGGAATGATCTCGTCCATCTCAAGCTGTTTGATATTACCATCTCCCGTATCATAAGAGGCTCCGATCGAGCCAATGGTATCTCCACTGGATTTTCCCATTTTCCAGTAAGCCATATCTTCATAAACCTTGCTGTTTACAGCCAGTCCTTCATCATTGCTTGCTCTCTGGGATTCCTCTTCAAACAGGAACTTTACGAACTTCTCTGCCGCTTCTTTTTCAGATGCCTTTGCACTGATTCCCACAATGCTCCTTGGATAGAAACAATTCTCGCTTTGTCCGTTCAGAAGTCTGTAATCCAGATCCGGATCTACTTTTTTTGCAGAATCCAGATACACCAGACCCTCCGGTGAAAGCAGACCGCCTGCCGCCACTGTATTGACTTTTACAAGCAGATCCGTTATCGATCCTGCAATATTTGTATATCCGGAACGATCTGAATTCGCCCAGTCATCACCCATCTGGTAAGCTTTCTTTGTCTCTTCTATCGCATCCTTCTGAGTCTGCCAGATCCTGTTTACCTGCTCCAGATATTCTTTCAGTGCATCTTCTTTGAGGGTTCCGTCCTCGTTCATCCATGCCGATGTACTATTGTCTATGGTTCCCTGTATCATCCCGGACGGTGATATGGAAAAAGAGCTGAAAAATTTCAGTTTTCCATAGCTGTCTTTCTGGCTTTCCGCTGCATCAGCCTCTGTTGTCAGATCCGTAATTCCGGCGATGATATCCTTATTTCCCTCTATCATCGGAATGCCGAACTTGACAGGCATGGTATAAATGCTTCCATCCTCTTTTGTATATGCATCTTTGATATTTGGCAGGATATCTTCGTCTTTTAATACCCCGCTTAAATTCTCCAGCATTCCTCTCTCTATATAGGTATCCTCTGAAATTCCATCCAGCAGCAGAACATCCGGTCCTGTTCCGGCCATGATCTCTGTATTGAGCACTTTCAGCGCATCCGTATCTGTGACGGAATCATCTCCTGACATTCCCGCCTCAATATTCACATAAATATCCGGATATTTTTTCTGGAAAAGCACTGCTGCCTGTTTTATGAAGTTACTGTCTTTCAGGGAATAAACTGTCAGCTCTGTATCCGGTGTCGTTGGGGTATCTTTGGAATATACATAGGAATAAATTCTGATATCCTCGCCTGCATTACAGCCCACATAGAAATTTCCATCGCTGTCCTGTCCCCATGCTACAGTTCCTGTATCCGGTGAACTGAGCGAATTCAAGGAACCATCGATTATCTGTTCCACTGTGCTGCCTCCCAGAACATATCTGTAAACACCGGTATGATCAATATAAAAAAGGCTGTTATCCTCATCTCCCTTTAAGAACATAAGCGGAAAACTGCTGGTTGTTGTCCAGTTGACATCCTGCTCATCAGACTGGATCTGCTCTGTAAGCGCGCTGATATTGTCCAGTGGTTTTCCAGTATCCAGATCATATCCGTGAAGAGTCTGATCCTGAATGGTAAACAACATTTTTCCTGCTGTTCCGATAAAATCAACATTGATTCCTTCCTCATATCTTCTTACCAGACTTCCATCTGAAAGATTGATCTCTGCTACGCCATTGCCTGGATCTACGATAAGAACTGTCCCATTCTCTGTGAAACATGCCTGAAATGTATAGGAAGACTGAATCGTATCTCCGGTATCAACTTTCTGTACATTTCCATCAGGGGAAAGATAGAAAAATTCCATTTTCAGGTTGTCATACGCAGAATCCTCTTCCCCACTGTCGGCTGTTGTCTGTGCATTTTCATTGTCCCTGTCAGGAGACAGATCTGCCCCGACAAATATACTTCCATCCGCTGCTGCAGAGACAACGCTGATATATTCTCCCAGATTCTCCTTAAGCCCCAACAGTTCTTCCAGACTTTTTCCATTCGTCCAGGTTTCTCCATTATCTGCAGAATCTGCTGCATAATAACAGTTATCTGCTGTACTGTAATAAACCATGCGCAATGCACCTGAGTCGAGTACTTTGACATCTCTCAGAAACTGGCTGTTTTCAGGTACTGTAAGATCATTTTCCAGAAAACGTCCCATTGCTTTTGCGCTCTCATCTTTTGTTTTTTTACCATCTGAATTGTCGGTATTTACATTCACAAGATCTGCTGTATCTGTATTCCCTGCCTGATTGCTGCTTCCTGTTTCTCCTTTGCTTCCGGAATTTTTTCCATCTGCACCGCCACATCCGGCAAGCAGGCTGCCGGTAAGTGCGATCACTCCGGCAACGGCGATTCCCTGTTTCCACCTTTTTATTTTTCTCATATCAGGATATACCTCCATGTTTTTATTTTCTTTCTGTCCCTCTCAGGATAAATGGATTGTAACAGGCAAATCTCTAAACTTTCTCTAATTTTCCAGCCGATATCCAATTCCCCGGACGGTTTTCAGGTTCAGTGTACTTCTGACACTTTTTAATCTTCGCCTCAGAAAATGAATATAATTATCCAGATTTCCATCCTCCACCTCGCTGTCTGCTCCCCAGACACGGTTGAGGATCACCTCTCTCGGAAGTGTCTGACCAGCGTTTCGAAGCATCAGCTCCAGAAGTGCTCCTTCCCGTTTGGAAAGGGTACATTCCTTTCCGTTTCCTTCCAGTCTGCCGCTTTCGGGATCAAAAATAAGATCTCCGAGCGATAATACTGCCGTGTCCTCCCATCTTCCGGGTCTTCGAACCATGCACTGTATTCTTGCCAGAAGTTCTTCGAAGGCAAACGGCTTCACCATATAGTCATCTGCGCCGCCTTTCAGTCCGGTCAGTTTATCCTGTAATTCTCCCAGTGCAGTCAGCATGATCACCGGTGTGGAAACATGATTCTTTCTGGCTTCCTGCAAAACAGTGATGCCATCCATGGACGGGAGCATCCGGTCCAGGATCACCAGATCATGGCTTCGTTCTTTCATATAATAAAGCCCTTCTTCTCCGTCATCGCAGATATCTGTCTCATAGCCTTCTTTTTCGAGCTGAAATTTCATGCTCTCTGCCAGTTCCCTGTCATCCTCTATCAGTAAAATTTTCATCTGTTTTCATCCTCCTGATCTTTCATTATACATGAGTTTTCTCTAAATTGTCTCTATACTCGGTTACAGGAATTTTTTTAGAGATTATTTACAGGTTTTCATGATACAATTACCATACAATCTCATAAAGGAGTAAATATTTCATGTTTCGCAGACTTCATATTCAAATGACTTTTTTCTCTGCTCTGATCATCGGCATCGTCATTTTTATTATGACAACTGCCTGTAATTTCATCGCAGAAAACAGCACACGCCAGAATGCGTGGAATGCCTTTCAGAACAACGCCATCTCCTGTATCTCTCATCTGGAAACGCAGAGTATCATCAGCAGTGACTGGATTTTGCAGGCAGAAAAAAATTATGATATTTCCATGGATATCAGAGACAACGGAAATTCTCTTTATCTGAAAAAACTACAGACGGATTCTCTGGATGAAACGATTTTCCGGAAGGCAGAAGAAATCTCTGCTGCTTCCTATGCACTTGATCTTTCCAATCCCGGTGCGGTCAGTAAACTGACAAAACGGATCTTTTTTCAGATGAAAGATTTCTATGTTTCCACTGCTCTGATCCCCAAGAGCCACGGAACCGTCAGTATGATCATCCTGTATTCCCTGGATTCTGTAAAACACAGGATTCTGTTACAGAGACTTGCATTCTCCGGCGCAGCTTTTCTGGCAATTCTGGCTCTGAGTATCTGTTCCTGGTTCTTTACCGGAAGAATGATCACTCCCCTGGAAAAAAGCAGGCAGGAACAGACCGAATTTATCGCTGCTGCCTCCCATGAGCTTCGCTCCCCTCTGGCAGTAATCCTGTCCGGAATCTCTGCCATGAAAAAGGCAGATCCGAAAGAGCAGGGACATTTTCTTTCAGTCATAGAAAAAGAAGGGACACGAATGTCCCTCCTGATAAATGATATGCTCTCTCTGTCAAATGCAGATAACCATTCCTGGAAAATGCATCCGGTTTCCTGTGAACTGGATACTTTACTTCTGGATACCTACGAAAAGTATGAACCCCTGATGCAGGACTACCATATGAAATTTTTCATTGAACTTCCGGAAGAGGAAATCCCTCCCTGTCCCTGTGACCCGGAAAGGATCAGTCAGGTGCTTGGAATCCTTCTTGACAATGCCATCAGTTATGTCCCCGAAAACGGGAAAATTATTCTTTCCCTTTCACAGACCAAAACGCACTTTCTTATCTGCGTCAAAGACAACGGACCCGGTATTCCGGATTCTGCCAAGACTTCTGTTTTCCGGCGTTTTTACCGGGCAGATTCTGCCAGAAATAACAGGCAGCATTTTGGTCTGGGACTGTGTATTGCGTATGAGATCATTTCACTTCATAAAGGAACAATCTCTGTACTGGATACCCCGGGCGGTGGTTCTACTTTTCAGATTTCTCTGCCGTTAGCATAACACAGTAATTTTCTGTAACATAAAAATTTATAAATAAACCTATATTATTCACGGCTATGCCGTGAATAATATAGGTTTATTTGTTACTTCCTCGAAATAGAAGTTTTTTATCACCATATTGTCGTATAAATTTAAACTCACATCCCATATCAGGATTTCTTTAATTCTTCCA
>OLOT01001143.1_pt1 | contig 16579 bp, 15 predicted proteins | sample 1671991 | NCBI WGS metagenome assembly OLOT01 (sample SAMEA3136634, study PRJEB25190) | human gut metagenome | biome: human gut; feature: human-associated habitat; material: faeces | place: Austria | collected 2013
TCGAGATGGACGCGCCCTAAGCGGTCATCTGACATACAAAGGTCATTTCTGAGTGGCGGAGCGGGTGGGATTCGAACCCACGGTACCGTTGCCGGTACACCTGATTTCGAGTCATTTAAGGTTCACGCCACTTGACGTATTTTTACCGCATTTCAAGCCGGATTGAAGAATCCTGCGACCCATTGATTTCACAGAGTTTTATAGAATCTCGTTTCGTGAATCCCGAAAAAATAAGAACCCACAGAATTTCCCTCGTGGAAGGCCAAAAATCACGCTTTTTTTGACCATGCGGGAGAAAAAGGGGAGAAAAAACGGGAGACGCAACCACCTGCCATTGCTGAACTTTTTGAGGGTGGTGCTTCCATGACGGGAGAAAAAAACGATGGGTTCGTATTTATCGACCGGTTTATCTGTCTGGAGGAGCTTTGCAAGCTCTGTCATATCTCCAAGCGTAAAGCAAAATGGCTGCTGGATAACGAGATCATTCCCTGTATCCGCAGCGGAAACGAGCGGCATCGATATAAGATAAAACTTTCTGACGCGACGACGTTTCAGAAAGATCAGGAATCCGACCGCGTAATTTCCATGTATCCGAAGGGACAATTCTCGTCAAAGCGCAAACGAGAATCCAGCCGCGCAGCCTATATCAGACGGATGGTTTCAATCATAAAAACCGAAAAGGGACAGGCTGCATTGCAAAGCTTTTACCAGAAAGAGTTTGCAAAAGTGCCTGATTGTCTCTATACCAGAGATGTTGTTGCGTTGACCGGCTTTTCCGTTTCCAGTGTCCGGTCATGGATCACAGCTGGTGATCTGAAAGCCTACTCTTATGGGATCAACCGGATACCAAAAGAGTATCTGATCGACTTCGTTTGTTCCAGCAGATATATCTGCGCCCACGTGCAGTCAGAAAAGCAGCGCGAAATAGAAATGCGTTTTCTGAAGACTTACAAATCGAATAAAGGAGTGTCAAAATGACCGATTATAAACTTGAAATCAAGCAAATCGTAGACTACCCCAAATGCCGCATCTACCGGCAATTCATACAGAGTCTGATCGCAGACCGGAGCATCCGTACAAACGGGTGCTCCGGTCTTTTTCATTATGCGGTGCTTTGCTGCTACGCAAACTTCCGGACGTCCTACCAACGGTACGACGGCATCAGCTACATCGTGCATCCCGGCCAGTGGATCTGCCCGCTGCGGGAGCTGCGGACGTGGTTCCGCGCGAGAACGAACCGGCAGCTTTTGCGGCAGCTTGATTCTCTCCAACGGCATCACTTCATCGAATATGACCTAATTGGCCGCGGACAGCTTGTGCAGTACCGCATTCTCGACTGGCCGCGCTATAACACCGTGTTGGATTATAGCTGCCCGTGCCAGAAGGATTCCGGATTCTTCTTCCTGCCCATGAGCGCAGCGTCGCGGCTGCTCAGTCTTGGAAAATGCTCCGAGATGGACGCGCTGCTCGATCTCTGGCTGAACGCGATCTACAATGACCATCAGGTCGCCGGTTCTGAGGCCGGGCCTGTGGTTTATCTGCGGAACGGTACCGGCAGCCCGCTCGTTTCCTATGCCGAACTTGGCAAGCGCTGGGGCGTGTCCAAGGCGACGGCTGGGCGTATCCTCAGCAAATTCGCACGGCTGGAATACATCAAGACATTTTCATTCCCCGGCCGCAGCGGAACGGCGATTTATTTGCAGAACTATCTGTCCACCATGTTCCAGATTTCCGATGTCATGGTGGACAAAGAAGAAGTTGCAATGGCGCTGAATCTCTGCATCCGCGTACAGGACTGTGCGCAGGATATGGCTCAACCGGACTGCGCATCAGATTGCTCGATCAGCGTTTCAAAATCGCACACGGAGATTCTGATTGCCGAAGTCCTGAAGCTCTTGAAAACACAGGGCGTTTGCTGCACGACCTGCCCCCGGTTCCAGTATAGGTTATATCCCTTATCCGATTGCGTCGGAGTCTTATGGGAGCACGAAGCAGAGGATCTTCGGCTGGGGCTGATGCTCTCCTGCGGCGGTACGCAGACGCGGTATTTTGAACTTACGATCCGGCAGAAAGGAGCAACCGACAATGGCGAAGAATAAGCTGCCTGCGGCAGACGTGACCGAAGATCCGCATTATCACGATACATGGACACTGCTGCGGAAGTACCGTGACGTGGTATGGAGTCTGGAGGTTTCCGTGCGGCAGGTCCGGAATCGGTTCCGAATCGACTATGGCAAGACGATTGAGGATTTTCTGGAATCCGTCTATCTGGCCGGCGCGGATCTCTCCGGCACGGAGTTGGAGCATCAGGCGAAGTGCATCGAGCAGAGCCACAAAATGCTCTGCCTTGTAGACAGCGCTGTGGAGCTCATGCGCGCCAAGCACAAGAACGGCGAGGAATTTTACTGGCTGCTCTATTACGCCTACCTCTCCCCGCAGGAATTTCAGAACGTCGAGGAGATCATCGACCAACTCCGCCCACATATCCGCGACATCAGCACCCGAACGTATTATCGGAAGCGGAAAGAAGCTGTCGAGGTGCTCAGTTCGGTGCTGTGGGGATATACGGCGCAGGATAGCGCGGGGATCGTGAGGGAGTTTTTGCAGTAAGTTGAATATTTGCGGGCAAGACGCTCAAGAAAATGACTTGCCCGTAAGCTATTCAAGTTAAGTACAGCACCGTATTTAGAAGCGAAAACTGTGTATAGTTGCAAAAATCACTTCTAAAATACATTTCTATCTGAGCGTGATTTAACTTGCTGACAATTTGCCTGAGGAAACGGCCTGATATGGTTTGAGCGCAAAAACGCAAAATACGAAGCGAAAACAGAAGCAAAACATCCAAATAGCGGTAGAAAACGGTGACCTTATTGGGGAACTCTTTGTCAGATCCCATTTCCGGTTGACAAAATAGCGAATTACGCATATAATGAATGTGGAAGTAGAGATATTTCCCGTGCGGCGGCACGATAAGCTGTACTGTGCTTGGGCAGGTTAAATGCCAAGACCATTTAGACACTCGGAAGGGTGTCGCGCCTACACCTAGGAGATATGGTGAGTCCGCACAGAGGACTTAATTATTTCTGTGACTATTCAGACACTCGGAAGGGTGTCGCGGCTGACAGCCAGCAGAAAACCGCCACCATTAAACATTAGGCGCTGGATGACCGAAATGTTATCCAGCGCTTTTTTTGAAGGATTTAGATACAAATGAGTGTGCGGGAAGATAGAAAGAACGCGGTTGCAATGATAGCGGCAGCCGCACAATCTTATAAAAATCTTTTGGTTGGCAAGCGCTTTTTGTATGTCTTTGATGGAAGATACATAGAGGTTTTGTTTGAGTCTAAAAATTTTAGACATTTGACCGGCGTTTCTACGCACTTGTCTGCCAAGAGGTTCTATAAATACGCCATTGAGCAAAAATTAGCGGCATCACAAATTTGGTTTGATGCAAACCACCCGTATGCGCTAAGCATGAGAAAATTACGCCATCTCGGTGATATTGCGAAAATGTCCTCATCCGAGAGCTTTATGCTTGAAAGGATAAGTACCGATACCCAGAATTATAAGTTTGGCACAACCGATTTGCATTTTACATTGTGTATGGGAAAACCAACTGATGCAGAGGGAAACGTAGTTGGAGATTGCTTTGTTGTTGAGTCCCTTCGTGATGAGGACTGCTTCTCAAAAAGTGCAGATGTATTTGCTGTGACACATATTCTATCCAAATCTAATGATGCAAAAAAATATACTGATATCCTGTTTATGGATGCAGCTGCTACTCTGGACGATTTTCCAAATGAAGTGAAGCAAATGTTATCCAATGAGCTTTTAGAACCAATAAAGCTATGACAGATAAGGCAACATTCATACGAAGCAAACCAAGGGTACAGATTTACTTCTGTACCCTGTTTTTTACGTTTGTAAACTATATTGCATCAAAATTTATGCACAGCAGCGTGCCTGGCTCGTCGGCAAAACCTGCCACAGTATTGTCACAACATTGGCACGGTTTTGCTCTTTCGGCGCAAATCCATATATGCTATACTGAAGATGCTCAAAAGCATACAAAAATTGAATCTTGTTGCGAGCAGACGCCTGGATTGGGCGTCTGCTTTTTGCATCGGGAAAAGAAAAGGAGGAGCATCTTTGAACACATCCAACAACCTGCCGCAGCTTCCACCGCCGAGGAAAAGTCCGGGGCGCTGGCTCTACGCCGCATGGCTTGGCGTCAGTATCTTGCCGCTTCTGATCCAGCCGGCTTCGGCCACGACGATCTGGGAAAAGGCGACGGAGATTATGAAGGACGTTTACCAGCAGATTCTTCTCATCTCCACAATCGCCGCTATCGTCACCGCGTCCGTCGCGCTTTTGATGATGAATTTCTCCCGCAGCGGCAGAACGGTCGAGGAATCGCGTGCATGGCTCAAGCGCATCGCGATCACCTGGGCGATCCTGAATGGTCTTGGCTTCATCATGGCCTATGTCACGCCGTTCTTCTCCGGCGGTCAGTGGACGGCATAAAGCATGGGGATTCTTGACGGCGTTGTCGAATGGATCTCCGAACAGATCATGCACGGTCTGGACCTCATCAACACGTCGGTACTCGGTGCGCTCGGCTGCGGGATGGACACGTTTCTGCGCTACTTCCCGGCAGCCGAGACGATGTACGATATTTTTACTGCCATCGGAATCGGCCTGATTCTCTTGATGTGGGTCTGGAACCTGTTCAAAAACTACTGGCTGGGCGTCGGCTTTGAAGCCGAGCATCCGGTCAAGCTGACCTTTCGCGCAATCATCTTCATCACGCTCACCTACTGTGCAAAGAGTATTGTTGAGATCGTCCTGAAGATCGGCGGCACGCCGTATGACTGGATCTTATCATCCGAGCTGCCGCCGCTCAGCTTTGCGGATTTCAATTCCGTCATGCTGGTCATCATCGGCGCTTGCGCAAACGGAGCGGTCACGCTGATCGTGCTCATCATCGTTGTGCTGCTGGCGTGGAACTATCTGAAGCTGCTCTTTGAAGCCGCCGAGCGGTATATCCTGCTCGGCGTTCTTGTTTACACCGCGCCGGTCGCGTTCTCGATGGGCGGCTCTCAGTCCACAGCAAATATCTTCAAGGCATGGTGCCGGATGCTGGGCGGGCAGGTGTTTCTGCTGCTCATGAACGCATGGTGCCTGCGGCTGTTTACCAGCATGGTCGGCACGTTTATTGCAAATCCACTTTCTCTATAAGGAGTATCCATGAGAAAACGATTCTTTTTGAACTGTCTACTGATTCTCACCCTCGTTGTAGTTATGTCAACTAGCGCATTTGCCATTTCCGAGAGTGACGTAGAATCTGCAGTCAGTGCTTCCGGGAAAGAAGCTGTCTCCGGCAATGTACTGGTGTGGTTTCTGTGCGCCATTGCCTTTTTGAAAGTGTCGCAGAAGATCGACAGCTTCTTGTCCAGTCTCGGTCTGAACGTTGGGCATACCGGCGGCTCCATGCTCTCTGAGGCGATGATCGCCATGCGCGCCATCAACACCGCGACCAGCGCGGTCGGCAGCGCATTGGGAGGCCACAGCCGTCACGGTTCTGTTCCTGCGTCCGGAAAATCTGGGGTCGGAAGCGCGGCAGCGGCAGGCTTTTTCAGCGGCGGACTCGTCGGCATGGCAAGCCGCAAAATCGCGAGCGATGCGGTGCGTACAGCAACTGCTGAGAAGAACATCGTTCAGCCGCAGCAGGCCGAGGCGACTGTCAGCCGGACACACGCGAGCAGCGACACCCATTCCGGTTCGCAGTCTGCTTCCGAGCAGCAGCGGCAGAATACCAGTCAGCTTGACCAGAATCAGCAGACGGTTTCTTCCCGCGCCGTAAACTCGGAACAGCGTGAAAAGTCCCAACAAGCGCTCCACGAATCCCAGCATTCTATGGATGCCAGCCAGTTGCATCAGGATACACAGACTGCGCAGGAGTTGCAGTTCCACGCGGCGCTGCATACGGAGGATCAGCAGGCATCGCATCTGGCGTTCCAGTCAGAGAACAGCGAATTTGCCAGCTCTGTGGTGCAGTCGGATGAATTTGATGCAAGCAGTGAAGAAGCCAGAACGGAACAGTCGCAGGTCATGCAGTCTGCCTTGCAGCAGGAGCAGATCGGTGTTACCCAGCGCGAGGTGCAGTCCGAGGAAAGCCACCATGCACAGCATGATACGATGGATGGTTTCCACACGGAACAGTCTGGAATCACGCAGCGTGAGCAGGCGCAGCATACCCAGCAGGAGACGCAAAGCTCCACTTTCGGACAGGTGGAATCGCAATCCCGGCAGCATACTGCGCAATCCGACAAACAGTTTTTCTCCGTCCGCAATGGACTTTCCAAAACCACCATTGCAGAGCGGACTGTTCAGGCGCAGGAGCGCCCCGGCAGATTCCTGCACAGCAGAACACCATCTGCTGCGCCCGCTTCTGCCCCGGCAAATGAAGCACCCGCCGCCCGGTCTGCGCCGATCCCCTCTGCCCCCACGCAGTTTCACAGTTTCGGCGGAACGCTTTTTGCAAAATCACTTTATCAGGGCAGCGCGTTTGCCAACGACGTGATCGGCACGGTTGCCAAGGGTGATTACCGCACGACCGGCTCCATCACCGGCGAGACCGCGACGCGCTCTCTGATGTCCTACATGGGCTTCACAGCGCTCGGCGAACACGCGCCCAACATCCCGCGCTATCAGGACGTGGAGATCGGCGGCGGCCGCATCACGGGGCGTGAGTTCACGCCGGAGCATCCGGGCGGCATTGATTTCTGTATGTATCATGCCGACCAGTACGCCCAACCGAAGGGCGATTACAGCAAGGTCTACTCCGCGGACGATGCTGCATGGTATAAGCAGTACGCAGCGGACACCGTAGAACGAAAGCCCTATCAGGCGGAGGACGGCAAGATCGCCTATCATGAAAAGATCGTGCAGAAGCTGCCGAATCCACCGCAAAGAAAAGATCGGATGTGAGAACCTATGAGTCAGGAACAGCGGGACAGCTATGTGATCCCGCCAAACTTTATTGAGGGCGGTTCGTTCTTCGGCGGCTTATTCAAGGCGCGAAATGTGGTCGAGGCGGTTATCCTTGCCGCCGGCACCGGGCTTCCGATCCTGACGCTCTCGTTGACGCTGACCGTCCGGATCATTCTGCTCTGCCTGACCTCGCTGCCGCTGGCACTTCTGGCGCTCATCGGGATCGCAGGGATGCCGCTCTCGTCCTATATCATTCTGTTTTTTCGTTTTCTGCGCAACCGCAGAAGTCTGAGCAAAACCGGCGGCAGAAGCAGCCGAAAACAGGCGATCCTCCCGACGTGGGATAAGAAGTCCGGCCCCAGCACGGCTGTGCAGCCCGCCGCCTATAAAAAGGACGGCAGCCGCATCCGTTTTGCAAAGGACACACGCCGCCTGATGCTGGACACCGCCTATCGCCAGAAGAAACAGGCAGAACGCCCCGGCAATCCGCTTGCGGCGTATGTGCCCATCCAGAAAATCGAAAACGGCATCGTCTATACGACAGATCACCGTTTTATCAAGATTTTAGAAATCGTGCCGATCAATTTTCTGCTTCGCAGCGCAAGAGAGCAGCGGAATATCGTGTATTCATTCATCAGCTACCTCAAAATCGCGCCCGTGAAGCTGCAGATCAAGGTCATCACCAAGCGCGCAGATATGAACCGGCACATTGAAACCGTGCGCCGGGAGATGGCGCAGGAGACGAACGAAAGCTGCCGGATGCAGCAGGAGGACTATCTGAAGCTGCTCAAAAAGCTCGGCTCCAGAGAAGCCATCGCGCGGAGGTTCTTTCTCATCATGGAATATGAACCGCTGCCCGGCGCGAAGAAGGATCGAGAAGAAGCGGACGCTATTTCCTCGCTTCAAACGGCGGCACGGACAGCGGCAAATTATCTCCGGCAATGCGGCAACAGCGTCGTCCAGCATGAAAATGAGGACGAAGCCGCTGCCGAAATGCTCTATACATTTCTCTGCCGCAGAGAAAGCACGGATATTCCGTTTTTGCAGCGCATCTCCCATATCACATCCAACTACATAAAGGCAGGCTGCTCCATCGACGAAATTCCCGTCGGTGATTTTTTTGCGCCTTCGCAGCTGGATTTCACGCATGGCAGCTATCTCTACATTGACGGAACGTACTATGCGTATCTGCTGGTGCCGTCGGACGGGTATAAGTCCGAGGTTCCCGCGGGCTGGCTGAGTCTGCTGGTCAACGCCGGGGACGGCATTGACCTCGATGTATTTCTGACGCGGCAGCCAAAGGATCGCATGATCCGCAAGCTCGGCCAGCAGCTTCGCATCAATCGCAGCAAGATCAAGGAGACCAGCGACACCAACACGGACTTTGACGACCTTGACAGTGCCATCCGCAGCGGCTACTTCTTAAAAGATGGTCTGAGTAACCACGAGGATTTTTACTATCTGAACCTGCTTATCACCGTGACCGCGGACGATCCGGACGATCTGGACTGGAAATGCGCCGAAATGAAAAAGCTGCTTATTTCGCAGGACATGAACGTGCAGAGCTGCAATTTCTGTCAGGAACAGGCGCTCCGCTCGTCTTTTCCGCTCGTGAAGCTGGATAAATCGCTCTTTGAACGCAGCAAGCGGAATGTGCTGACGCTGGGCGCAGCAAGCTGCTATCCGTTCACGGCGTATGAGCTGTGCGACGACAATGGCATCCTGCTCGGCGTCAACAAGCACAACAATTCTCTCATCATCGTAGATATCTTTGATTCGCGTATCTACAAAAACGCCAACATTGCCATTCTCGGCACGAGCGGCAGCGGAAAGACCTTTACCATGCAGCTCATGGCGCTGCGGATGCGGCGTAAGGGTATCCAGGTGTTTATCGTCGCGCCGCTCAAAGGGCACGAATTTCACCGTGCCTGCTCCAACATCGGCGGCGCGTTCATTCAGATCTCGCCCGCATCCCCCAACTGCATCAACGTCATGGAAATCCGGCAGACAGACCGCTCGGTCGATGAACAACTCGACGGCAGCACCGTGGAGCACTCCATGCTGGCCGCCAAGATCCAGCGGCTGCACATCTTTTTCAGCCTGTTGATCCCCGACATGAACCATGAGGAACGGCAGCTTCTCGATGAAGCCATGATCCGCACCTATGCCAAGAAAGGCATTACACACGACAATGACACGCTCCGCGACCCCAAGCACCCGGAACGGTACCGCGAAATGCCGATTCTGGGCGATCTCTATGCAGTCCTCAAAGAATCTTCTTCGACGCTGCGGCTGGCAAACATTCTGAACCGGCTCGTCAGCGGCTCTGCCAAAACGTTCAACCAGCAGACGAATGTTTCACTCGACAATAAATATATCGTTCTGGATATTTCGGAGCTGACCGGCGACCTTCTGACCGTCGGCATGTTTATGGCGCTGGACTTTGTCTGGGATAAGGCAAAGGAGAACCGCACCGAAGAAAAGGCCATCTTCATTGACGAGTGCTGGCAGCTCATCGGCGCCAGCAGCAACCGTCTGGCAGCGGAGTTTGTGCTGGAGATCTTCAAGATCATCCGCGGCTACGGCGGCTCGGCCGTCTGTGCAACGCAGGATCTCAATGACTTCTTCGCGCTGGAGGACGGCAAATACGGCAAGGGCATCATCAACAACTCCAAGACCAAGGTGATCTTGAATCTGGAGGATGAGGAAGCCCAGCGCGTCGGCTCCATTCTGCATCTTTCTGAAGCAGAGCTGATGGAGATCACGCACTTTGAGCGCGGCAGCGCCCTCATCAGCACGAACAACAATAATGTTGCCGTCGAGATCAAGTGCAGTGAGCTGGAAAAGGAACTCATCACCACCGACCGCAGGGAGCTTCAGGAGCTGCTGAAGCGGAACGGCAAAATAGAGCGTGTCTGATTGGAGGATTGGAAGATACTGTGATACTCTGCTTTGCGGTGCGGTCTGCCCTCTTTCTTTTGGTTTTGGGTATAAGAAAAGCACCTCCGCAGAGATGCTTTTCTTATACTGCTTGAAATTGTTCAGATTAGATTGCTCGGGATAAAGCAGTTATCCGCGTCGATTGGAATCGGCTCCTCACACATACAGATGATACCGCCATTTCCACGCTTCAAGGATGCCTTGTCGATTACACTGTACTTTTTGACCTCCCGGCGGTCGGGCGCAGCACTCTTTTTGATTTCGAGCGGATGAATGACATTGTTTTCCTCAACAAACACGTCGATCTCTTTTGCATTGGAATCCCGAAAATAGGTCAGATTCACCTTGGACTTCGCGTAGGCGTAGTTCTTGACCAGTTCCATTACAACATAGTTCTCGTAGTAATGCCCACTTGCAGCGCCGCTGCGCAGTGTATCCGGCGTCAGCCACATGGATAGATACGCGCATAGCCCGGTATCGCAGAAGTACAGCTTTGGCGTTTTGCTGAGACGCTTGAGCTCATTGTTGGAATAGGAAGCAAGCAGATAGATGATGCGCAGTCCTACAAGCACGTTCAGCCATTCCTTTGCCGTGCTTGGGGCAATGTCGGCAGATTCCGCCAATGTGGAATAATTGACCTGCTCCGAAACAAGAGAAGCACAGCCCACAAGAAATTTGCGGAAACGAACGGCATCGGTGATTCCACCAGCTTCGGTTGCATCACGCATCAGATACGTGTCGATATAGGAGTTGAAATACTCCTGTCTGAGTTCATCGTCCACGCCCTGCACCTGCGGCATACCGCCCTCCCAAATGTGCTGGAATACCTGAATCACGTCGTTTTTCGGAACCTTCCGCTGCCTTGCCTGCAGCGTGGCAAACGAGAAATCCAGATCCGTATCGAAAACAAGCCCTGCTTTTTCTCTCGCGGATAGGCTGTATAGCTCCAGAATGCCGATTCTTCCGGCGAGTGTCTCGCGTACTCGTTTCATCATATTGTACTGCTGCGAACCGGTCAGCCAAATGAGACCTTTTTCGTCGCTCTCATCGCAAATAATTTTGATTTGCTCGAACAGCTCCGGCGCTTTCTGCACCTCATCAATAAGGATCGGCGGCTTATAGGTCTGAAAGAACAGCACGGGGTCAGACTGTGCGAGATCTCTCGCCATTGTATTGTCCATCGTGACATAGGTCCTGTCGCTCCCTGCAAGGTGCTTTAACATCGTCGTTTTGCCGACCTGCCTTGCGCCCGTAACAAGGATAACCTTGAAAAAATCATTGAGCTTTAAGAACTTGCGCTCAAGCTCTCGTGTGATATATGCCATAACGCCCTCCTCGTTTTTAGGATAATATATGGTCAATCGTATTTTATCATAATTTTCTCATTTTATCAAGGGAGCATACGCAGGATGGTTTTTAACTTTTCTATAACCGCTCAAAAATTCGAGCAGCCCATTCATATACAGAGTTCTCTGCGCAAATCTGCAAAGACTTCAGGCGCAGCGCTGGAATGGTCAGCCTTTGCAGCACTCAGCCCATCTTGCATAAGGGCGTTAAATTCAGCATCCGTCATTTCAGCGCGGACAAGTGGCTCTGAAATGTCGTGTTGTTTCTCAACCCCATCCGTCAAATCCATCATGGTTTTCTCTGCACGAGCCGTGACATTTGCAGTTCTCATATCCAAAACGAATCGCCCCCTATTTGTCTCCAGCATATATGAACACGCCCAAAAATGCAATCAGTTTTGCAGCTTTGGAAGCAACATCTTTTTAGACTCATCTTTGCGTACACAATACGTCTTTTATGCGTACAGCAGCCATCCTCAAGTTTTATGGCTATAGTTTGTACGTATTCTGTGCGGCAGTTATACGCACAAAAATTAGAGGTGACAACTATGAAAACTCGCGCCCAGATCTACTCGCACGAAGCTGGCGGCATCCTGCGGGATATTTCCACCTATGGTGTCTTGACACAGAAACAGATTTTTGGTCTGTATCCGCAGAAAGACGAGCAGATCAAAAATCTTTTGTCCTATCTCTGCAAGCAAAAGCGGCTGTTCCTCGTGGACGGCTTCTATTCCCTGACGCCGGAGCTGCCAAAAGACCGCGACCGAGGTTTGGAAGCAGCGGTGACCGTCCTGGCAGACTTTATGGAGCATGTCGAGTACCATGCTGCGGGAGAATATCCCGTGAAGATCATCTTCCTTGCCGGCGGCGAGGTCTATGAAATTCTCTACGCCGAACAGGGCAAAGAAGCCATTTTGAACCTGCTGCTTGCTCGTCCGGAACAGGAACCACCCGTGCGGCTGGTCATTCTGGAGGATGCCGCGCAGGTTGATCTGCTTGCCATTCCAAATGTGCGCGCATACTGCCTGCTGGATGGTGATGGAAGTGTTCAATATCTTCAAGAACTCATGTAAAAGGACGGATGCAGCGTCTGCATCCGTTCAGAAAATAAACTATATAAATTACATTTCAGTCGTTGCTATATACTGTTGCCACCAGCCTTCTGTGAGAAGCGAGCAGCGCAGATTTCATTTGCTGATCTGTGATCTCGCCCCTTGCCCAACAAGCAGAGAGCGTTTTGGCATAGTCAGAAACCGGAACGCCTTCAATCGCATTGATCGCGTCGGCTGCCTTGACAGCAGCAATCCGGCGGTTTTGTATTTGATCCATAACAACCGCTCCTTTCACACATCGTATTTTCTCAGTTCAGTATAGCCTAGATTCTAAATAAAATCAATTTTCTTTTTTTGAAGCTCTATTTCACACTATGGAGGTTATCTATGAACCGTGCGCTTTTATCCAAGCGAATATCCTCGCTGCTGGCAGAGGTCTCGCGGCTGAGCAATGCGCTGTGTGCCATGAGCACAATGGACTTGCAGCGGTATCCGGAAAACTATGAGCTGCTTTCCACTGACGCGGCGCTCCGCGCAGAGCAGATCGCCTGCCGGATGCGGCATCTGGTCTACGGCTTTACCACCGTGCAGAAGCATGAATACCTGACCTCCGCTGCAAATGTCCTCGGCATCACGATCACTGCGCAGCCGGGGCTGGTGGAGATCACGCTGCCGGGGTTATTGCCCAAGAAAAAGCAGCGCAGCGCCGAATATCTGACCGACCCGCTGGAGCAGGCGCTCGGACAGTTTGTTAAAGATCATCCTCTTTCCCATTTTGAGTCGTGCATCATCTGCTTCTGCCATATCTATGCGGTATCTGGCGGACGCGGCCGCATCCGGGACTATGACAATCTGGAAATGAAGCAGATTCTGGACGTTGTCTGCGCCTATCTTATGATGGATGACAATGGGCTTTTGTGCAACGTCTATAACACCACGGAGTTAGGCGAGGAAGATGTCACAAAGCTCTTTGTAATGGATCAAGATATGTTTCCGGGCTGGCTGGAAGAGCATCAAAATGCGCTGGAAACCATGTCGGATTTTTAAGCATTTTTCGTCCTTCTTTTTCAGATACCGCCGCGCATGGTGTTTTCCCTTGAAACATCAGGCGTTTTCGCTTGACCGGCAGCGCAAAAATTACCGAAGTTAAGAGCCGATACGGTAAAAGAGGTCACTTTTATGAATCCGACGCAACTTCCCACTGATGGCACGCTTCCGCTTCTTGTGCTGCAGATCATTGCCGTCTCCGGCGAGTTCCCGGCTGCTTTTTCCGGCCACTTTCCGGGCGGCTGCAGCTATATCGAAAGCGTGATCGGCAAGCTCAAAAAGGACGGGCTGCTCCGTTCGTATACCAAGAACGGTTTGCGTGGACTCAGGCTGACCGCAAGCGCCAAACGGCTGCTGCTTCAAAAATATCCATTTGACCTTGCGCCCTATCTTACAGGCACGTCCGAAACAAACTCTTTGAAGTCAGAACCAGAGCGCCGGCTGCGGCTGCACCGGATGGCAGAGGCGCTTCTGATTCTGCACAACGCGCAAATCCCATCGCTGCCGTGGGAAAAGCCATCCATTCAGGACTGGCGCTCAAATCCCACATTTCCGGTCTACTATTCCTCCCGCGAGTTCAAAGCTCTCGGCAGTCTTTGCACCAAAATCCGCAATTCCCGCATGACGGGCGTGCTGTTCACAGAACAGGCCATCTTCCCGGTTTACAACATGGCTTCGACCTTTCCGAGATGGGCATACAATGCCGAGATTCGATTAAAAGCTATTTTACAAACAGAATTTTGCCGCAATGCACAGTTCGCGATCAGCGGCATTGTATTCGGCAGTTCTCCCATGCAGATACCTGCAATCCTGAATGACATGACGCAGAACCATTTCCTTTTGGATGGCAGTTATCCGCATTTCTATTTTCTGACGCTCGACCACGTTGGTGAGGTTGGTGCAATCCAATTATGTCAACCAGATATGCAGGAGCAGTTGAATGAAATCCTTTCCGAAAACCTCCTGCCACCTTCCCCCGCAATGCCAATCGAACATGATGCTCTGGAGCAGGACGGGTCGCCCGTCCTGTTTTCGTATCTCTGCGACCTGCCAAGGCTGCACCGGTTTCGCTGTGCGCTGACGCTGCACAATCAGACCGGCAGCATTCTCTGCTTTGACTATCAGGCAGAAGCGCTGCGGGAAGTGTTCGGCGCACAGGTCAATATCACAAGCATCGACTTTGACGCTTATGAAAGGATGATGCTCCATCAATAAGAAACAGAAGATCACGCTGGCCTGTTTTCTGCCTGTCGCACTGGCCGCGCTTTTCTATGCGGGCGGCTATCTTGCGCAGTTCATCTACAACTATCAGGCATGGACAGCCGAAGGCGGCACGCCGTACAGCGGTACCTCGCCGCCGCTGCCGGACGCCGCGTTCGACGTCTGCCTGCAGTTCGTGTTCCGTTTTCCATACGGTCTGTACGGCATGGGCATCTTTCTGGCGGCAATCGTACTTCTTGTCGTGGCGATCATGCACATGGGCGCCGGCAGCGACGGGCAGTACGACAAAACCAGAAACCTGACATATTCCCACAAAGGAACCTACGGAACCGCCGGTTTTCTCAATCCAAAAGAAGCCGGACAGGTACTCGACTTTGTACCGGACCTGCGCAAGCACCACGGCACCATTCTCGGTGAAGTGGATGGCCGCGTGGTCTGTATCCCGGAGAAAACGCGCTTCAATGGAAATCTTGCCGTCTACGGCGCAAGCGGCTCGAAAAAGACACGCGCATTCTGCGTCAACATGGTCTTGCAGTGCGCGGCACGAAAAAGCTCACTGGTCATCTGTGATCCAAAGTCAGAATTATACGAGAAAACCAGTGCGTATCTGCGCGATCAGGGCTATACCGTGCGCGTGTTCAACTTGGTCACGCCTGCGTCGTCAGATTCGTGGAACTGCCTGTCCGAGATCGACGGGCAGGAGCTGATGGCGCAGCTTTTCTGCGACGTTATCATCCGCAACACCGGCAGCGACCGCGGAGACCACTTCTGGGACAGTGCCGAAATGAATCTTCTCAAAGCACTTGTGCTGTTTGTCGAGCGCAGCTATCCCCCGGAGCGTCGGAACATTGGCGAAGCGTATCAGCTGCTTGTAAGCTGCTCGGAAAAGGAGCTGAACGAACTGTTTGACGCGCTCCCGCTGGGGCATCCGGCCAGAGCGCCGTACAGCATCTTCCGCCAATCGTCGGAGAGCGTGCGCGGCGGCGTCATTATCGGTCTCGGCTCCCGGCTGCAGGTGTTCCAGAACGCAGATATTCGCGCCATCACCAGCCATGATGAGATCGATCTGGAGCTGCCGGGCAAGCAGCCGTGCGCTTATTACTGCATCACGAGCGATCAGGACAGTACCTTTGATTTCCTGTCCTCGCTGTTTCTGTCGTTCATTTTTATCAAACTCGTCCGCTACGCCGACCAGAACTGTCCGGGCGGCTGTCTGCCGGTTCCTGTTCATGTGCTCGGCGAGGAGCTTTGCGCCTGCGGCGTTATCCCCGATCTCAGCCGAAAAATCTCCGTGATCCGTTCCCGGAACATCAGTATGTCCTGCGTGTTTCAGAATCTCGCCGGTCTGCAAAACCGCTATCCCAACAACCAATGGCAGGAAATTCTCGGAAACTGCGACGTGCAGCTGTTCCTTGGCTGTACGGATGCACTAACGGCAGAGTTCATTTCCTCACGCTCCGGCGAAGCGAGCGTTGCTGTGACCAGTCAGGCCAAGCAGCTCGGCACCTGGCGCATTTCCAACTACACCCCGGAATACCGCGAAACGAGCGGTGTCGGCCGCAGGCGGCTTCTCACGATGGATGAGGTTTTACGGCTGGATGTGGATAAAGCGCTCGTCATTATCCGCGGGCGCAATATTCTGGAGGTCGATAAATTTGACTACTCCAAGCACTACGAAGCGAAGAAGCTGCGTCCGGATAAAGCGGCGTCGCACATCCCGCGCTGGAAAAGCGAAGCGCCGCCGGCACCGGCCGCCCCTGTTCCACGCACAGCCCCATCGCCCAAAAAGGATACTCCTGCAAAAAAGCAGAAGATCATAACCACCAGCAAGGAATCCATTTTATCCAAACCAAAAAAGGAGGAATGACCCATGCCCAGAAAAAAGGAATTGCCTGTTCCGGACAGCGGCGAACAGGACGACCTGCTTTCCGCTGAAACGCAGGAGTTTCCCGACGCACCGCTCACCGAACCGCAGGAGGA
>OLOT01001150.1_pt1 | contig 16552 bp, 16 predicted proteins | sample 1671991 | NCBI WGS metagenome assembly OLOT01 (sample SAMEA3136634, study PRJEB25190) | human gut metagenome | biome: human gut; feature: human-associated habitat; material: faeces | place: Austria | collected 2013
CGCCGTGGCGCGGGCCCTTGAGGGAGCACAGCGCCGCCGCCATGGCCGAGTAGGTATCGGTGCCGGAGGAGGTGACCACGCGGGTGGTAAAAGTGGAGTTGTTGCCGCCGCCGTGCTCGGCGTGCAGCAGCAGTGCCACATCCAGCACACGGGCTTCCAGCGGGGTGTACTGCATGTCCGGCCGCAGCATCCGCAGGAAATTCTCGGCGGTGGACAGCTGCGGGTCGGGCCGGTGGATGTACATGCTGCCGTCCTTCTCGTAGTGGTCGTAGGCGTGGTAGGCATACACGGCCAGCATGGGGAAGATGCTGGCCAGCTGGATGCTCTGGCGCAGCACGTTGGAGATGGACAGATCCGATACCTTGGGGTCGTAGGAGGCCAGGGTCAGCACGCTGCGGGCCATGGAATTCATGATGTCGTGGCTGGGGGCCTTCATGATCACGTCACGGGTAAAATTGGTGGGCATGGTACGGCACTCGCCCAGCACCCGGCAGAATTCTTCCAGCTTTTCCGGGGTGGGCAGCTCACCGAACAGCAGCAGATAGCCCGCCTCTTCAAAGGCAAAGCGGCCGCCCCGGCTGCCATTGATCAGGTCCTTGACGTCGTAGCCGCGGTAGAGCAGCTGGCCGTCGGCGGGGCGCTTGACGCCGTCCACATACTCAAAGGCGCGGATGTCCGAAATGTTGGTCAGGCCCGCCAGCACGCCCTTTCCGTTCTCATCGCGCAGACCGGCCTTGACGCCATATTCCTGATACAGATCCTTGCTGATCTTATCATGCTGTGCACACAGCGGCTGCTGCTGGTCAAAATATCCCATCACGTTCTGCAGGTAGTCCATGGTGTGTTGCTCCTTTCCCCGGAGGCTGGCAGACGCAGCCGGTGCACCGGCCCGCGTTTCCAGCGGCATTTCATGTAAATTGAATACCCTTTCAGATTACAAAATGGATATTTCCATGTCAAGCAACCATTTGTAAACAAAAAACAAAATCTTGTCCGGTAAAAAAATCCCCGGTGCAGTTCTCTGTTTCCTGCACCGGGGATCTTGCTCATTTTTTCGCGGGATTTGTCACTCTTGCAAACTCGGCGGCCAGTGCCGCATTCACCGAGCGCACCGCGTTGGCGTCCGGCTTGACGGCGGCACGGTCGTAGGTGAACAGCCCATTCACCTCGTCCTCCACATCGGTGAGCTGGGTGTACACCAGCGCCGAAAGGCCTTTTTCCAGCTGGGGCAGCACGGTTTTCAGCTGCAGCTTCTTGTAGCGGGCAGTCAGCTCCTGCCGGTCTTTGGCCGTGCCGTAGCCGTAGGTCTTGCGGGGCGGCTCGTGGCCGGGCATGGGCCAGGCAATGCCGCCGTATTCGCTGAGGGCCACCGTGCGCTTCTGCGGGCGGATGCGCAGCGGATAGAAATAATTGTGCAGGGAGTGCACATCGCCCCCGCCCTGGTCGAACCAGCCGCTGGCCTCGTCCACCAGACGGGTGCCGTCCAGCGCCCGGAGGGCCTGCACGGCTTTTCCGGCATCGAACTGCCCCCACCCTTCGTTGAAGGGCACCCAGCAGGCAATGCAGGGGTGGCACCGCAGCGCCTGTACCGTGTCGGCCAGCTCGTGGGCGTACTCCTCCCGGCCGGCCGGTTTTGCCCGGCTCAGCAGGCTGTAGGCAGCCTTCCCGTCCGGGAAGCGGCGCAGCAGCGGCTGCAGCACATTGGTCAGGTAGGTGACGAACCACAAATTATAGGCGCTGCCGCCGTTGACGATGTCCTGCCAGACGATCAGGCCCAGACGGTCGCAGTGGTAATACCAGCGCTGCGGCTCGATCTTGGCGTGCTTGCGCAGTAGGTTGAAGCCCAGCGCCTTCACCTCGCTGAGTTCCCGTTCCACGGCTGCGTCCGAGGGCGGCGTATACAGACCCTCCGGCCAGTAGCCCTGATCCAGCAGGCCGTTGAGCAGGATGGGCTTGTCGTTCAGGCAGAAGCGCAGCACCCCGTGGGCGTCCGGTGCACAGCTCCACTTGCGCAGGGCAAAGTAACTGTGCACCGTATCGAACTCGGCTTCCTCCCCCTGGTTGGTGCCCACCGTCAGGTCATAGAGGAAGGGCGTGTCCGGACTCCATGGGAAGAAATGCTCTTCCGGGATGTTCAGGGTCACTTCGCCGTCCTGGTCGGCCTCGTCGCTGCCCCAGTCCTCGGCGATGGTCACGCCCCCGGCCCGCACCATGGCCCACAGGTTGACCGCACCGCCGGGCTTTGCCGTGTGCACCCGCACCGTCACCGTGCGGGCGTCGTAGTCCGGGGTGACGGTCAGGGTCTGGATATAGTTGTCCGGCACCCGCTCCAGCCAGACGGTCTGCCAGATGCCGCTCTGGGCCGGGTAGAACATCCCGCCGGGTTTCAACGTCTGTTTGCCCCGGGCCTGGGTGCCGTGGCCGGTGGGGTCCTGCACGGCCACCCACAGGCTGTTACGGCCGGTGCCGTTGAGCAGGTCGGTAATGTCCAGTGTGAAGGGCCAGTAGCCGCCCCGGTGACCGCCTGCCAGATGCCCATTGACCTGCACGGCGCAGGCATAATCCACGGCCCCGAAGTGCAGCAGCACCCGGCCGCCCTCCCCCGCCGGCGGGGCGAACAGGCGGTGGTAGTGCAGCCACTGCCCCGGCTGCAGGGTGCGGTTCACGCCGGAGGCCGGGGCCTCCGGCGAATAGGGCACCAGAATGCTGCCCTGCCAGGCCGCAGGGTATTCGGCCGTCTGGGTGATGGCATACTGCCACGGCCCGTTCAGGATCTCACAGCTGTCCCGGCGCATGGCCGGACGGGGATATTCTGCAAGAGGATGCATCCGCTCACCGCCTTTTGTTTGTTGGCTCCATTCTAGCACAGGGCGGGTGGTTTGTATAGCCGGGATGATTTAAAATCGAGGCTGCCGCGCCGCATACGCAAAAAGGCTGCCATGCCAAGCGGCACAGCAGCCTTTTGTTGTTTTTCCGAGAAAACCGGGTCAAGGCGCTTATTCGTCGTCCTCTTCTTCGTCGTCCTCATCGTCATCGTCCGACTTCGGCTTGTAGAAGATGCCGCTCAGGAAGATGCTGATGAAGTACAGCAGCACCATGGGGCCTGCCACCATGCACTGGGACACGATGTCCGGCGGGGTGACAACAGCCGCGATGAAGAAGATGATCACGATGGCCACACCGCGCACCTGCTTGAGGAGCGTGGGGTTGATGATGCCCATCTTGGACAGGATGATCGTGATCAGGGGCATTTCAAACACACAGCCGAAGATGATGAACATCGTCAGGCAGAGGTTGACGTAGCTCTCAATGCTGGTGGTGGTCTGGATGTACTCAGCGCCCTCGATGCCCGTGCTGAGGAACCGCAGCATAAAGGGCATCATGAGCTTGTAAGCAAACAGCACGCCCACGCAGAACAATGCCAGGCCCAGCAGCATGACCATCTTGAAGAAAAAGCTCTCGCTCTTTTTCAGGCCCGGCTTTGCAAAGGCGTAGATGTGGTAGAATGCCACCGGCACCGTGACGATCACACCGGCCAGAATGGACACGCGGAAGTACTGCATCAGCTTTTCCTGCGGTGCAATGGACACGAACTGATAGTAATCGCGGCCCATGGCAGTGAGCAGGTCGATCAGGCGGTCTGCATAAGCCAGCGAGACCACAACACCCACCACAAACACCACTGCGCAGATGATGAGCCGGTTCCGCAGTTCCTTCAGATGGCCGGTCAGCGTCATGCTGCCGTCATCTTCCATGACCTCGGCTTTCTTTTTGCGCTTCATGTTCGTAGCCACAATTACTCCTCGTCTTCGTCCTTCTTAGCGGCCTTCTTCTCAGCCTTCTCCTCGGAATCGTCGGAATCCTCCGACTCCTCCATGCCCTTCTTGAAGCCGTTGATGGTCTTGCCGAACATCTTGCCCAGCTTCGGCAGGTTCTTGGGTCCAAAGATCAGCAGAGCGACGACCAGGATGATCAGCAGTTCGTTAGTACCAATACGCATAATAAAAATCTCCTTTTTACTTTGCCGCGCCGCGTGGCGGGCTTATTGCTTGATGTATGACAACCGCGGGCGCGGTGTATCCAAACTTAAACGGTGGTTTCCTCTGCCGGGGCTGCCTCGGCAGCTTCCGGGGCCGCTTCCGCAGCCGGAGCTTCGGGTGCGGGGGCGGTTTCTTCCTGCACAGGGGCAGTCTCGGGCTTCTCTTCGGCCGGGGCCTTAGCCTTTTCGGCGGCAGGCTCGGCGGCGGGGGCTGCATTCTCTTCCGGCAACTCCTCCACCGGCTCTTCGGCAGTCAGGTCGGTGACCTCTTCCTCCGCAGCCTTCTTGGCGGCCTCTTCCTTGCTGGTCTTGCCGATGCCGGTAAAGCCCTTGGTCACGTCCTTCACGCTGTTGTCGATGTCCTTCTTGATATCGGTCAGCGGAGCAACGGCTTCCTTGAGGGGAGCCTGGATCTCGTTCAGCGGCTCCACCACGTTCTTCTGGATCTCTTCGGATGCAGCGCCGGTGTACTTCTTCAGCTCACGCAGCATCTTGCCGATCTTCTTTGCGTAGACGGGCAGCTGATCCGGGCCGATGAACACGAACGCCACGATGACGACCACGACGAGTTCCCAAAAACCAATTTTCATAATGATCCAATTCCTTTCCTGTGCCGGTGTGGGTGTGCAGCCCTGCTTGGTGCAAAAATGTGCCGCAGCCTTTTTGCCCGCTGCCTTTTTTGCCCAGACCTGCGTGGGTTCGGCGCCGTTTGCGCCTTTGCTGCCACACTTATACCGAAATTTGGTGGACTGAATATGAATTTATTTTGAACATTTTATGAACGAGTGGGCAGACGCAGCGTTTTTATCAACAAGCAGTATTTTGTTGTTTATATATACCATTTTGGAAACCGCATTTTCTCTTGCTTTTTCGCAGCCTGCGTATTATAGTGGTCTGCAGAACGGCCCCGGCGGGCGAAATTTGCAGCAGCAGAAACGGAACGTGACTCGTATGATCAGTCTGATCCTTGCAGAAAAGATCTTCTCGCTTTTTCTGATTATGTTTATGGGCTATGCGGTGGTGCACTGGGGCCTGCTGCACGCCGAGGACAGCAAGACCCTCTCGCTGATCTCGCTGTACCTGATCTCGCCCTGTGTGATCATCTCGGCCTTTCAGGTACAGTACACCCCGGATGTGCTGCACGGGCTGCTGCTGGCGCTGGCGGCGGCGGTGCTGCTGCACGTCGGCATCATCGTGGTGGTGAACCTGCTGGGTCACGCACTGCATCTGGACGCCGTGGAAAAGGCCTCCATGATCTACTCCAACGCCGGCAACCTGATCATTCCCATCGTGACGGCGGTGCTGGGCAAGGAATGGGTGATCTACTCCAGTGCCTTTCTGTCGGTACAGCTGTTTTTGCTGTGGAGCCACGCCAAGAGCATGCTCTGCGGCGAAAAGAGCTTTGCGTTGAAAAAGGTGCTCACCAACATCAACATGATCGCCATTCTGGCGGGTGCCGCCCTGTTTCTGCTGCACATCCAACTGCCGGCCGTCATCGAGGATTCGCTGGACATGGTGGGCAGTGCCATCGGCCCCATCTCCATGATCATCCTGGGCATGCTGATGGCGGGCATGACCTTCAAAAAGATCCTGGGCTACCGTCGGCTGTGGCTGGTCACGGCCCTGCGGCTGGTGGGCATCCCGCTGGCAGCTGTGGCCCTGCTCAAGCTCAGCGGCCTGGCCCATCTGGTGCCGGACGGCCAGACCATCCTGCTGGTGAGCCTGCTGGCCACCTGCACCCCCTCGGCTTCCACCATCACCCAGATGGCGCAGATCTACGGCAAGGATGCCGACTACGCCAGCGCCATCAATGTGGTGACCACCCTGCTGTGTATCTTCACCATGCCGCTGATGGTGGCCCTGTACCAGCTATAAGTCCCCGCCCTGTTATACAGAACGTCCCCGTGCTCCGAAGAGTACGGGGACGTTCTTTGTTTCTGCCGTCCGGCGGTTTATACGGTCAGGGTCCGGTTCTGTGCCGGGTCCCAGTACACCAGCTCCACCCGGCTGCCCTTCTCCAGAGGCTTGTGGGGCTTTTCGGCGCTCCAGCAGCGCTCCAGCAGACCGGCTGCGTCGGCATCCGGGCCGGGCTTTTCCGTGCAGAGGGCCGTGCCCTGCCAGCCGTCCTCGGTGTACAGGCTCAGTGCCCCGGCGCTGCCTGCCAGAACAGCCTGCACGTCCTGGGTCATCTGCGCATAACCCTCCTCGGTGGCCGGGTACTCCCCATGCCACTTTTCAAAAAAGACGGAAAACTCGCCGCACAGTTCAATGAGCAGATCCTCCTCGCTGTGCGGGTTCTTCACCACAAAAGCGACATCCTCGTTTTCCATATAGTCAAAATCATCTTCCGCGCTGGTGTGCACGGTCACCTGCTGGCCGCTCAGCAGCATCAGCAGCTCCCCCTGCTTTTCGGTGGGGTCAAAATCGCCCTGCGGGCTGTTCCAATCGGTGATCATCGGTGTTCCTCCATTTATAAAGTGTGCGGGCGTTTTTTCCCGCCGAATGATCCGTTCAATCCTTTTCCCCGCTGCCGCCTGCGGGCATTGCCGCTGCGGCGCGGGCTTTCAGCTCGTTTTTGGCACAGTAGAGCGCACGGTCGGCGCGGTCTTTCACCGTAACCACGTCCTCCCCGGAAAAAACAGCAGAGCCAAGGGAGAGCGTCGGCAAAAGGGTGATTTCTTTGCGCCGCTCTGCCAGCAGAGATTGCAGCGCCGCTGCGCAGCGGGCTTCATCTGCCGCATCCCTCAGCAGCACGCAGAACTCATCGCCGCCGATACGGTAACAGTACCCGCAGCGGGCATAGGCTTTTTTGATGCAGTCTGCGATCTCGGCAAGGCAGACATCTCCCTGCAAATGGCCGTAGCGGTCGTTGATCTGTTTGAAGCTGTCCACATCGAACACCACCAGCACCCCGCCGCTGCGGCGCATCTCGGCGGTGCGGTTCAGGTAGCTGTTCTGGTTCAAAAGTCCGGTCAGGGCGTCCAACTGGTTCCACATCTCGCTGCAATAGATATAATACAACACCGACAGCAGGGTGACGCACAGCCATGTGACGTGCAGCGATGGCAGCGCGATCTGGATCACGGTCTCCGCACCCAGAAACAGGGTCAGCGGGTAGATCAGCGTGCGGCTGCGGTTCTGAAAAGCCGCTGCCTTGCGCACCGTAGCCACCATAAGGTACAACATGGCGGCATAGTACATCGCCACATAAATATAGAAGTATTCTCCCCGGGCGTAGAGGTTCTCCCTGCTCACCGAGAATACCAGCCCATAGGGCAGTGTTGCCGCCAGAAAAAGCAGATACGCACCCTCGCAGCAGACCGCCGCCTTGAACCCGCGCCGGATAATGGATTTTTTGTCCAGCACATATACCAGACACAGTGCCACCGCCGGTGTCAGCCCAAAGCCCAGATAGTTGGACAAAATGTTCAGCCAGCGGCAGCCCGTCGGTGCGCCGTCCACCACGATGGTGATGACTTCCAGCACCGAGATGCACGCAATGAGCGCAAAAGCCAGAAGGAACCCGCGCTTCTGCTTTTTGTTCAAAGATTCGCTCAGCTTTGTAAGAAGGCTCATAAAGCCAAGCACAAAAAGATCAATGGTCGTTAAAATAAAAAAATAGCTGTCCATTGCAATCTATACCGTTCTGTGAACTGACGCCCCGGACGGGGCAGATATAATATTATTGTATCACTCCGCAGCACTTTTCTCAACCGGGAACTGCGTATTTTCGTTTTTTCTGGCAGTTTGCGTTTTTAATGCAAAAGCAACATCCGCAAACTGCATACTGCAAATATGCCCTGCGGGCCAAGACCAATGGAGTTGATGCCGTAAAAAGCAAAACCGGCGACATGGATTCTTTCCCTGTTGCCGGTTTTGCTGCTATTTAGCCATCCAAAAGCATTACCAACGTATTAAATCATCCCAAAATACTCAAGTGCTTCCATAATTGCTTTCTCTTTTTCCGGTGGGCATTGGGGCTGCTTAGCATCCTCAGACTTTGGCTTATTATAATTCTCACGCTCGATTATCCCGCACTTCTGCTTCACCTGTGCGATATACAAGCTGCTGACCTTCAAGCCGCTGTGCTCAAGAACGCAATCCTTGATCTGTCCATAGGTTGCCATTCCTCGTTTATCCTGCACCAGTTTCTCTACGTCCACATTGATGTTGATATGTGCTACCGGTTTTCTCAGAACCAACTGACATACCGTCTCCACACGATTTAGATTGTCCAAACTCAAATCAAGGTCGTGGTCAATCCAGCGAGTATCCGTCGATCTGCATGGCAGTAGATACACGGATATATGTGTAGACTGTGATTTTGAGCGGAGTATGTATCTCCACAGGGGAGAGTTATTCTCTCTGTGGAAGTTTGGATGTAGTTCTCATGCCCTTATTATATCATGCCGCGCAATCCTCCTCAACCGGATCATTTTCCGGTGCCGGAACCGCTCCCAGCCCCTTTCCCGCGTCAGCCGGAAGCAAAGGTATAACACACTAGACTTTGCAAGCAAAATCGTGTGCCAACAGGAATGCTCGCGCCCCTATTGGAAACCCAGCGTCAAAGAGGATTCTCCCCTCTGAACACCCCTGTTTTCGTCACCTGTGTATATACAAACCAACAATCACTTGTATATTTCGCAATCTCCGAAAACGCAAGAATCCCACAGATTTCACCCATACAAGGATGAAATCTGTGGGATTCTTATATTGTAGGCAAAGAACGAGAGCGACATCTATTCATTAGAAACAACGTTCTTTTGTTGCTTATAGTCCGTTGTTTCAAATGCCGTTGACTTTTATAATAATAGAAAGGAGGTACTAGGCATGGCGTCAATACAATTATCATTTGGAAAATGTATTCGTTTTTATCGAAATAAAATAGGATTGAGCCAAGAAAAATTTGCTCTCCTTATCAATATGGATAGGACATATTATGCTTCCGTGGAAGCCGGGAAAAGAAATATATCAATAGCTAATATTGAAAAAATTGCCAACGGCTTAGGGGTGCCAATTTCACAATTATTCATGTGCATCGAAACAGATGAGGAGGCGAACAAATGATTAACTACCCAGAAAGAATCTATCAAAGTGGATTATCCATCTATGATCCTATTGACCCAACAGACAACTACCTATATATCCCGTTATTTGCTCTTGAATCTATACTTTCTAATCACCTTGTTGGTCTATCGCTGGATGGCTTAGCCCTAAGAACACGCTCCAAAATTGTTAAACAAGAAATATGTAAAGCCCTGGGCTATCCTATTCCAAATTCCTTCAAAAAAACACAACCCCGTTTTCCTGGGCAGAACTTTGATGTTTATACTCAAAAAAGCTTGAATGTCCAAATATGGAATGAAGAGGTTGATGCTGAACGCCGATATGTTTTTTTGCGGGTAAATGAATCCGACATCATAACTGCTGTTCGAGTCATTACTGGTGATGAATTAGTTCAGTATGACCGCACTGGAACGCTGACTACTAAATATCAAGCAACGATGGCTTCTTATGGTAATAGCTATTTGTTTTCTCAGGATGATACAGATACTGTAGCTAATTATATTGTTGATTCTAGCCAGTCCCTAATTGAAGTTAATCCAAATGCCTACCCCAATCGTAGGCAGCTTCTTCGTATTTCAGAAGTCTACAAACGCCTTCTTCCTATGGTAGGTTGCTCAATCGACTATTTGGATGCTGTTCAAGAACGTAATCGTGGAGCAGAACTCCATGAAATGATTTGTAATCATCTTGGGTATTCTATTTACGAAGATGATGGCCAATATCCTGATATTGCAAATCAGTTATTAGAGATCAAACTTCAAACATCGCCTACCATTGATTTAGGCCTCCATTCTCCAGAAGATGGAGAACCAGTGGTAAATATAGGTGGAACCGTTTTCTATAGTGATGATATCCGCTATGCCATTTTTGATGGTGAAGTGTGTGGCAACAAGATTGTTCTAAAAAATTTATACTTAGTATCCGGTCAAGATTTCACGAAATATTTTCCTTTATTTGGTGGAAAAAAGAAAAACGCTAAGATTCAGCTACCACTACCATATAATTTTTTCGACAACTAAACAAAGAGTTTTTCTACAACTTCATTAAGTCTTATATAATCGCTGGAAGCATTATTAGTGTTGTTTTCAGCGATTATTTTTTTTACTATAGATATTGCCTTTTGAGCTAATTCACTTCCATAGTAGGGAATAGGAAATTGTTCAACATATTGTGTCATATAGCGTCGCTTGCCAGAATACAGCTTCGTATTAAATTTTACATCATAGTATTTTTCGATAAAATGGCTATTGGCAATAGCAAGTGCAAGATAAATCACATCGTCAAGAACATCATTTTTTATATCGATCCAGTAACAATCTCCATTAACTATTGCTCCTGTATCGTCAATCCAAAACTGTGGATGTTCCGATATATCTCTAAAAACAATCTTCTTATCTTTCCATGAATCAGGGTTCTGCGGGACCCATATTTCATACCACTTGCGATTTGCTTTTTGAATATACGTTCTCCCAGACAATTGATTGTAATGCGAGAGCAAATATTCCTTTGAAATGGGATACTTCTCTAAATCGTAGACAACCCGTTTTCCATTCTCGATGGTATGAGTATAGAGAACTTTCCATTGCTCAGTATTATTCGGAATGATCTGGCCTGCATTACGATGTGTGATTAGCGGTCTTAACAATTCAATGTTGGCTTTATCTCCAAACCAATCATTTCCAATAAAAACATTATCCGCTGTTGTTTTTATTCCAACTCTTATTTTTCCGATATCCGAAAAATGAAGCCATGTGTTTTGCTCCACCTGCTCCAACCAATCCATTATCTCGTCTGACAAGATATTCCACAGTGCTCCTTCATTTGTACTTTGAAGTATGCCTTGCTGAAAGTTGTATTTTCTTCCATCCGCAATTTGGAAATTACCAGAATCATAAATTGCATCAAAAATACCAGAAATACACTTTTCGCTGTCACTTTCTATCTTTTCGTATACAGATGTATAAGCGACATCAGCTCTATCTTCCGTTTTTCCATTCGAAAATACAATAATACATGGTAGCACAGAAGCACTAAATAGTTTTGTGTCTCCCAAATCGGTAATACGATGCAGTTGATAGTTCTGTAACATATAATTTCGTACTGCGTTTCCCGATTTGATAGTAAGAAACTTGTTCGAAGTAATATATCCAGCAACACCGTTACTTTTTAAGACATTTTTCGTGTAAATCAAAAAGGCGTAATATATGTCTATTCGCCCCGATAAAGAAAGCTTTTCAGAAATTTGTTGTGCTCTATCACTTCCTAAAATCTGCGTTCTAATATATGGAGGATTTGCAATTACAAAATCATATTTGCCTGCCGTATTTGATTCAACTGCTTTTAAGAAATCACCCACTCTAATTTCTATTTTCACATCAGGAAACAGTGATGCAAGTTTTTTTTGGGTATCTAACGCCACCCTATCGTCTGTCTCATAACCAACCGCAGTGATTTTTTCAATGCCATTAGTGATTAGTAGTTGTATCATCGCAACCAATAACTCGCCTTGACCCACGGCAGGATCTAATATACAGATATTATCGGTTTTATCTGCTTTCCAATATTTATAGATTTCAAAAGCCAGATAATTTGCCATTTCAGTTGGCGTATATACGACTCCATTTTCTTTTAGTTTACCCGCATTAGAATACCTCATTTTTTCTCCTTGCTTTTATTTATCGCCTATGCATTCGTGCTCTTTGTTGCAACAGCACTTAAATCGTCCCAAAGTGCTTCAAAGTTTCTGTGATTGCTTTTTCTTTCTCCGGTTGGCATTGGGGCTGCTTAGCATCCTCAGACTTTGGCTTATTATAATTCTCACGCTCGATTATCCCGCACTTCTGCTTCACCTGTGCGATATACAAGCTGCTGACCTTCAAGCCGCTGTGCTCAAGAACGCAATCCTTGATCTGTCCATAGGTTGCCATTCCTCGTTTATCCTGCACCAGTTTCTCTACGTCCACATTGATGTTGATATGTGCTACCGGTTTTTCAGAACTAACTGACATACCACCTCGATATGCTCGCTGTGCGGGAACATATCCACCGGGGTGCTGCTCTCCACGCGGTAACCCTTTTTTGTCAGCAGGGCGAGGTCACGGGCCAGCGTTTCCGGGTTGCAGCTGACGTAGACCACCCGCTTCGGGGCCATGCGGGCCACGCTCTCGATGAACTGCGGGGTGGAGCCCTCCCGCGGCGGATCCATGAAGATCACATCCGCACGCTCCCCGGCTGCGGCGGCTTCGCTGATCCAGCGGGTGGCGTCGGCGGCAAAGAAGCGGGCATTCTTCACGCCGTTGTGCTTTGCGTTGCCGATGGCGTCCTGCACGGCGTCGCGGTTCAGCTCCACACCCACCACCTGCTTTGCGTGGTCGGCAGCCGTCAGGCCGATGGTACCGATGCCGCAGTAGGCGTCCAGCACCACTTCTTTCCCGGTGAGATGCGCCGCTTCCACAGCCAGACCGTACAGCACCTCGGTCTGGCTGTGGTTGATCTGGTAAAAGCTGCGGGGGCTGAGGGCATAGGTCTTGCCGCAGAGGGTATCCAGAATATACCCCTTGCCATACAGCACCTTTTCCGCATCACCCAGCACGACGCTGGTCTTGCGGGGGTTCACGTTCTGCACCACGGTGGTCACGGTCACGCCCCGCTTCTCGGCTTCTGCCAGCAGGGCCCGCACGAAGTTCTTGGCTCCGGGCAGCACCGGCTGGGCCGTCACCAGTACTACCATCACCTGCCCGGTGGCCACGCCCCGGCGCAGCAGGCAGTGGCGCACAAGGCCGGTGCCCTTGTCCTCATTATAGGGCTGGTAGCGGCAGGCGATGGCTGCCGCACGCACAGCCTCCATGGTCTTGTCCAGCACTTCGTCCTGCAGCAGGCAGCGTTCCACCGGCAGCACCTTGTGACTGTTCGCTGCGTAGATGCCGGAGGTGAGTTTTCCACCCCAGCCGGTGGTGAAGGTGGAGATCACCTTGTTGCGGTAGTGGTAAGGGTTTTCCATGCTGCGGATGGCGTTCACCGGGCCGTATTTGCCCAGCAGCTTTTTCACGGCGGCTTCCTTCTGCTTCAATTGTTCGGCATAGTCCAGCCCCAGCAGCGGGCAGCCGCCGCAGTTCTTGGCTCTCAGCTTGCAATCCATGTTTCTCTCTCCTTTTACCCGTAGGGGTCATACAGATCATATTCCTCGGCCTCCAGATGCTTTTCCTCCAGCACCTTCATGGCCTGTTCCAGTTCGCTCTGCCCGCAGCCGCTCTCACTGACCAGCGCCCGCACGGCAGCGGCAAGGTCCCCGCCAAAGAGGGTGTCCAGCCGCTGGCGCATGCTCCACACACCGTAGGCACGCTGGGTGACCGTGGCCGCATAAATGTTGTGGTTGCCCTGCTTTCCGCTCTTCACCCAGCCTTTTTCTTCCAGCCGGTACAGAAAATTGAGCACCGTGGCCGGGGCCCAGCCTTTACCGCGGAGTTTTTCGTCAATATCCCGCCGGGTGGCGGGTTCCCGGCAGGCCCACACCGCCAGCATGACCTGCTCCTCGGCCGCCGACAGCGGCCGCAGCCGGTCCGGGAGTCCATACATCCGGCTTTTCCCTCCTTTCGTGCTGATTTTACTTTTACATTTGTCTCTGTTGTTCCATTATACCGGGTTTTGTCGGAAAAGGCAAGAGGCAGAAATCCCGATGAAATCAGGCTATTTCAGCCTGTTTTTACAGTTGTCTCTATTTTTGTCTTTGCTCGGCGTACATTTGTGTGCTTTGTGCCTGCACAGGGGCTTTTCCGGCAGTATCTTTGTGCAAAGATGCTCTTGTTTTCGTGCCCGCAAAACCGGTATACTACGGCTACGGAAATGATCCAGAAGGCATCGCAAAACAGTCGATGCTTCGTGATACAGGAAAGGGAGAGTTCATTATGGCACGAGTATACAACTTCAGCGCAGGCCCCAGCATGCTGCCCGAGAAGGTCCTCCGGCAGGCACAGGCAGAGCTGCTGGAATACGGCGACAGCGGCCAGAGCGTGATGGAGATGAGCCACCGCAGCAAGTGGTTCGACGCCATCATCAAGGACACTGAGGCCACCCTGCGCCGCGTGATGAACATCCCCGACAACTACAAGGTGGGCTTCTTCCAGGGCGGTGCCACCCAGCAGTTTGCCATGGTGCCGCTGAACTTCATGACCACCGGCAAGGCGGACTACATCGTCACCGGCAACTTCTCCAACCTGGCCGCCAAGGAAGCCGCCAAGTTCGGCGAGGCCAACATCGTGGCATCCAGCAAGGACAAGAACTTCACCTACATCCCGGATGTGAACGCCATCCCTTACAATAAGGATGCCAGCTATATCCACATCTGCCAGAACAACACCATCTTCGGCACCCAGTACGTCGAGGTGCCCCAGGTGGAGGGCGTGCCGCTGGTGGCGGACATGAGCTCCATGATCCTCTCGAAGCCCGTGGATGTGACCAAGTACGGCTGCATCTACTTCGGTGTGCAGAAGAACGTGGCCCCCGCCGGCATGGCCATTGCCATCGTCCGGGACGACCTGCTGGGCCATGCCGCCGACAACGTGCCCACCATGATGAATTACACCACCCTGCTGAACAAGGACAGCATGTACAACACCCCGCCGTGCTGGTGCATCTACATGACCGGTCTGGTGATGGATTACCTGCAGAACGAGGTTGGCGGCCTGGAAGAGATGGCCAAGATCAACCACGCCAAGGCCAAGGTCCTGTATGACTACCTGGACGGTCAGGACTTCTATAACAATCCCGTTCAGCCGGAATACCGCAGCATGATGAACGTGACCTTCACCAGCCCCAACCCGGATATGGATAAGAAGTTCTGCGCCGCTGCTACCGAAGCCGGTTTCGTGAACCTGAAAGGCCACCGCCTGGTTGGCGGCATGCGTGCTTCCATCTATAACGCCATGCCTGCCCAGGGTGTGAACGACCTGGTTGATTTCATGGAGAAGTTCCGCAAGGAAAACGCGTGAAACTTTTCCAAAAGAATAACGAATAGAGAATAAAGAATAATGCCGGTGTGCGCGCCGCGCGCGTACATTAAAAACAGGCTGTTCCCTTCTTTTTTGAGCCGTGCCAGCGGCGGTCCACCTTCATTATTCATTATTATTTTTTATCTTTTAATTATTACAGGGGGTTATCCGCCATTATGTATACCATCAAAACCATGAACGCCATTTCGCCGGTTGGGCTGGCAAAGCTGCCGGCCAACCAGTTCGAGATCAATAACGAGGCCAACGACGCACAGGGCATTCTGGTGCGCAGCGCCGACCTGCATGATGTCGCCCTGCCCAAAAGCCTGCTGGCCATTGCCCGCGCAGGTGCCGGCACCAACAACATTCCCATTGACCAGTGCACCGAGCAGGGCATCGTGGTGTTCAACACCCCCGGTGCCAACGCCAACGCTGTGGCCGAGCTGGTCATCGGCGCGCTGGTGTCCGGCAGCCGCAATGTACCGGACGCTGTGCAGTGGGCGCAGGGCCTGAAAGGCAGCGCCACCCTGGCCAAGGATGTGGAGAAGGGCAAAAAGCAGTTTGTCGGCCCGGAACTGCGCGGCAAAACCATCGGTGTAATCGGCCTGGGTGCCATTGGTGCCCGCGTCGCCAACGCCGCCGTTGCCCTGGGCATGGAAGTTTTGGGCTATGACCCATACATTTCCATTGACGCTGCATGGAGCCTGTCCCGCAGCGTACAGCACTGCGTCACCCTGGGCGATATGCTGCCCCGCTGCGACTATCTGACCATCCATGTGCCGTACCTGCCCTCCACCAAGAACACCATCAATGCCCAGACGCTGGCCATGTGCAAGGACGGCGTGCGTGTGCTGAACTTTGCCCGCGGTGAGCTGGTTGATAACTTTGCCCTGCTGGATGCTCTCGGCACCGGCAAGGTTGCCCAGTATTTCTGCGATTTCCCGGCGGAGGAGCTGCTGGGTGTGAAAGGCGTTTACTGCACGCCGCACCTGGGCGCTTCCACCCCGGAAAGCGAGACCAACTGCGCTGTGATGGCAGCCAATGAGCTGAGCGACTACCTGAAAAACGGCAACATCACCCACAGTGTCAACCTGCCGGATGTCAGCCAGCCGCGCGTTGGCGGCAAGCGCATCTGCATCATTCACCGCAATGAGCCGGGCGCAATCTCTGCCATCACCGGCATTCTGACCGCCGCCAACCTGAACATTGAGAACATGGTGAACAAAGGCCGCAAGAATGTTGCCTACACCATGCTGGATGTAACAGGCAATGTGGATGCCGGCCTAACCGCACAGCTCAGCGGCATTGATGCCGCCATCCGCGTGCGTATCCTGTGATAATACCTTGAATTAGAGGGGTTTGGGTCTGCCGCAGCGGGGCATGGGGTTCCGTTGCGGCATTTTGTTTGGGCAATACCGCATAATTCTAAGTGCCGATACGGCGAGCGAGGTGCGGCAGA
>OLOT01001152.1_pt1 | contig 16531 bp, 17 predicted proteins | sample 1671991 | NCBI WGS metagenome assembly OLOT01 (sample SAMEA3136634, study PRJEB25190) | human gut metagenome | biome: human gut; feature: human-associated habitat; material: faeces | place: Austria | collected 2013
CGCTGCTGGTAACGCGGAAAACACCGTCAAAAACATCGCATTTAACTATATTGTGAGGCTTGCATAATGGCATTCAGAATGAGTGAACAACCACGGACCATAAAAATTTATAATCTGCTGGCCGGAACTAATGAATTTATTGGTGAAGGTGATGCATATATTCCGCCTCATACAGGTCTGCCAGCAAACAGTACCGATATTGCACCGCCAGATATTCCGGCTGGCTTCGTGGCTGTTTTCAACAGTGATGAGTCATCGTGGCATCTCGTTGAAGATCATCGGGGTAAAACGGTTTATGACGTAGCGTCAGGGGACGCGTTATTTATTTCTGAACTCGGTCCGTTACCGGAAAATGTTACCTGGTTATCGCCGGAAGGGGAGTTTCAGAAGTGGAACGGTACAGCCTGGGTGAAAGATGCAGAAGCAGAAAAACTGTTCCGGATCCGGGAGGCGGAAGAAACAAAAAACAGCCTGATGCAGGTAGCCAGTGAGCATATTGCGCCACTTCAGGATGCTGTGGATCTGGAGATCGCAACGGAGGAAGAAAACTCGTTGCTGGAAGCCTGGAAGAAGTATCGGGTGTTGCTGAACCGTGTTGATACATCAACTGCACCGGATATTGAATGGCCAACAGGACCCATTATCGAATAGTGCATTACGAACTGCAGGATAGTATATGGGATAATATCCTGCAGTTTATTGGGGCTGTATTTTAAAAAGGTGTTTATTTTGAGTGAATTATCACCTTGTTTTTTCCGGTTCTTTTGGCTTGATATAACGCTTTATCGGCATTGACTAACATTTCAGATGGACTGAGATTATTCTCTTTTGAAGTAAAGCAACCAATACTGACAGTTATTTTCTCAGGTCCATGCGATAATAATTTTTCCGAGCATTGCTCTTCAATGTTTTTTCTGATTCGCTCTGCAATTGATAGCAAGAGCTTTTGAGTATTACCTTTAATGATAATACCGAACTCCTCACCGCCTAAGCGCCCTAATATATCCTCTTTCCTGATGGATTTTTTTATTATTCTGGTAACCATTACTATGACTTGATCACCCATATGATGCCCCCATTTGTCATTGATGCTTTTGAAATTGTCAATATCTAACATTATTACTGAGAAATCATGGTGTTTTGATATATTCTTCAATGAGTCAATAAAGTATCTTCTATTGTATGTATTCGTTAGTGGATCATGAATTGCCATATGATTAGCATGATTTAATTTCCTGAAAACATAATACATGAGTGTTGAAATGATATAAATCATTGATATCAATTCAAGAAATTTTGTCATGTACCATGCAGGATGGGATTTATCAATAAAATACAATAAAATTAGATTATTGCATACTGACACTATACTAATAAGTATTATACACAACCATATTTTTGAGTAATTACGTATGCTGATGCATGAGCTAATAAGTAATACAAGCCAAAATACTGATATTATTTTGGTGTACACGATATTCCACGTCGACAAATGACGATTCAGCGAGTATTGTATAATATTAAGACTATATTTTATATTGTCACTGCTTAGATTTTTTGCTACAAACGGAGTAATAAAAAGAATTAATATTGACAAAACAACAATTATTATGTTTCTTTTATCTTCTAAAACACTTTTATTTTTAACATTGGTGGAATAAACAGCCAGAAAGATTATAGATATAAAGCTGAACTGACGGAATAGATAATATATTGCGATATCATTTGATTTCTGATAGATTGTAGATAAATCGTTACCTAACGGAGATAAAGAAATAATAGCCACTTCTAATAAATAATACGTGTTGCTCAAAAACGCGAATGAAAGAATTAAGAGATAACTTTGTCTCTGATTAGAAACATAGTAAAGCAATAGAAAAATAAAAATCATCAGATTTATGAAAAAAAGCCCAATAATGAAAACACTATAACTTATTTGTGTTATTTGTGTTATTTGTGTTATTTGTGTTATGTATATTCCATTATTTTCATGCAGTAACAAAAATATAATAGAGATGCATGAAAATAAAAAGATGAAGATTTTTATTTTTATAGGTACCGGGTTGATAATCATGTACGCACCTGAGAATGATATATATATAATATGTATCGCTATAAATAACGATAATTTCTTACTGGTGATAGTATACTATTATTCTGGTTAATCGCTATCAAATTGATGATTTTGGTTAGTATTGCAATAGCGAAGGGTTTTATCCGGTAAGACTGGCTAGGCAAGGCTATACCAAAAAATCAGTGTAGGTTCAGAAAACGATGCACCATACAATCATCAATAATTTCAAATTGTCCATTGTGCATAAATCATAAAGAAAACCGCAGCACGTCGGATGCAAGAACGTGCTGCGGCTGGCTGGCGAACTTTCGATAGTGCGAGTATTGAATGATTTTCAGCCGTTGCCGATTTTACTATGTTTTCAGTAGAACACTTAGACAAAACTGAGGCACACAAATCTTTGCACTGGATTGCAAGGCTTTGTGCTTCTCTGGAGTGCGACATGTTTGATAACAAAAAATTAGCGCAAGAAGACAAAAATCACCTTGCGCTAATGCTCTGTCTCAGGTCACTAATACTATCTAAGTAGTTGATTCATAGTGACTGGATATGTTGTGTTTTGTAGCATCATGTAGTCTATTTTTTAGACTAAAGATATTGTAACACATTGATATTAATGATTTTTAATGTTTCACGTTCAGCTTTTTTATACTAACTTGAGCGAAACGGGAAGGTAAAAAGACAAAAAGTTGTTTTTAATACCTTTAAGTGATACCAGATGGCATTGCGCCATCTGGCAGAGTGATTAACTAAACATCGCAGTAATCGAGGCGCTTGCCAGAGAGTGGAAATGAACGTTAAACCCGACCATCGCGCCGCTGGCACCTTCATCGACATCAATACGTTCTATATCCAGCGCGTGAACGGTAAAAATGTAGCGATGAGTTTCGCCTTTCGGCGGTGCTGCGCCATCGTACCCGGTTTTACCAAAGTCGGTACGCGTCTGCAAAACGCCGTCTGGCATTGCTACCAGACCAGAGCCAAACCCTTGCGGTAATACGCGGGTATCAGCGGGTAAGTTAACAACTACCCAGTGCCACCAGCCGGAGCCGGTTGGCGCATCCGGGTCGTAGCAGGTGACAACAAAACTTTTCGTTCCCGCAGGAACATCATCCCACGCCAGATGCGGTGAAATATTATCGCCATCGTAACCCATGCCGTTAAAGACATGACGATGCGGCAATTTATCGCCATCGCGCAGATCGTTACTGATGAGTTTCATGAACCCTCCTTTCTTGTTTGCAGAAAGTGTAGCCAGAAACCCTCACGCGGACTTCCCGTTATTGGCAAAAAAATGTTTCATCCTGTACCGCGCGGTTAACCGCTGCGGTCAGACGCTGCAACTGTTGCGGGAGAATAATATAGGGCGGCATCAGGTAAATCAGTTTGCCAAAAGGCCGGATCCAGACACCCTGTTCGACAAAGAATTTTTGCAGCGCCGCCATATTCACCGGACGAGTGGTTTCGACCACACCGATTGCCCCCAGTACGCGCACATCGGCAACCATTTCGGCCTCACGGGCTGGTGCCAGTTGCTCGCGCAGCTGCACTTCAATAGCCGCCACCTGCTGCTGCCATTCGCCGGATTCGATAATCGCCAGGCTGGCGTTTGCTGCCGCGCAGGCCAGCGGATTGCCCATAAAAGTTGGCCCATGCATAAAGCAGCCGGCTTCGCCGTTACTGATGGTTTCTGCAACCTCGCGCGTGGTAAGTGTGGCGGAAAGGGTCATTGTGCCGCCGGTTAAGGCTTTACCGAGGCACAAAATGTCCGGCGCGATTTCTGCATGTTCACAGGCAAACAGTTTCCCGGTACGACCAAATCCAGTGGCGATCTCGTCGGCAATCAGCAAGATACCTTCGCGATCGCATATTTTGCGGATTCGTTTTAACCATTCCGGATGGTACATGCGCATCCCGCCTGCGCCCTGGACAATCGGCTCAATGATCACCGCCGCGATTTCATGACGATGCGCCGCCATCAGGCGGGCAAAGCCCACCATATCGCGCTCATCCCATTCGCCATCCATACGGCTTTGTGGGGCGGGAGCAAACAAGTTTTCTGGCAGATAGCCTTTCCACAGGCTGTGCATTGAGTTGTCCGGATCGCACACCGACATCGCGCCAAAGGTATCGCCATGATAACCATTGCGGAAGGTCAGAAAACGCTGGCGCGCTTCGCCTTTGGCCTGCCAGTACTGCAACGCCATTTTCATCGCCACTTCCACCGCTACGGAGCCGGAGTCCGCGAGAAAAACGCATTCCAGCGGTTGCGGCGTCATTGCCACCAGTTTGCGGCATAGCTCGATGGCGGGCGCATGGGTGATACCGCCAAACATCACATGCGACATAGCATCAATTTGCGACTTCATCGCCGCATTAAGCTGCGGGTGATTATAGCCGTGGATCGCCGCCCACCAGGACGACATACCGTCAACCAGGCGTCTGCCGTCAGACAAAATTAGCTCGCAACCTTCGGCGCTCGCGACCGGATAAACCGGCAGAGGGGAGGTCATGGATGTGTATGGGTGCCAGATATGGCGTTGGTCAAAGGCAAGATCGTCCGTTGTCATAATCGACTTGTAAACCAAATTGAAAAGATTTAGGTTTACAAGTCTACACCGAATTAACAACAAAAAACACGTTTTGGAGAAGCCCCATGGCTCACCGCCCACGCTGGACATTGTCGCAAGTCACAGAATTATTTGAAAAACCGTTGCTGGATCTGCTGTTTGAAGCGCAGCAGGTGCATCGCCAGCATTTCGATCCTCGTCAGGTGCAGGTCAGCACGTTGCTGTCGATTAAGACCGGAGCTTGTCCGGAAGATTGCAAATACTGCCCGCAAAGCTCGCGCTACAAAACCGGGCTGGAAGCCGAGCGGTTGATGGAAGTTGAACAGGTGCTGGAGTCGGCGCGCAAAGCGAAAGCGGCAGGATCGACGCGCTTCTGTATGGGCGCGGCGTGGAAGAATCCCCACGAACGCGATATGCCGTACCTGGAACAAATGGTGCAGGGGGTAAAAGCGATGGGGCTGGAGGCGTGTATGACGCTGGGCACGTTGAGTGAATCTCAGGCGCAGCGCCTCGCGAACGCCGGGCTGGATTACTACAACCACAACCTGGACACCTCGCCGGAGTTTTACGGCAATATCATCACCACACGCACTTATCAGGAACGCCTCGATACGCTGGAAAAAGTGCGCGATGCCGGGATCAAAGTCTGTTCTGGCGGCATTGTGGGCTTAGGCGAAACGGTAAAAGATCGCGCCGGATTATTGCTGCAACTGGCAAACCTGCCGACGCCGCCGGAAAGCGTGCCAATCAACATGCTGGTGAAGGTGAAAGGCACGCCGCTTGCCGATAACGATGATGTCGATGCCTTTGATTTTATTCGCACCATTGCGGTCGCGCGGATCATGATGCCAACCTCTTACGTGCGCCTTTCTGCCGGACGCGAGCAGATGAACGAACAGACTCAGGCGATGTGCTTTATGGCAGGCGCAAACTCGATTTTCTACGGTTGCAAACTGCTGACCACGCCGAATCCGGAAGAAGATAAAGACCTGCAACTGTTCCGCAAACTGGGGCTAAATCCGCAGCAAACTGCCGTGCTGGCGGGCGATAACGAACAACAGCAGCGTCTGGAACAGGCACTGATGACCCCGGACACTGACGAATATTACAACGCGGCAGCACTATGAGCTGGCAGGATAAAATCAACGCGGCCCTCGATGCGCGGCGTGCTGCCGATGCCCTGCGTCGCCGTTATCCAGTGGCGCAAGGAGCAGGACGCTGGCTGGTGGCGGACGATCGCCAGTATCTGAACTTTTCCAGTAACGATTATTTAGGTTTAAGCCATCATCCGCAAATTATCCGTGCCTGGAAGCAGAGTGCGGAGCAATTTGGCGTCGGTAGCGGCGGCTCCGGTCACGTCAGCGGTTATAGCGTGGCACATCAGGCGCTGGAAGAAGAACTGGCCGAGTGGCTGGGCTATTCGCGGGCACTGCTGTTTATCTCTGGTTTTGCCGCTAATCAGGCGGTCATTGCCGCGATGATGGCGAAAGAGGACCGTATTGTTGCCGACCGGCTTAGCCATGCCTCATTGCTGGAGGCTGCCAGTTTAAGCCCGTCGCAGCTTCGCCGTTTTGTTCATAACGATGTCACTCATCTGGCGCGACTGCTTGCTTCCCCCTGTCCGGGGCAGCAAATGGTGGTGACAGAAGGCGTGTTCAGCATGGACGGCGATAGTGCGCCACTGGCGGAAATCCAGCAGGTAACGCAACAGCACAATGGCTGGTTGATGGTCGATGATGCCCACGGCACGGGCGTTATCGGGGAGCAGGGGCGCGGCAGCTGCTGGCTGCAAAAGGTAAAACCAGAATTGCTGGTAGTGACTTTTGGCAAAGGATTTGGCGTCAGCGGGGCAGCGGTGCTTTGCTCCAGTACGGTGGCGGATTATCTGCTGCAATTCGCCCGCCACCTTATCTACAGCACCAGTATGCCGCCCGCTCAGGCGCAGGCATTACGTGCGTCGCTGGCGGTCATTCGCAGTGATGAGGGTGATGCACGGCGCGAAAAACTGGCGGCACTCATTACGCGTTTTCGTGCCGGAGTACAGGATTTGCCGTTTACGCTTGCTGATTCATGCAGCGCCATCCAGCCATTGATTGTCGGTGATAACAGCCGTGCGTTACAACTGGCAGAAAAACTGCGCCAGCAAGGCTGCTGGGTCACGGCGATTCGCCCGCCAACCGTACCCGCTGGTACTGCGCGACTGCGCTTAACGCTAACCGCTGCGCATGAAATGCAGGATATCGACCGTCTGCTGGAGGTGCTGCATGGCAACGGTTAATAAACAAGCCATTGCAGCGGCATTTGGTCGGGCAGCCGCACACTATGAGCAACATGCAGATCTACAGCGCCAGAGTGCTGACGCCTTACTGGCAATGCTTCCACAGCGTAAATACACCCACGTACTGGACGCGGGTTGTGGACCTGGCTGGATGAGCCGCCACTGGCGGGAACGTCACGCGCAGGTGACGGCCTTAGATCTCTCGCCGCCAATGCTTGTTCAGGCACGCCAGAAGGATGCCGCAGACCATTATCTGGCGGGAGATATCGAATCCCTGCCGTTAGCGACTGCGACGTTCGATCTTGCATGGAGCAATCTCGCAGTGCAGTGGTGCGGTAATTTATCCACGGCACTCCGCGAGCTGTATCGGGTGGTGCGCCCCAAAGGCGTGGTCGCGTTTACCACGCTGGTGCAGGGATCGTTACCCGAACTGCATCAGGCGTGGCAGGCGGTGGACGAGCGTCCGCATGCTAATCGCTTTTTACCGCCAGATGAAATCGAACAGTCGCTGAACGGCGTGCATTATCAACATCATATTCAGCCCATCACGCTGTGGTTTGATGATGCGCTCAGTGCCATGCGTTCGCTGAAAGGCATCGGTGCCACGCATCTTCATGAAGGGCGCGACCCGCGAATATTAACGCGTTCGCAGTTGCAGCGATTGCAACTGGCCTGGCCGCAACAGCAGGGGCGATATCCTCTGACGTATCATCTTTTTTTGGGAGTGATTGCTCGTGAGTAAACGTTATTTTGTCACCGGAACGGATACCGAAGTGGGGAAAACTGTCGCCAGTTGTGCACTTTTACAAGCCGCAAAGGCAGCAGGCTACCGGACGGCAGGTTATAAACCGGTCGCCTCTGGCAGCGAAAAGACCCCGGAAGGTTTACGCAATAGCGACGCGCTGGCGTTACAGCGCAACAGCAGCCTGCAGCTGGATTACGCAACAGTAAATCCTTACACCTTCGCAGAACCCACTTCGCCGCACATCATCAGCGCGCAAGAGGGCAGACCGATAGAATCATTGGTAATGAGCGCCGGATTACGCGCGCTTGAACAACAGGCTGACTGGGTGTTAGTGGAAGGTGCTGGCGGCTGGTTTACGCCGCTTTCTGACACTTTCACTTTTGCAGATTGGGTAACACAGGAACAACTGCCGGTGATACTGGTAGTTGGTGTGAAACTCGGCTGTATTAATCACGCGATGTTGACTGCACAGGTAATACAACACGCCGGACTGACTCTGGCGGGTTGGGTGGCGAACGATGTTACGCCTCCGGGAAAACGTCACGCTGAATATATGACCACGCTCACCCGCATGATTCCCGCGCCGCTGCTGGGAGAGATCCCCTGGCTTGCAGAAAATCCAGAAAATGCGGCAACCGGAAAGTACATAAACCTTGCCTTGTTGTAGCCATTCTGTATTTGGTTAAATTGCGAGCGAGATCGCGTCTTCGATTGACTGCAATTTAACCAATTAAATTCTAAAATAATCACGAAAAAAATTTTACTTCCGCCTCATGCGGCGAATGTGGGAATTGCCCAGGCGGCGGGGGATAGGGGCTGCAGACAGTTATCCACTATTCCTGTGGATAACCATGTGTATTAGAGTTAGAAAACACGAGGCAAGCGAGAGAATACGCGGCTTGCACGCGAATTGGCGTTAAAGACGGCTCAAAGAAATATCTTTTATTTTTTAACTGGTTAGATAAATGCAATGGCAGTCACTGAACAGGCATCTCTTGCCATAAAACTGTCATCACTCATCTTGACAAATGTTAAAAAAGCCGTTGCTTTGGGGATAACCCGGTAAGGCCGGAGTTTTATCTCGCCACAGAGTAAATTTTGCTCATGATTGACAGCGGAGTTTACGCTGTATCAGAAATATTATGGTGATGAACTGTTTTTTTATCCAGTATAATTTGTTGGCATAATTAAGCACGACGAGTAAAATTACATACCTGCCCGCCCAACTCCTTCAGGTAGCGACTCATGAGTAAACCGTTCAAACTGAATTCCGCTTTTAAACCTTCTGGCGATCAGCCAGAGGCGATTCGACGTCTCGAAGAGGGGCTGGAAGATGGCCTGGCGCACCAGACGTTACTTGGCGTGACTGGCTCAGGGAAAACCTTCACCATTGCCAATGTCATTGCTGACCTTCAGCGCCCAACCATGGTACTTGCGCCCAACAAAACGCTGGCGGCCCAGCTGTATGGCGAAATGAAAGAGTTCTTCCCGGAAAACGCGGTGGAATATTTCGTTTCCTACTACGACTACTATCAGCCGGAAGCCTATGTACCGAGTTCCGACACTTTCATTGAGAAAGATGCCTCGGTTAACGAACATATTGAGCAGATGCGTTTGTCCGCCACCAAAGCGATGCTGGAGCGGCGTGATGTGGTTGTGGTGGCGTCTGTTTCCGCGATTTATGGTCTGGGCGATCCTGATTTATATCTCAAGATGATGCTCCATCTCACGGTCGGTATGATTATCGATCAGCGCGCGATTCTGCGCCGACTGGCGGAGCTGCAATACGCTCGTAATGATCAAGCATTCCAGCGTGGTACTTTCCGCGTTCGTGGCGAGGTGATAGATATCTTCCCGGCAGAATCGGATGACATTGCACTTCGCGTGGAACTGTTTGACGAGGAAGTGGAACGATTGTCGTTATTTGACCCGCTGACCGGGCAGATTGTTTCCACTATTCCACGTTTTACCATCTACCCGAAAACGCACTACGTCACACCGCGCGAGCGCATCGTACAGGCGATGGAGGAGATCAAAGAAGAGCTGGCCGCCAGACGCAAAGTGCTGTTGGAAAACAACAAACTGCTGGAAGAGCAGCGGCTGACCCAGCGTACCCAGTTTGATCTGGAGATGATGAACGAGCTGGGCTACTGTTCGGGGATTGAAAACTACTCGCGCTTCCTCTCCGGTCGTGGACCGGGTGAGCCACCGCCGACGCTGTTTGATTACCTGCCTGCCGATGGGCTGCTGGTCGTCGATGAATCTCACGTCACCATTCCACAAATTGGCGGCATGTATCGCGGTGACCGGGCGCGTAAAGAGACACTGGTGGAGTACGGCTTCCGCCTGCCATCAGCGCTGGATAACCGTCCGCTTAAGTTTGAAGAGTTCGAAGCATTAGCGCCGCAAACCATCTATGTTTCGGCGACGCCGGGTAATTACGAGCTGGAAAAATCCGGCGGCGATGTGGTGGATCAGGTGGTGCGTCCAACCGGATTGCTTGACCCGATTATCGAAGTGCGGCCGGTGGCGACACAGGTTGATGATCTTCTTTCGGAGATTCGTCAGCGAGCGGCAATTAACGAACGCGTACTGGTCACCACACTGACCAAGCGGATGGCGGAAGATCTTACCGAATATCTCGAAGAACATGGCGAGCGCGTGCGTTATCTTCACTCAGATATCGACACCGTCGAACGTATGGAGATTATCCGCGACTTGCGTCTGGGTGAGTTCGACGTGCTGGTAGGGATCAACTTACTGCGCGAAGGTCTGGATATGCCGGAAGTGTCGCTGGTGGCGATCCTCGACGCTGACAAAGAAGGCTTCCTGCGTTCCGAACGTTCGTTGATCCAGACCATTGGTCGTGCGGCACGTAACGTTAACGGTAAAGCGATTCTCTACGGCGATAAGATCACCCCATCAATGGCGAAAGCGATTGGCGAAACCGAACGTCGCCGTGAGAAACAGCAGAAGTACAACGAGGAACACGGAATTACGCCGCAAGGCTTGAACAAGAAAGTGGTCGATATCCTGGCGCTGGGGCAGAACATTGCCAAAACCAAAGCGAAGGGCAGAGGAAAATCGCGCCCGATTGTTGAGCCGGATAATGTGCCGATGGATATGTCGCCTAAAGCGTTGCAGCAGAAAATCCATGAGCTGGAAGGGTTGATGATGCAACACGCGCAGAATCTGGAGTTCGAAGAAGCGGCGCAAATTCGTGACCAGTTGCATCAGCTGCGTGAGCTGTTTATCGCGGCATCGTAACAGGATAGCGAAGAAGACTGATGACAAACGGAAAACAGCCTGATGCGCTACGCTTATCAGGCCTACATTTTCTCCGCAATATATTGAATTTGCGCGGTTTGTAGGCCGGATAAGGCGTTCACGCCGCATCCGGCATAAACAACGCGCACTTTGTCTTCAATAGGAAGCCGGAATTTTCCTTCGGATTTCCGTTAACCTAAAGCCTGTAACGCCTTTTCCAGCGCGTTATGTAACAACTGGCGGTCATGACGATACGGAATATCGCTGGCCTCCAGTACCTCCTGGATCACAATCCGCTCTTTCACCGCCGAGACATCCACTTTTGGCCCGACGATGACCGCATCAATGACCTTTTTACCAACATACTGCTCCATAATTGCCAGCTTGCTTTCCAGCTTCAAATTAGCCGCAGGTAAACTCAACTCACGCCCCAGATTGCCGATATAAACCATCGGCGCTGGCGTGCGGCGTAATGCCTGGGCGATTTCCTTCAGCAGCAGAATTGGCATCAGGCTGGTATAAAAACTGCCAGGCCCAATAATGATGAGATCCGCTTCATTGATAGCGTGAACCGCCTCACGCGTTGCGGGTACATTAGGCGTTAACAATAACTCTTGAATCGGCGTAGTTAACTGGTCGATATTGACCTCGCCGTAAACTTCATGCCCCTGATCGTCAATCGCCATCAGATCAACAGGATGCTCTGACATTGGAATCAAATGCGTATCCACTTTCAGCAGATTACGAATTAAATTGATGGCTTCCAGAGGCCGCACGCTAAGGTGATCCAGCGCCTTTAACATCAAGTTTCCGAGATTATGACCGGAAAGTTCGCCATTGCCACCAAAACGGTATTCAAACATCGCGGAGGCGACGCTCGGTTCCGTTATCAGCTGGTTGAGGCAGTTGCGCATATCGCCCCAGGCAATGCCGCCTTCTGAACGGCGAATACGCCCCGTCGAGCCACCATTATCGGTGGTGGTGACGATACCCGTTAAACGAGAACCCAAAGACGAAAGTGATGAGAGAACGCGTCCCAGTCCATGCCCTCCGCCGAGAGCAACGACACGATCAAGATCAGCCAGCGTACGATTGCGCATATAGTTTCCTGGAGTCAGATTATCCGCGCTACAGTAGCGCAAATTGCGGGGAAACAGCAATTAACCTGCCAATATTGAGGATACAAACTATTTTCTTCTACCTCTAAAGGACGATGCACGCTATGCCTCCCTGATGATGTATATCAAAGTAAAACCGCCATTTTCCCTTATTCTGTAGCGAAATAGCACGATCATGACGCTATATACATGATTACATAGCGAAAGTGTGGATGGTAAAAATCTCATTTACACGCTAGTATCGGCATAACCACTAAACACTCTAGCCTCTGCACCTGGGTCAACTGATACGGTGCTTTGGCCGTGACAATGCTCGTAAAGATTGCCACCAGGGCGAAGGAAGAAATGACTTCGCCTCCCGTATCTGGAAAGGTGTACATGGCTTCACAACTGACTGATGCATTTGCGCGTAAGTTTTACTACTTGCGCCTGTCGATTACCGATGTGTGTAACTTTCGTTGCACCTACTGCCTGCCGGATGGCTACAAACCGAGCGGCGTCACCAATAAAGGCTTTCTTACCGTCGATGAAATTCGCCGGGTTACGCGCGCCTTCGCCAGTCTGGGCACCGAAAAAGTGCGCCTGACAGGAGGAGAGCCGTCTTTACGCCGCGACTTTACCGATATCATCGCCGCTGTGCGGGAAAACGACGCTATCCGCCAGATTGCGGTCACAACCAATGGTTACCGTCTGGAACGCGATGTGGCGAGCTGGCGCGATGCGGGACTTACTGGCATTAACGTCAGTGTCGACAGTCTGGACGCCCGCCAGTTTCACGCTATTACCGGGCAGGATAAATTCAACCAGGTCATGGCAGGGATTGATGCTGCATTTGAGGCCGGTTTTGAGAAGGTCAAAGTCAATACCGTGCTGATGCGTGATGTTAATCATCACCAGCTCGACACCTTTCTGAACTGGATCCAGCATCGCCCTATCCAGCTGCGTTTCATCGAACTGATGGAAACGGGCGAGGGCAGCGAGCTCTTCCGTAAGCATCACATCTCTGGTCAGGTTCTGCGTGACGAGCTACTGCGTCGCGGCTGGATCCACCAATTACGTCAACGCAGCGACGGTCCCGCGCAAGTCTTTTGCCATCCAGATTACGCCGGAGAGATTGGCCTTATCATGCCGTATGAAAAAGACTTCTGCGCCACTTGCAACCGCCTGCGCGTTTCCTCCATTGGTAAACTCCATCTCTGCCTGTTTGGTGAAGGCGGCGTTAACCTGCGCGATCTGCTGGAAGACGATACCCAGCAACAGGCGCTGGAAGCGCGTATTTCAGCGGCGCTGCGGGAGAAGAAACAGACCCATTTCCTGCATCAAAACAACACCGGTATTACGCAAAACTTATCGTACATTGGCGGCTAAAACGTCAAAAGGAGAGATCAGATGAGTCAGGTAAGCACTGAATTTATCCCGACCCGTATTGCTATTCTTACGGTTTCTAATCGTCGCGGTGAAGAAGACGATACCTCCGGTCACTATCTGCGCGATTCGGCGCAAGAAGCGGGCCATCACGTTGTCGATAAAGCCATTGTGAAAGAAAACCGCTACGCTATTCGCGCTCAGGTATCTGCGTGGATCGCCAGCGACGATGTACAAGTGGTATTGATTACGGGTGGTACTGGCCTGACGGAAGGTGATCAGGCTCCCGAAGCATTGCTGCCGTTGTTCGACCGTGAAGTTGAAGGTTTTGGTGAAGTGTTCCGGATGTTGTCGTTTGAAGAGATTGGCACTTCCACGTTGCAATCTCGTGCGGTAGCGGGCGTCGCCAACAAAACGCTGATTTTCGCCATGCCGGGTTCGACCAAAGCGTGCCGTACCGCATGGGAAAATATCATCGCGCCGCAGCTGGATGCCCGTACGCGTCCGTGTAATTTCCATCCACATTTGAAGAAATAAGTATGTCGCAACTGACCCATATCAACGCCGCTGGCGAAGCGCACATGGTGGATGTCTCCGCCAAAGCGGAAACCGTGCGTGAAGCGCGGGCGGAAGCCTTTGTCACCATGCGCAGCGAGACGCTGGCGATGATTATTGATGGTCGCCACCACAAAGGCGACGTATTTGCCACTGCGCGTATTGCCGGTATTCAGGCGGCAAAACGCACCTGGGATCTGATCCCGCTCTGTCATCCGCTGATGCTCAGCAAAGTTGAAGTCAATTTACAGGCCGAGCCGGAGCACAATCGGGTGCGTATAGAAACCTTATGCCGCCTGACCGGGAAAACCGGTGTCGAAATGGAAGCATTAACCGCGGCCTCCGTGGCGGCGCTGACCATTTATGACATGTGCAAAGCGGTGCAAAAAGATATGGTGATTGGTCCGGTACGTTTGCTGGCGAAGAGCGGCGGCAAGTCGGGTGACTTTAAGGTGGAAGCGGATGATTAAAGTTCTTTTTTTCGCCCAGGTGCGCGAGTTGGTGGGAACAGATGCAACCGAAGTGGCTGCGGATTTCCCAACTGTTGAAGCGTTACGCCAGCACATGGCTGCGCAGAGCGATCGCTGGGCGCTGGCGCTGGAAGATGGCAAATTACTGGCTGCCGTCAACCAGACGCTGGTGAGTTTTGACCATCCGCTGACTGACGGCGACGAAGTAGCTTTCTTCCCGCCGGTAACCGGAGGTTAAGATGGCAGAAACCAAAATTGTTGTTGGTCCGCAGCCGTTCAGCGTAGGAGAAGAGTACCCGTGGCTGGCGGAGCGTGACGAAGACGGTGCGGTAGTCACCTTTACTGGTAAGGTGCGCAACCATAACCTGGGCGACAGCGTCAACGCATTAACCCTCGAACACTATCCGGGGATGACTGAAAAAGCACTGGCAGAAATTGTTGATGAAGCGCGTAACCGCTGGCCGCTGGGGCGCGTCACGGTGATTCACCGCATCGGGGAATTATGGCCGGGCGATGAAATCGTTTTTGTCGGTGTCACCAGTGCGCATCGCAGCAGTGCGTTTGAAGCCGGGCAGTTTATTATGGATTATCTCAAAACCCGCGCACCGTTCTGGAAGCGCGAAGCCACGCCGGAAGGCGACCGCTGGGTTGAAGCCCGGGAGAGCGATCAGCAGGCGGCAAAACGCTGGTAGTTTTTGTTAGCCGGATAAGGCACCGCTGCGTCCGGCAATTTCACCGCTCAGTACATGCGTTTACGCTGCGTCGATGCACAGCCTCATCATTTTGCAGTATCCTTAAGATATTCCTTATATCTTCAGGAGATCGTCATGGACAGATTCCCACGTTCTGATTCAATCGTACAACCCCGGGCTGGCTTGCAAACTTATATGGCGCAAGTCTATGGCTGGATGACCGTTGGCTTGTTGCTGACCGCATTTGTTGCCTGGTATGCGGCTAATTCCGCGGCCGTGATGGAGCTGTTGTTCACTAACCGTGTCTTTTTAATCGGTCTGATCATCGCGCAATTAGCATTGGTTATTGTGTTATCAGCGATGATTCAAAAGCTGAGCGCAGGTGTAACGACGATGCTCTTTATGCTTTATTCGGCGCTGACGGGTCTTACGCTTTCCAGTATATTCATTGTCTATACCGCTGCTTCTATCGCCAGTACTTTCGTCGTTACTGCCGGGATGTTCGGCGCAATGAGCCTGTACGGTTACACCACGAAGCGCGATTTAAGTGGCTTTGGCAATATGCTGTTTATGGCGTTAATCGGCATTGTGCTGGCATCGCTGGTCAACTTCTGGTTGAAAAGCGAAGCATTGATGTGGGCAGTTACCTACATCGGCGTGATTGTCTTTGTCGGATTGACGGCGTATGACACGCAGAAACTGAAAAATATGGGTGAGCAGATTGATACCCGCGACACGTCGAACCTGCGCAAATATTCCATTCTTGGCGCGTTAACCTTGTATCTGGACTTCATCAACCTGTTCCTGATGTTGCTGCGAATTTTTGGCAACCGCCGTTAATTCTTTTTCACCATCAATATCCCGGCCATGTGTCGGGATTTTTTTTCTTACTAAAAACGACACTTAACAAGTACCAGGTATAAAATACGCCTTATGGCGAGCGGAAGCGTTTTCCGTATCCATAAATACAAAAGTATTTTGTATGCGTGGTTTTAAATTTATTGATGGTGAATATTAATATTTTTTCTAAGGACAACTAAAAGAATGGAATCATACTCGCAAAACAGCAATAAATTAGATTTTCAGCACGAGGCCAGGATATTAAACGGTATATGGCTCATTACCGCTTTAGGTTTGGTGGCAACCGCAGGACTGGCCTGGGGAGCTAAGTATCTCGAAATTACGGCAACCAAATATGATTCACCACCAATGTATGTCGCCATAGGGTTATTATTACTTTGTATGTATGGCTTAAGTAAGGATATCAACAAGATAAATGCCGCCATCGCAGGCGTAATATATCTATTTTTACTCTCTTTGGTGGCGATTGTCGTTGCAAGTTTAGGGTGATGCTGCCAACTTACTGATTTAGTGTATGATGGTGTTTTTGAGGTGCT
>OLOT01001159.1_pt1 | contig 16454 bp, 8 predicted proteins | sample 1671991 | NCBI WGS metagenome assembly OLOT01 (sample SAMEA3136634, study PRJEB25190) | human gut metagenome | biome: human gut; feature: human-associated habitat; material: faeces | place: Austria | collected 2013
TCCTTCATTCTCTGGGACTGGCCTGCACACTGGCCTTTCAGTTCATTGCAGTAATTCTTAAATCCTTCCAGCATATGATAGAGAGAATAACTTTCCTCTGATTTCACAAAGTATCTCAGATATACAGGACCTGTTTTCTTATTCTGAAGATTTGATTTAATGTAATTTTTCAGTTTTCCTTCCAGATAGCTTGGAAGATTTCCGGATTGTTTTACTACCGCACGCTGAAAATCCGCAAGCCAGTTATAAGCGGCATTATACGGTGTGTTATTTGGCCAGATATCCTTATAGTCAAACTGCTGCAGTGCCGGTCTCGGAATAACCTCTCTGTACAGCAGACTTCGGATATTATCTTCTGTCATTTCCAGATCACGATATACTGTGACATTAAATTCTTCCTGCGTTGGACGATTTCTGAACATTCCCTGATCCAGACGTTCAAATACACGTGCAGCAACCAACGTTGAAATCTCTGTATAAGGAATTTCAATCTTTGCGGCACCAACGGACAGGTATTTATAGCATGCCGGATACGGAGCCCTTGTCTCCAGTGCGGTCATATATCCCTGAATGTTATTGTACATCTGTGTCATTGCGGTATTACCACCATCACCGCCACCGGCTTCTCCCGCAACGTAAGCAAAAATATTCTCCGCAACAGAACGCAGGATCTTTTTGTAACTGAACTGGTGACCGTGGATATCTGAAGCATCCAGAAGATGGCAGAAATCAAATGGTGCTGCAAATTCATTTAATTCATAGCCAGGAAATTTCTGATGGTAACGTTCCATATGCTCACTGGAGTTCATCCAGTAATCCAGTTCTTTCAGGCAGGCAAAACCGTTTGCACGCAGAGATGTATCTGCACCACCATTTAACTCATTGACATCTGTCATGATCAGATAGCCCAGGATATTTACATTTGGTATGGATTCTTTAGCCACTTTTCTTAAAATATAGGCCATATCCAGAAATGTACCTGCACCGGTACCACCGGAAATACCGCTGAATAAGATGATTCGGATATCATTGATCTGTGTATTGCTGATAAGACTGCTGATCTTGCCCTTAATATCTGCAACTACTTTTAAGATGTTATTTGCCAGAAGCATACGTCCGATCTGGCGGATTCCACCTGCACCATCCGCACCTGCAATAGCATTTACATCTTTATCAAACCACTGCCAGTATTCTACACCATTGTCTTTCTGTTTCAGGACATTCTCGATAACCTTGTCTACCGCATCCACAGAAATATCACAGAACTCTGTTCCACGTCTGTCAAAATGTGCGGTACCATATGCAAGATTTTTGGTTTTCTTATCGGTATCAATTTCCAGAAATCCAATATTTTTCGGTGTGTCCGCAACAGGTGTGTTACTTTCATCAGTAGGAAGGATCATTCTATTGGTGATCTGATCCTTAATGCGGATCAGTGCATCCGCACCACTTCCTCCAAGTCCTACAAACAGCACTGCCTGTTTTTCCTCAGGCGCAACTCGTGCGCCTGCGTAATAAATACCGCCATTCTGGCCAAGGCTCAGTGCCTGCTCCAGTAAGCTGATCGTTCTTTTTTCTTTTGCCATAACATGTCCTCCGTTTAAGGATTATTTTATACCGTTTATAAAAAATAACTGCGATCAGAAAAAGTCATCTCCGCTTCCGTCACTTCCGGAACCGCCAAAGTTAAATCCGCCGTTTCCTCCCGGCTGGGTATTTCCCTGGCTGTCGCCACCAAAGCTGCCACTTCCGAAGTCGTTTCCTCCCTGGTTGTTTCCGCCTCCGAAACCGTTTCCTTCCTGGCCGTTTCCTCCGCCGAAGTCATTTCCGCTTCCGAAACCATTTCCACTTCCGAAGTTGTTTCCTCCCTGGCTGTTTCCTCCGCCGAAGTCATTTCCGTTTCCGAAGCCGTTTCCACTTCCGAAGCCATTTCCTCCCTGGCTGTTTCCTCCGCCGAAGTCATTTCCTCCTCCGAAACCGTTTCCGCTTCCGAAGCCATTTCCTCCCTGGCTGTTTCCTCCGCCAAAGCCATTTCCGCCTCCGAAACCGTTTCCGTCTCCGAAACCATTTCCACTTCCGAAACCGTTTCCTCCACCGAAACCATTTCCTCTCTGGCCACCATATGGACTGCCAGTATGGCTGATATCAAAATCACTTTCTCCAGATCCATAAATAGATCCGGACATTTTCTGTTCTTTTCCGACGATCAATGTCAGCACACTTCCACCCTGCTCAGATGGGCTGACATACTGAATGGAAATTCTGTCGCCTTTTCTGACAGATTTTTTTACACCCTTTTCAGTGTCGATCTTCTGATTATCAATCTGGATCATGCCTGTTGTCTTTGGAAGCACACAGACTTCAATTCCATCTTTTAATGCTTTCAGCTTGATATTCTGTACCAGAGCCTGAAGGCCTGTACGCATAAACACTTCATTATATGTATTTCTTGCTACCTGATCCTCATTGATCACAGTCCCCAACAGCACTTCGGATTTTTTGCCCGGCAAAGTCATAGATACGCTGCCTGGTGTCAGGCTCTGAAGAGCAGGCGGCAATGTGAGCTGCATAGTGAGCAGATCACGGAATTTCGGTTTCATTGCACGGAGAATGAAGAAAATTGCAGCGATCACTGCAAGGATCAATACCAGTACTCCGATAACGATCGTCCATACGGATTTTACGTTTACCCGCATTGTAAATCGTGCGCTCTGTCCATATTCATCCGCAATACGGAGATTTACATCCTGACTACCATTTTTTAACGGAACGATCTGGAATGTTTTGGTATCTGGATTAAAGGAAACCTTCGCATTTATTTCACTGTCTTCTTCAATATCACAGTTAATCTTGGATGTTGCGTCGTATGTAGTGATCTCGTCCAGAGGAATTTCCTTGGTCTTTCCGAATGGTTTTCCCAACAGTGATACTTTTTTCACATCTCCGCTTTTTACAGATAACGGAGTACTTTTTATGATCATCTTGTATGGGGTTGTTTCTTTTGAGAAACTTTCATTTCTTCCATTAAGAACTACTTTTACTGTATAATCACCCGGCTTCTCTGCCTTCATGGTGTATTTGAACCTGTAGCTGTCTGTATCCATAGGGATCTGCTGTTCTTTTCCACTGGCATCTGTGATAATACAGGTAGCAGTTGCACCATACAGAAGATCATCATCTGAAATTATCTGATCTCCGCATTTCAGAAGTGCTGTCATATTGATATCATCACCTGTTTTCGGTGAAGATTTATCCACATCCAGAGTAAGGTTCATATCAAATGTGGTCAGCAGATTGATCTTGATCGAATCCTTTGCGTCGCCTGCCACACTTACAGTCCATTCACCTTTCTGCGGATTCTTAACCTTAATGGTCATATAACGTTTATCAGAAGATACCGTGATATTGTGTTCTTCATCCTGAGGTACTTCTTTTCCGGAAGGATCGATGATCTTCGGATCTGACACACCTTTTTCTGTAAGAATTACAATATTAGCCGCGTAAACGCTTGCATTGTCAACAGTAAAGTTTGTTGTATATCTTCCTGTTTTGGAATCATACTGGGAAGGAAGTTCCGCACTGCCGCCCTTTGTGTGGTCATTATAAATGTCTTCAATAATACCATTCAGCTGATCTGAAGATTTTGTTTCATAGAATTTACCGCCTGTCTTCTCGGCAATATCGTTCATTGTAGCGGAATCCAGAGAACCATCATAATTCAGTCCGATGGTATATACCGGAAGGTTCAGAGATACTGCCTCTTTGAGAGTCTTGCTCAGTTCTTTCTGGGATTCTTCTACTGTACGTGGTCCTTTTGGAAGATCTGTTCTTCCGTCGCTGAGCAGAACGACCATCGGATTTCGTCCGGAATTAAAAGCCTTTCCCTCTTTCAGAAGTTTTACGGCTTCTGTAAGTCCCAGTGCGATATCGGTATCATTATTGATATCATATTTGATCGCTTCCATGCCTTTTTTGAGTGTATCTTTTCCGGTGCTCAGATCGGTAAGTCCCACACTGTCAAGAATAACATGGGAATAATATACATAACCGGCTCTTGTGCCCTCTGCACTGAATGCACACAGTTCTGTAAAGAGCTTTCCGGCAGTCGGTGCCATGTATTCCGGGTCTGCCCGCTCCATGGAACCACTTCCGTCGATGACATAAATGACATCCAGATTCAGATTGTCTTCTGTCGACGGTGTTGCTTCTTCTGCTTTTACCGGTATTCCTGTCACACAGGTAACAACCAACAGCAAAAGCATTACTAAAAAACGCGCTGTCTTTTTCATGTTTTCCCTCCATTTTCCCTTTTATCTGTGCCTATTTTTCTTTAAAATTATCACTATTGCACAAATAAACAGCATATTTTTGAATACTGATATAATATATATACTTAATTATACTTCATCCTCAATTGCCACGCAATGTTACAGTGCTATTATTTTCGACTATTTATGCCTTATTTCGAACAAATTATGCCTTTTACTTTTTTAATGCACTATAAAAAAGCAGACGAAATTTTTTTTATAAAAAACTGCCACTTTTAACTAAAGTGACAGCTTTTTTTGCAACAATAATATTCTATTCCATCTCTCTTACGATCTTTCTGACCGGAAGAACAAAGGTCGGAGATACGGACAGTTCATCCAGCCCCATCTCCACGAATCTTTCAGTAAGTGTGGTGTCTGCGCCAAGCTCACCGCAGATTCCTGCCCAGATACCTTCTTTATGTGCATTGTCCACAACCATCTGGATCATACGGAGGACAGCCTCATGATGAGAATCATAAATGTTGTCCAGTTTTGCGTTCTGACGGTCGATTGCCAGAGTGTACTGAGTCAGGTCGTTAGTTCCGATACTGAAGAAATCAACTTCTTTTGCAAGAAGGTCACTGATCATAACAGCAGCCGGTGTCTCGATCATGATACCCTGCTCCACATCATCACGGAACGGGATACCCTGCTCCGTAAGCTCTGCTTTCACTTCTGCTACGATCGCTTTGATCTGTTTTACTTCTGTTACGGAGATGATCATCGGATACATGATGGAAATATTTCCGAACATGCTTGCACGGAAAAGTGCACGCAGCTGTGTCTTGAATACTTCCGGACGGTCCAGGCAGATACGGATCGCACGATATCCCATAGCCGGGTTCTCCTCATGTGCCATATTGAAATAATCGATCTGCTTGTCTGCTCCGATATCAAGGGTACGGATGATGACTTTCTTACCGGCCATGTTCTGTGCTACTGTCTTATAAACCTGGAACTGCTCTTCCTCTGTCGGATAATCTTCTTTCTCCAGATATACAAATTCGCTTCGGAAAAGTCCGATACCTTCCGCATCATTGGCAAGTACGTTGGCAACATCGCCGGTACTTCCGATGTTTGCATAAAGATGAAGCTTACGGCCGCTCTTGGTAACAGTCTCTTTTCCTTTCAGTTCTTTGAGCATTGCACGCTGTGCAAGTTCATCTGCACGCAGGTCTTCGTATTTCTTAAGGGTTTCCGCATCCGGATCAACGATCAGATTTCCGCTCTTTCCGTCTACAACTGCCATTTTTCCGTCCATGGACTCGTCGTATTCGATATTGATCAGTGCCGGAATGTTCATAGTTCTTGCAAGAATGGCGGTATGTGAGTTGGAAGAACCTTTTCTTGTAACAAATGCAAGTACTTTGCTCTTATCCATCTGTACGGTCTCACTTGGTGCAAGATCCTCAGCAACTACGATCACCGGTTCAGATGCCTCAAGTTCTCCATCTCCATGGCCGGAAAGTACACGTACCAGACGGTCAGAAATATCCTTCACATCAGCCGCTCTTGCTTTCATATAATCATCGTCCATCTGTGCGAACATTGATGAGAAGTTGTCGCCAGTTGTTGCAACCGCATATTCTGCGTTTACAGACTCTGTGCGGATAATGTTGTGGATGGAATCAAGATAGTCATCATCATCAAGCATCATCTGATGAACTTCAAAGATTGCCGCTCCGGACTCTCCAACCTCCTGAAGAGCCTTGTCATAAAGCTTCTGAAGCTGTGCCACAGCCTGCTCCTTGGCTGCCTCCACACGCTTTACCTCTTCTTCCGGATCCTCCACGTGAACACGTTTTACACTGGTGTCAACCTTCTGGAGGATTGAGATCTTGCCGATTGCAATACCGGAAAATACAGATTTACCTTCCAAAACCTTCATGAAATTATCTCCTTCTGTTTTAATATTTGCCCACTTATGGTGTATTATATCACACTATCCAAAGATTCTGCCATGATTTTTTTATGATCTGGAAAAAACCTGTAAAAATTCCATTTATGCTTTCTTTTTTTTGCCATATATACAGCAAAAGTGACAAAATAAACGCTGCCATTCCGCGAAAAACACATTGTACCTGTTCTGCCTGGATGGGTGTCTTCGGAAGTACCAGATACCACTGGAAATTTTTTTTAACTTCTTTTCATTTTTTCGTCCAGAAGCCAAAATCTAACCACTGATCCAGAATCCAGTCTTTTTATGCCTGTACAGCTCAGATCCCGAATAAAAACGGTTCTCTGGGTCTTGTTATCCTCCACCCTCTGGATACACTGGAACATCAGATATTTTCTCAAAGAGCAGCTTTTGGGCTGGGGCTTTCCATTGCAAATGAAATCATTTCTCTCCAGAAGGGAAAGATCACTGTCTCAGAGACTCCCGGGGGCGGCGCCACATTTACAGTAATCCTTCCAGAACAGTCACTTTCTTGAATCCATAAAATATTGAGGCATAAAAATACCGGCCTCCAATTGTCAGATCTTCAGATCTGACTTTTGGAAGCCGGTACATTGCTGTAAAAATGTATGCGTTTTTTTATTTGTATTTACTCACTTCGAAGTGCATCGATAGGATTCAGGTTGGCTGCTTTCACAGATGGAAGAAGTCCGAAGATCAGGCCGATCAGCATGGAAAATACTACAGAACCAATAATGGCTGGTATGCTGATGGCCGTTGGTGCCCCGGACACCTGCGCCACTACTTTTGACAGGATGATACCAAGTACCACTCCTATGATTCCTCCGATACTGGTCAGCACCGAAGCCTCCGTCAGAAACTGCCCGAGAATAATATTTTTTCTTGCTCCAATGGCCTTTTTCAGACCAATCTCACTGGTACGCTCTGTGACAGATACCAGCATGATATTCATAACACCGATACCACCGACAAGAAGGGAGATACTTGCGATCCAGATCAGCTGCTGATTTGTGCTTTCACTGAGTTTCTGCAGATTTTTGACCTTCTCCATGATATCTTCTGCTTTATATTTGAAATTGGATTTATTCTTCTCATTCTGGATTCCTGTATTCAGGACATCTTCTGCCGCTTTTCCCACTGAACTCATATTATCTGTACTGTCCGCACGGACTGTCACATTCTGAGGCTGATCAAACTTAAATGCCACAGGCCAGGTTGTATCCGGGATCATCACACTTCCCATAATAGTCTGAGAATATTCCTCATACTCGGACAATGTATTGATCTTAGGCATATTATCTTCGCTCTGAGTGATCACGCCTACGATGATATAAGGTTCTGCTCCGATCTCGATGGTCTTTCCTACCGGATTTTCACTTCCAAAAATATTCTGCGCAGCATTGGAGTCCACCAGTGCAACCTTTCGATAGCTGTCATAATCCTTCTGCACAAAACCACGTCCGGACTGGACCAAATATCCCATCGTTTTCAGATAACTGTTATCAATACCATATACTGTTCCGCCCTGAAAACTTGTATTCTTATAATAAACACTTGCGGACTGACTGCTGTAGTAAAATGTAGAACTGATCACATGGTCCAGATCTCCAATGGCTGTTTTCTGCGAATCGGAAATGACGGGCGGTGTGGCAGAACTTCCATAGGAGCCATAGTCCATGTCATAAGTGCTGTCTCCGTCATAGAGCAGCACCTGCACAGTATTGTTTCCGGAACCGATCAGGTCTTCCTTTATCTGTTCACTGGTGCCCTTAATCGTAGATACAATTGCAATAATAGATGCAATACCAATAATAATACCAAGCATGGTCAGAAAGGATCTCATCTTATGTGACCATATTCCCTGAAAAGCCAGGCGTATATTTTCAAGCATGAAATTTCTCCTTCCTGTTATTCATTATACATATCATCCAATGTTACTTCTTTTGTCTTGGCACCTTCCTGTACCGTATTTCCGTAAGGAAACGCAAGAAGATCATCCGACTTCAGACCTGAAGTTACAATGGCATAGTATCCGCTGTTTACGATACTGTCCACAGTAACCTGCTGTTTTTTCAGAGTTCCTTTTACATCTTTATAAACATAACTGGTTCCATTTTCTGTGCGGATAAAGGCCTTCATCACAACCAGGCTGCCTTTGGACAGTTTATTTGATTTCAGAGATATTGTCACATAATCCTGATCTGTAAACTGAAGCGACTGATCAGTGATCTCTGCATTAAAGGTATAGTAAGATACATTGGGATTGGAATCTCCTCCATAATAAAAATTATTGGAAGAATCCACCGGATAGTCTGAAACATTTAATACCTTTGCCTCAAAACTGCCGGAATCATAACTGGTACACTGGAGAAGAGTCCCCTCTTTCATCTGATCCCGCATCAGCTCACTGACTGTTCCGGTAACATAGAAACCATCTTTGCTCTTTACCTTCAAAAAAGCATCTCCATTATAGGAACCGGTTGCTTCATCTCCAATATAGGCAACGGTTCCATCCAGCTTGCTTGTCACAAGTTTATTTTTTACTTTATTTTCCAGTTTGGTGATATTCAGATTACTCTCTTCAATATCCAGTTTCAGGCTTGAAACCTTATTTTTCTGGATCTTGATGGCATCTTCTCTGGTCATGGTCGTACTGTCCGTACTGTCATCTCCGTCACCACTGTCATCCGGAATTTCATCGTCATCACCAGTATCATCGTACTTCATTGCATCATCCAAAGTCAATTCTGTCTCTGCATACATATAAACAGGATTTTCCAGAAGACTTCCATCGATCAGATAATATCCTGTACAGGAAAGTTTTCTGTCTTCAAAATCCGCAATGGTATCATTCTCATGAAATTCCAGCTGAAACCAGCTGCCACCTTTCTGAACTACTTTTGTTCCGTCTTCACTGTATCCTGCCATCCGGTTAAAAAATGAACCCATGACAGTAACCTTGCCTTTTGCACTGCTCACCAGAAAAACATACGGATCATCTTCTGTTCCGGTTCCTGTAAATGGCTGAGATGTATAATCCAGTTTCTGATAAAACTGCGGTTCTCCATCTGTGATTCCCGGAATTTCTTCTTCTGTTGCATTCGGATCAGGAAGTTCATTCGGCCCCAGTGTCGGTGTCGGCGTAGGTGATACGGAAGGTGTACTGTCATCTCCTGCATTCAGATCCGGCGTTTCACCATCTGTAATATCATCTACCGTAGGATCCTGATAAGACGGATCCATGATAAGACCATCATCAGAAGAATCCTCATCTTCATCCAGCTGCTCACCGTCTGAAGTTTCCCCTGCTGCTGCCTCTTCCCCATCAATGACATCTGCTTCCTGAGACTCTTCTGATGCGGAAGCTGTATCTGTAAACGCACTGAGAAGCAACGGCTGAGATGCCGACGCAAGATAACTTCCATCTACTGCAGTTCCCAGAGAACCGGTTGTGGACTGCATCTCATCATCACCGCTTCCATCAGAAGGAATATCCGTGCTTGTCATATTACTGTCACCGGTATTTCCATCTGTAGAATTCAGCTCTGTATCATCTGTGCTGTCCGTACTGTCCTCAATAGGTCCTCCGTTCTGAAGACTTGTCAGACGGTTCTGGGCTTTTGTAAGATCCTGTTCCTGTTTCTGCAGTTTCAGCTTTGCAATATTCAGTTCCATCTCTACAAGCGTCATATCAAAGGAGATCAGATTGTCTCCTTTTTTTACATCATCACCCTGAGAAACGTAAATCTTCTCAATGATCATATCTTTATCCATATTTACATTCTGCGCAACATTTGTGGTGATGGTTCCATCCAGCGTTGTTTCCGAATACCAGTCTGTCATAAGGTTGCTGACACTTGTTACCGGTACTTCTGTCACCTTGGATTCTTTTACATGCATAAGACCTGTATAAATACCAGCTGATGCCAGTGCTGCGATCAATACACCGACAATTATTCTCTTCACCACTTTCATGTTATCACCTCTTTTCCTGCAGCTCACCATCACGGATCATAACAACTCTCTTGGCGTGTGCCGCAATTTCCGGATCATGCGTGATCATCAGTACAGATACTCCCTCATCATTCAGCTTCTGAAAAAGTTCCATGACCTGTGCTCCGGATTTTGTATCCAATGCTCCCGTAGGTTCGTCTGCAAGCAAAAGTTTGGGATTGTTTACAATCGCCCTTGCAATGGCAACTCGCTGCATCTGACCACCGGAAAGCTGATTCGGCTTAAAATTAACCCTGTCAGCAAGTCCTACACGCTCCAGCGCTTTCAAAGCACGTTCCCTGCGTTCTTTCTTTGGGACTTTTGCATAATTCAGAGGCAGCTCAACATTTGTCAGCGCACTCTGTCTTGGAAGCAAGTGAAAACTCTGGAACACAAAGCCTATGGTTTTCAAACGAAGATCTGACATTTCATTCTCCGTGCACTTTGCAATATCCTCTCCATTCAGGAGAAAAGTTCCTTTCGTAGGTTTATCCAGACAGCCGATAATATTCATCAGTGTGGTTTTTCCAGAACCGGATGGTCCCATGATTGCTACATATTCACCCTCTTCCATCGAAAAATTCACATCTTTCAATACTGGAACTGTCATTTTCCCCTGCTGGTAATCTTTATATATTCCCTTTAAATCCAAAATCATTCCGTCGGTGCTCCTTCCATTGGAACGAGGTCATCTTCCGGAGAAAGCCCTTCCGTTGTGCTCATATCTCCATCCAGACCGCCGTCTTCGACCATATCAGGTTCTGATCCATCGCTTTCCATATCGCTGTAATCTTCATCAGAAACATCCTGGGAATCTTCATCAGAAGTATCCCACATAGCCGCAGTTGTCTGATCAGCGGTTCCCTCTACAACAGACATTCCCTCTTTAAGTTCCTCTGTCGGGAATGCGATCCTGTCTTTCTCTGTAAGCCCGTCCGCAATCTCGTATTCCGCTAGATTTTCATCATACTGTCCAAGTACAACATCTCTCTTTTCCAGTTTGTTCCCACTGCCTGCAACCCATACATAAGGGCTATCTGTATCCGCATCCACAATAAAGTAATCATTCAGCCAGATACCTGCTTTATTATCATCCTGTCCCTCATCCGGTTCAATATAAACATGCTGTCCAAGCATCAGACCATCCGAAGAATCCAGATTCACATAAAACGGATATGTACTGGAGGAAGTCTGATCATCACCAGTACTGGACATTCCAAACATTGCAGCATCTGAGCTGCTGTTAGTAGCCGAATTATCCATATCAACGGACCCCATTGTCCCTTTCCAGGTTTTTGATGCGTCTACCCTGGAGCGGATGATCACTGGCGTTCCCTCTATGATCGAATCCCGGTTTACTTCATTTACCGTTCCCTTTACACGGTAAGCCCCTGTACTCAGGATCATAATAAATGCATTGCTGGAACTATCTCCAGAGCCTGAGTCCGATGAATCCGCAGTTCCTTCCGTCAAAGTATCATCTACCCCATCAGAACTGTCGCCCCCCATCTTGGAAGTATCGATCTTCTGGACTACACCATCAATTTCACTTCGCACCTCAGTATTCTGCGTTGCCTGGGAAAGCTTTTCGATTTCTGCCTGTTTACTCTTCTGATCATACTCATTCTTCTTGAGATTCATTTTCTGAGTTTCGATCTCTATTGTATAAGAAAGCTGGTTATCAGCTGTAGCTTTCTTTTTCTCAGCTTCCAGAGTCGTAATCTGATCCGAAATGCTTAAAGCTTCGTTTTTCAGCCGGTCCAGTGCCAGCTGTGCTTCCTGCAGACTCTGCTGGATACTTCCCAGATCATACTGAAAAAGGAGCTGACCCTTTTTCACTTCTTCACCGGTCTTTACCTGTACTTCTTTTACTTTTCGCCCGCTCTCGATCTTTACCTGCACAGTTTCCTGCGGTTCCACCACGCCTGCATAACGATTCTCCACACCGGAATCCATTTCTGAAAGCTTGCTTATCTTCGTTACATATACGGTATCACTGCCGCTTACAGTCCCCATATGATGACTGTAGTAATACCAGCCACCTGCTCCAATACCGGCTGCCAGTATAATAATTCCCAGGGCAATTAAAATACGTTTTTTCATATATTTCCTCTTTTCTCAGCATTATGCCGAAACTACAAGTTGCTTCAAACATCATAGCAGATTAAAGAGAAAAAGAAAAGTCTTTGAGGAAAACGATGCAAATTTCACAAATTTTTCACCATTTTTTTATAAAAATAGTATAGTTTTATGCGATTTTTGACTTTTGAGGCGATATCTGATAAAATAAGATGTAAATTTTTTTGAAAGGAAAGAACGATATGAAGACAGTGAAATATCTGCTGGCTTTCTTCTTTGTTTTTCTGGCAGTCTCCATAACCGGCTGTTCCCACCTGGCAAAAACATCTGCGGAGAAAGCGATCAAAAAGGATCTGGATCTTCTTAAAAATCTGGATTCCGAAACGACCATGAAATACATATCGTATCAGGAACTGTTTCCAGATTCTGATGATAATACGGAACTTTCTGATGATATAAAAGAAGTCTTTTCCCTCTTCTTCCAGAATTTTGATTACAAAATACTGGATATATCCATTGACCAGGATCAGGAAACTGCTTCTGCACACCTGCGGCTTACCACTCTGGATTCCCAGGCGCTTGCGAAAGATTTCATTACCCAGAGCCTTAAAGATGAAATCTTAAAAGCCGCTTCCAGTGAAAAAAGCACAGATAATGATGGGAATTCTCTGGAGCAGCGTTATCTGCATCTCCACAAACTCCTGAAAAAAGGTTCCTATAAAACCATAGACCGAAATGCTTCCATTCAGCTGATCAATCATGGTTCCTCTTCCGAACCGGACTGGGATATCACACACAGTTCTTCTCTGGAAAATGACCTGGTTGGAGGTCTGATCACCTATTTATCCGATCCGGATCTTGTCCCAGCTGATGAAACCCTGGCAATTTATCTGAAAACCCTGCAGGAAATGGATGTTCAGCAGATGTCCAATTACCTTGGTCTGGACTCCATCCTGAACACTTCAGACCCAGCAAAAAATGCCATTGCATCCGCACTTATGGAACAGTTTCACTCCTGTTTTAACTATAAAATAACAGACAGTTCCATCTCGGGCTATCTTGCTCAGGTCAGTGCACAGCTGACTACTTTTGACAGTGATTCGATTCTCTCTCAATATGAAAAAGAACTAAATACCTATCTTGGTTCCGCTGATGCAGTGATTGACGGCTCTCAGAAAAGATATGACAAATCTCACGAACTTCTTCTTGACAGTATCAAGAACAACGAATCAACCATAACTGCCAACGCTGTTTTTCACCTGATAAATGACGGCGCTTCCTGGAAACTCGAAGATGCCGGAACCGAACTTGGCAATGCTATTTTTGGAACACTTACCGCATCTCCTGTCCCTGAAGATATGACAGAGGATATTTCTGACGATCAGGGCACCGGAAACGAAGAGGTCTCTGATGAAGACAATAATTCCGGTGACAATGAAACGGAAACAGAAGAAGTCGATGATAATGTCGATGATTCCGACAGTGACGAATAAAATTAATCCGGCAGATGTTCGCAACTATACAGGGGACTTCGCTGATCCAGTAAAAAACTCCCATTTGAATTTCCTGGTCATACAGACTGAAACGGAAAACAAATGAGAGTTTTTTTATACTCCGGATATGATTTTTATAAAAAGCAGTGCAAGTACTATAAGAATAATAGGCCGGATGATCCGGCTTCCGTTTTTCATAACCATGCCTGCCCCTGTATAATGTCCTGCAATAGAAAATACAGATGCTGCAATTCCAAGCATGATCACGATCTTTCCGCTGAGCAGAAATACCACAAGAGCCGCTACATTGGAAGAAAGGTTGGTAACCTTCATGGTACCGGACGCTTTTGCCACACTCATTTTTCCAAGTCCTGTATACAGAAGCAGGAGAAAGGTTCCTGTCCCGGGGCCATAAAAACCATCATAGCAGCCCACAGCAAGAGAACACAGGGCACAGATCAGAATCTGTTTCTTTCTGGCGATCTCTCCGCCTTTTTCATCCATATTCTTCTTACGCAATACATAAAAAGCAACTACCGGAAGTACCGGGATCAGCATATAACGCAAGATTTTATCACTGGCAACAAGTGCTACATGTGCTCCCATTGTTGATCCCAGAAGCGCCATCGGGATACACGGGAGTACCAGAATCCAGTCTACAAATTTATTCTTACACAGACGTACCGTAGAGATCAGAGTTCCCGTTGCTGATGACAGTTTGTTAGTAGCAACGGCATTATGTATGGGAACTCCGGCCAAAAGATAAGCAGGCAGGGAGATCAAGCCTCCCCCGCCTGCTACAGCATCTACAAATCCGGCAAGAAATACAAGTGGACAAACGATCAGAAATGTATAGATTGTCGGCTGCATGATTTTTATTCTTCCTCTTCTTCCTTCGCAGGCTCAAGATCAAGTCCCAGCTCGTGAAGCTGTGCCTCACTTACCTGACTTGGTGACTGAGTCATCAGACAGGAAGCATCCTTAACCTTCGGGAATGCGATAACATCACGGATGGTATCTGCTTTTGCCATAAGCATAACAAGTCTGTCAAGACCGTATGCCAGTCCTGCGTGAGGCGGAACTCCGTATTTGAAGGCATCCAGAAGGAAGCCGAACTGCTCATGTGCAGCTTCTTTTGTGAAGCCAAGTGCCTCAAACATTCTCTCCTGAATATCATCCTGATGGATACGTACACTACCGCCACCGATCTCATTTCCGTTAAGAACGATGTCGTATGCTTTTGCACGGACCTTTCCCGGATCTGTGTCAAGAAGCGGCAGATCCTCTTCCATAAGCATAGTGAACGGATGGTGCATCGCTGTGAAACGGTTCTCCTCCTCGCTCCACTCAAGAAGCGGGAACTCTGTTACCCATACAAAACGGTACTCGTTCTTGTCAAGAAGATCCATCTGTTTTGCAAGCTCAAGACGAAGGGCACCAAGTACATCGTATACCAGTTTTGTCTTGTCTGCTGCGAAAAGGAGCAGGTCTCCCGGCTTACCGTCCATGGCTTTTACAAGGGCATCCATTTCCTCATCCTTCATAAATTTGGCAAAGGACGATTTTCTGGTTCCGTCCTCTGCGATGGCAATGTATGCAAGACCCTTTGCACCATAACCTTTTACGAACTCAACAAGTTTGTCAATCTTCTTTCTCGGCATTGCACCCTGGCCTTCTGCGTTGATACCACGAACGCTTCCGCCGTTCTCAAGAGCACCTGTGAATACACCGAAACCGCAGTCTTTTACGATATCGCTGACATCATGAAGCTCCATGCCGAAACGCATATCCGGCTTATCAGAACCGAAACGGTCCATAGCTTCCTGCCAGGTAATTCTCTGGATCGGAAGTTTTACATCGATGTCCAGAACTTCTTTGAACAGGAATGCAAGATATCTCTCATTAACATCGATAACATCGTCTACGTCTACGAAAGAAAGCTCCATATCGATCTGTGTGAACTCCGGCTGACGGTCAGCACGAAGGTCCTCATCACGGAAACATCTTGCGATCTGGATATAACGGTCAAATCCGGAGCACATCAGAAGCTGTTTGTACAGCTGCGGAGACTGTGGAAGTCCGTAGAAGCTTCCCGGATGAACACGGGATGGTACCAGGTAGTCTCTGGCTCCCTCAGGAGTACTCTTTCCAAGCATCGGTGTCTCGATCTCAAGAAATCCCTCGTTTGTGAAGAACTGTCTTGTAAGCTGAGCAACCTTGCTCTTCATCATGATGTTTCTCTGAAGATCCGGTCTTCTTAAGTCAAGATAACGGTATTTCAGACGGATCTCATCTTTTGTCTTGCTATTCTCCTCGATCGGGAATGGCGGTACATCTGCCTCAGCAAGAACACGGAGGGATTTTACGCGAAGCTCGATCTCGCCTGTTGCAAGATTCTCGTTTACAGCTCCTCCACGTTTTTCTACAGTACCGGTTACGGCAATGACAAACTCGCTACGGAGCTTGCCAGCTTTTGTAAAGCCTTCCTCGTCAATGCTGCCATTCTCAAAAATCAGCTGCATGATTCCGGAACGATCACGAAGGTCTACAAATACAAGACCTCCTTTATTTCTGGCTTTTGCCACCCATCCCATTAATGTTACTTCTTTTCCGACCATCTCTGTGGTCACTTCTGCACATCGGCAGGTTCTGTGCAGTCCC